>RRZU010812243.1_pt1 | contig 18938 bp, 13 predicted proteins | sample 2165561 | NCBI WGS metagenome assembly RRZU01 (sample SAMN10456909, study PRJNA506462) | wastewater metagenome | isolation source: wastewater sludge | place: USA: Moscow, Idaho | reverse complement strand
GGCGTTGCCGTTGATGTCGATCAGCGGGTAGCCCACCGAATGCACCGCCGGCACCCAGTACTCGCCGGCACCGATGTGGGCCAGCGCCTCGGTGCCCATCCGGGTCATGATGCGCATGCTGACCACCACGTACGGCGAGTCGGTGATCTCGATGCCGAGCTTGGAGATATTGCCACCCAGCGGGCCCATCGAGAACGGCACCACGTACATCGTGCGGCCCCGCATGCAGCCGTGGAACACCCGTGCCAGGGTCTGTTTCATCTCGGCCGGGTCGGCCCAGTTGTTGGTCGGGCCGGCGTCCGATTCGTTGGCGGAGCAGATGTAGGTGCGCGACTCGACGCGGGCCACGTCCGAGGCGGAGGAGCGCGCCAGATAGCTGTTCGGACGCTTGTCGGGGTTCAGCTTGATCAGGGTGCCGGAGGCGACCATCTCGGCGTAGAACCGGTCACGCTCAGCCTCGGAACCGTCACACCAGTAGACGGCCTCAGGTTGGGTGAGTTCGGCGACACCGGCCACCCAGTTGACCAGGGCTTCGGGTGCGCCGGCAGGGGCATCGAGAGCTACCAGTTGGGCATCGACCGACATCTCGGACTCCTTCGACCCGCTACCTTGCGGGCATCGCTTCCAAGACACCAGTCTGCCTTACCCCAAAGGGTGGCATGGCCGGTTGGGCTCAGTTGGACGCATCTCGGTGCGTCAACTAAAGTGAACCCTCGGTGGTCGGTAGGTTCGATCATCATCTGAGCGCCTGTAGCTTAACGGATAGAGCATCTGACTACGGATCAGAAGGTTGGGGGTTCGAATCCCTCCAGGCGCGCGTAACAGGACCGGCTCCACCCGGTCCTGTTTCTGCGTTCGGTGACGGCTCTGCCCCAGGGGGTGTCGAGGGGGCGTGCTGACAGTTCCTTGCTTCGAGCATCGTGCCTCGCGCAAGCAACTGGGCCGTGCAGGGAACGGCCGCAGATGTGAGGCATTTTCGAACCTGGGAGGTCCTCGACTCACACCCGCTCACGACACACTGTCTGTGATCGAACCTAAGCTTCGGATCGTGGGTGGCTATCGACGTGTCGATGACGAGCGTTCCGCCGTCGCGCTGTCCGAGTTCCTGAACGGAGGTTCGCGAAAGCGGCCCGTTGTCGTCGTGACGATCCCGGCCAGCCGTACAGAGCCCTGGATCGACGTAGACGCGATCGCACGCGAGGCGGGGAACCTGGCCGATGTCTACCTCATGCCTACCGGCGACGTCTCGTGGAAGTTCTCTGACCGGATGGCCGACGGCACCCAGGTCTTCGGCGGTGCAGGACGTGTGTACCCAATCGGCCACGAGTGGGCGACGGACCTGACGAAGTCTCCGCTCCGCTTCGCTTGGAGCGAGCAGGACGGCGAGAAGGCCACGCGGCAACTTGTCTCGGACGTGTTTCGCGCCGCCGCGAGAGGCCTCGCTCGGGCGCTGCCTACCCGACCTCTCCGCGAGGTCGACGGGGTTGTCAAGCTGCTCGTTGCAGGGCGGGCGCTCGTCAGCATCGGGAACGCCATGGCCGCTGTCGCCCAGGAACTCACGGTGGAGGACGTTCCCATTGAACGTCTGATGACGGTAGGGCAGCGGGTCAGCGGGCGGTATGACGCCGACACGAACCGGCTCGACGTAACGACGAGCCTCCGCCCCGCCGACGATGCACTCACCGGTTACGTGTTGGGCGACGTCGTGCTCGCCAGGGTCGTCAGCGTGCGAGCCGACACCGCAGAGCTGATGCTCTTCCCGAAGACCACGACCCCGGCGATAACGGTCGCGGTGAGTCTCGCCGATGTCACCCTGAACCCTCTCGACGACTTGCGCCAGCTCATGACTGTCGGTGAGGTCGTAGCCGCGCGGGTGACCGCAACCTCGCCCCGGTGGGCGCTGGTTCTCAACGACGTGGATGACGATGAACCGATCCGCTCCGCTCCCTCGGTTCTCACCGGGGGGCCGCCCTGGTTGCTTGAGGAGCCGGTCGGCATTGCGGAGGCTGCGCCTCCACTCGCTCCGCCGGCGCCCGTGCGTCCGTCGTCGTTCCCGGGGCCATCGGTCGAGGAGTCCGAGCCGGTCGAGCCTGCGCCCTCTCGGCCGGCGCCGATGCGGCCAAGCCCGGCGCTGTTCGACCGCAACCGCCCGCGTCAGGCTGCGCCGCCGGCGTCCCTTACGCCGCCATCCGGTGCGCAGCCGTCCGAGGGGACGAAGTCGCTGCTGGTGAAGATCGACGGGCTGACCAGCGAGGTCAACCGGCACAAGCGCGAGGCGAACGAACTGCGCACGCAACTCCTCGATGCCAGCGACGAACGGGAGCAACTCCGCTATCTGTTGGAGCAGGCGGAGCGCCGCGCGAACCGGTCCGAACACGAGCTGAAGGTCGCCCGAGCCCGCCTCCGCAAAGTCGGGAACTCAAAGGCGTCCGCAGAGCGCGCCCGCGAACCCCAGTTCGCCGACCACGAACAGGGCTTCCGCTACCTCGTTTTGACCCGCTGGGCCACGCGTACGCTGCCCAGCGAGCAAGCGCAGCGTCCCTTGCTCAACTACGCCATCGGCCCGGAGTTCCTAGGCTCACTCGCCGAACTGCAGGGGATCACTGAAGCGAAGGTGGCCGACGTCGTATTCGAGATCGTGACAGGCCTGGCCCCACAGATAGCGGGCCGCCAGGTCCATCAACTTCGCACCGGAGCAGGCGGCAATGATCCCTTTCGAGTCCGGGAAGACGGCGCCCGGGCGTACCGGGCCAGTCTCCAGGTCGACACTCCCTCGGCTCGCCGCATCCACTACTGGATCCTGCCCGGTGGACAGATCGAGCTCGCCCAAGTCGACACACACGACCAGTTCGGCGTCTGATCTGTCGCCGAGCGCCCACCACCGGGATGGGCGGCCCTTGCTTGCCTGACTGCACCTATCGACGCCGCATTGTGTGCGCAACTTCTTACCGTCGAGTAGGCCGGCGCGAGTTGATGCTTGAACGCACTGGTGAGGACACGCCCAAGTAGGACGCATGCAGAGTGCGCGCTTGTGGTTGCATGCCATTCGGCCCATTCGGCCCATTCGGCCCCGACCGCAGATCGACAGTCCATCGTCCGCGACGAAACTCGTTGCGGGACGTGAGCGAGCCGCACGGGCGGGGAGTCAACCAAGGATCGACCAGGCATCTGTCATCACTGCTGGGCTAGTTGGCGGCCAAGCTTCCCGTGACATCGACGGCTCACCATGGTGCTGAAGCGGCTTGGTGAGGGTGTGTTCCGCCAACTCTTGGCGGCGATGGATGCACCGACGTTGGCCGGCGCACTGGCGGCCATGAATCCCCGAGGCGCTGAAGAACCTGATCCCGCTACTGCTTCCTGACCAAATCGCAGCGATACTCAGCGTCCTACAAGGACCCTGGGCCCAGCGGAGCCAATACAGCCCGGATCCTGCGAGGGCCGCCGTAGCGACCCGCACCAGATACCCGCCCCGCCCGCGCGGGGGTGAACCCCAGTTGGTGGACGCCGTGACCGCACCCGGCAGGTCCACCCCACACGAACCTTCTCTACATCATCTCGACAAGCGCTTTCACGCTCACTAGCCTCGGCTCATGGTTGTCCCTGCTCAGGTGCCCGATTGGATGCGACCGCAGGGCCTTCCCCACCAACGCATGCCGTCGGCGCAGGCGTTGCAGCGCTTGCAGGCGGGAAACGTGCGGTACTGCCAGCAGCGAGCCGGTAACGCACCTCCCCCCGGCGACGCCACCCCCGCCGGCTTTCCCTTCGCCCTCGTGGTCGGTTGCCTCGAGCCGGAGGCGGCCGGCGAACACCTGTTCGCGGAGAAGCCGGGGGCGATCGAGGTCGTCCGCAACGCCGGGCCGAGCCTGGGTTCGGACGCACTCGCCGCCATCGAGTACGCCGCGCTCGTGCAGAACGTCGGGGTGGTGCTCGTGTTGGCGCACAAGGGGTGCGGCGTGCTCACCGCCGCTGCCGCCGCACGTGCCGCCAACGGGGTGGCACTACCCGGGGTGCTGAAGCAGTGGGTGCCGCTGGCCGCGGCGGGCACGCGGTTGGGCGACCCGGCGGTCGGTCATGTGCGCGCGTTGCGGTGGGAGTTGCGGCGCACCGACTCGCTGCTTGGGCTGACCCGCTCGGGGCAGGTGAAGATCGCGGCCGGTGTGCTCGACCCCGACACCGGCGCCATTCAGTTCCTGCCCGACGAGCCGGACGAGGTCGAGGACGACAGTGCGTCCACGCCCGTCAACACGATCACGTACGGCAGCTGACCTCAGCCGGCTCCGGGCCCGGTGGGCGCGCCTGGTCGGGAAGCATCACGGCCCGCCCACACGTGCAATCTGGTGCTGGTCCATGCCCATTCCTGCGGCCGAGCGGCGAAGCCGGGGACCCATTCGCTGCGCCTCACTGCTGGTCAGGGGCGTGTGCAGGCCCAGCGAGTGCGCGCACCTGGTCGATCGTGTCGGCCTCGTCGGCGGTCTTGTCGTCGCGGTAGCGCAGCACCCGCGCGAACCGTAACGCCAGACCCCCCGGGTAGCGTGACGACCGTTGCAAGCCGTCGAAGGCGATCTCGACCACCTGCTCGGGGCGCAGCCGCACCGTCCAGTCGTCGCGACTTGTTTCGAGGTCGAGGAACCGCTCGGTCTGCCAGGCCAGCATCGCATCGGTCATGCCCTTGAAGGTCTTGCCCAGCATCACGAAGCCCCCGGTGGCCGGGTCGCGGGCACCGAGGTGAATGTTGCTGAGCCAGCCACGACGTCGTCCGGACCCCCACTCGACGGCCAGCACCACCAGGTCGAGGGTGTGCACCGGCTTCACCTTGATCCAGGACGATCCGCGCCGCCCGGCCTCGTACGGCGCGTCGAGGGCCTTGATCACCACGCCCTCGTGCCCCGACGCCAGCACGGCCTGAGTGAAGGTCTCAGCCTCGGCCGGGTCGTCGGTGACCAGCCGCCCCACCCGCGCGGTCTCGGGCACCAGCGCGGCCAACCGGTCGGCGCGCTCAGCGGCCGGCAGGTCGAGCAGTTGCTCGTCGTCGAGGGCCAGCAGGTCGAAGAAGAAGGGGGTCATGGGGGTGCGTTCGCGCACCGCACCCGCGTCTTGGGTCATCGAACGGGAGGAGGTCTCTTGAAAGGGTCGCGGACGGCCGTCGGACCCGATCGCCAGCGCCTCGCCGTCGAGGATCACCCGTTGCACCGGCAGCCGCGCGACCGCGTCGGCCACCTCGGGCAGGCGGTCGGTGACCTCATCGAGGCTGCGGGTGAACAGCCGCACCACCGCACCGTCGCGGTGGGCCTGAATGCGGATGCCGTCGAGCTTGGCCTCGACCGCCACCGTGCCGCCCAACGAGGTCATCGCCTCGGCCACCGACTTCGCGCTGGCGGCCAACATCGGCTTGATCGGCCGACCCACCACCAGGCCGATGGCGGCCACCGCCTCGGCGCCGCCGGCCAGGGCGGCGAAGGCGACGGACGGCGTGGTGCCGGCCAACATCACCGCACGACGAACGTCGGCTGCCGGCAACCCACTCGCCCTGATCACCGCGTCGACCATCAGGCCGTCCAGTGCGCCTTGCCGGGTCTCGCCGGTGATCAACCCGGCAAGCCACTGTTGCTCGGCGGCGGTGGCGCGGGCCATGAGGGCGTCCAGCTGAGTCTTGCGCGCCAGCTGCGAACCGGGGCCTGACAACGCCGACAGCGTCTCGAACGCGGCATCGACCTCGGTGAGGTTGAGGGTGGGCTGCTGTGCCGGCGGCACGGTGGCTCGCGCGGAGCGCCAGCCGACGCCGGTGCGGCGCTGGCGCAGCGACCCGGAGAGATACGAGGCGACGATCTCGATCTCGGACGGCTCGGCCGCGTTCAGCGCCTCGACCAGCGCCGCCACCTTGGCCAGCCGGGACCGGGTGGCGGCCACCTGCGCGGAGGTGGCGACGAGATCGGCCAGCAACATGACGTCCATTCTGCACGTGGGCTCTGACAGTTCCTCTTGCGGCGGCGATCGGAAGGGCCGCCGGACGGACGTGGGCCCGGGGTCGCGCCCGGAATCGCCATCGGCGACGGGTAGGTTGACCCTCGTGCAGCCGATCGTCCGTGAGTGGCGTCCGGCCTGGCCGTGCCCGGTGGGTCAAGTCTGGTCGCAGTGGCGCCGGGGGGCCGGCGATCCCACCTACCTGGTCGATCGCGGACGCATCTGGCGCGGCATCCGCACCCCGCTCGGGCCGGCGACCCTTGCGGTGCAGCCCCTGAATACCGACGGCGTGATCGTGGCCGAGGCGTGGGGCGAGGGCGCCGACTGGGTGCTGGACGAGCTGCCCGGCATGTTGGGCGCGCACGATGACCCGCGCGGCTTCGTGCCGCGGCACCCACAGGTGGCGCAGGCGCTGAAGGAACGTCCGCACTGGCGCGTCGGCCGCGGAAACCTCGTCTGGCAAGCGCTGTTACCGGCGGTGATCGAGCAGAAGGTGACCGGTCAGGAGGCGTTCGCGGGGTACCGGCGGCTGGTGCATCGTCATGGCGAACGCGCGCCCGGGCCGGGCGTCGCCCTGCAGCTGTGGGTGCCGCCGGGCCCGCAGACCGTCCGGATGATTCCGTCGTGGGAGTGGCTCAAGCTGCACATCGACCCGGCTCGCTCGCGCACGCTCGTGCGGTGCGCGCAGGTCGCGCCCGCGCTGGAACGCACCCTCGAGCTGCCGAACGACGAGGCCGATGCCCGGTTGCGCTCGATCGCCGGCATCGGCGTGTGGACGTCGGCCGAGGTGCGGTTTCGCGCCCACGGTGACGCCGACGCGGTCAGCTTCGGCGACTACCACGTGCCCAATGAGATCGGGCACGCCCTGCTCGGTCACGACCTGGACGATGCCGGCCTGGCGGAGTTGCTCGAGCCGTACCGTCCGCATCGGCACCGGGTGCAGGCGCTGCTCGGCACCCGGCGCTGGCGCGAGCGGCACGGGCCACGGATGGCACCGCGCACCCACCTGCCGGCACGCTGATGGCGTCGGTTCGCCACAGCGGTCACCCGCAGCAAGACCGGCGCACCCACCTGCCGGCCCGCTGACCCGCTGCCGCCCTCACCCGATGCGGCGCACCTCTTGCGGCCAGCCGCAGCCCACGGCGATCTTGCCCGCCCAATGTTTGGCGGCCTCGTCGTCGGCCACCGAGACGATGGTGAACCCGCCGAGGCGCTGGGGCGTGTCGGTGTACGGGCCCTCGGTGACGACCACCTCACCGCTGGTGGCGTCGGCGGCGTAGACCGGGCCGTTGACCTCGACACCGGCGGCGTACACGTACACCCCCGCGGCCTTCATCTCGTCGACCACCGCATTCGAGGGCTTCTCGCGCGAGCGGAACCAGTCCTCGCTGTGATCACCGACCCACTGCTGGTTGAAATAGATCAGGTAGTCGGGCATGTGTGCTCCTCCTCGTCATGGCCTGCTCCCTGCCCGGGTTGGCTGCACCCTACGAGCCTGTGCCGACAAAAACGAGGGTGAAGCCGCCCGGCTCGACCACCACCCGTCCACCGCGGGTCGCCTGACGGGTGCGCATGCCGTTGCGGTCGTACGACTCAACCTGCAGCCGCCCGCCCGGCAGCGACACCGTCCGCAGCTGACGTCGCTCACTCTTCGAGGTCAGCAACACCACCGCTCCCGTCGACCCGGACGCCTCCAGCCGCGCGATCTCGGGCATCACCAGCAGCGCGTCCAGCCGGGCGGAGCCCGCGCCCTGCACGGTGGCGGTGACCGTGGTGCCGGCGCTCGCGAGACCGTCCAGGGCGACCGGTGTGAGCCGTAGCGGTGAGGCCGCATCACCCTGCGGGCCGACGTCGCCGAAGCGCACCCGGCCGAGCCGGCGATCGCCCGCGGTGAACCGCACGGACGCCGCCGACCCGTGCTCGAGTGCCACCACCGGCTGGACGAGCAGCGCCCCGGCCGAGGCGGGCAGCGTCCAGGTGGTCGTCGCGCCGTCGCCGCCGACCACCCGCTTGCCGCTCCACAGCGACTCACCGGTCCAGGCGGGGTCGGAGGACTCGACCCTCGCACTGCCACCCAGGGTGCCGGCTTCGGCCTCGATCACGGTGAGTCCGTCGCGCACGCCGATCCGCGCCGAGGCCCGGGCCAGCCGGGCCAGTGCGGGGGCGGCGTCCAGCACCTGCATGGTGAGCAGGCCGTGAATGGTCGACTCGGCACCCGAGTTGCGGTTGAGCCGGCCGTCGGCCTCGACGCCATCGAAGGTGACCCCGGTGGCGGGGTCGTAGGTCGGCACGCCGGCCCGGTTCGCGCCGAAGAACCAGCCGGCGGCGATGCCGGCCAGCCGGGTGATGCCCTCGCGGCCCGCGACCCGTCCGACCTCGTAGCAGGCCCGCACCCGGGCGTCTGCGCCGTAGGCGATCTGCACCTTCTCGAGCGGCACCGGCAGCCAGCCGTTGTCGGGCCCCGTCGCGGTGAGCAGTTGTGCGGTGAACCCGGCGGTATCGCCGATCGCGGGCCTCAGCAGACCGGGATCGCGCAACGCCTTGGCCGCGGCGGCCAGCCCCTGCGCCATCTCGGATCCCCACGCGTGCCAGTCGTCCAACGACTCGGCCCAGGGCAGCAGGGCACGGAACGGCCACTGTGTGGTGCTGCCCGCAGCGAACTCGGCGACCCCGCGAGCCAGCCGCCGGCAGGCCCGCCGGGCCGGCGCCGAGCCCGTCGCGGCGGCATAGGGCGCGAGCCCCAGGAGCGCCTCGGAGGTGGCATCGGCGCCCTGCGTGATCAACCACGCGGGCACCCTCACCCCGTGCAGGTCGTGGTAGGTGCCGTAGCGGACGAGGGTGTCGCGCTCGACCGCTGCGATCGCCAACTCCATCCGGCGGCGCAGGAACGCCGCGAACGCCGGATCGTGCCGGGCGAAGGCGACGTAGCCCTCACCGAAGGCCCACAGGGCGCGGGCGGTCCAGTACGACTCGCCGGCGTCGGCCGGGTTGGGGTTGTCGGGCGGGGTCGGCGTGGGGTTGAGCGTGCCGTCCGGCTGCATCCAGAGCAGAAACTCGCCCGCGTGCTCGCCGGTCAGGGTCTGAAAGTAGGCCAGCCCGCGCAGTTGCTGGTACGCCTGCCGCCGGGCGTGGGACGAACCCGTCGCCCGCCACTCCCGCAGGTAGACCACCGCGGCCCGGGCGATGTCGTCCGAGTCGTAGGCGCCCTGTCCCCAGGTGTCGGACGCCGCGTCGTAACTGCCGCCGCCCACTGGACGGTAACCACCATCGGCCTGCACGTCGGCGTAGACCCAGAGCAGCCCGACGGCCGGCTCCTGGGGCAGCCGGTAGGTGGAGTGCGCAGCGGTGTGACGCAGCCGGACGGTGGTGGTCAGCTCGTCCAGATGGGACAGGTTGGTCAGTCGCGTGGCTGCTCGGGCGGACGGCGCGGCGCCCAGTCCGGTGAGCACGGCGCCCGCTCCGGCTGCGGCCAGCAGCGTGCGGCGGGGAATGCGGGGTGTTTGCGTCATGACGAACTCCTTCGGGGTGTGGGGGATGCGCGTTCGATCAGCGGTGTGGGTGCGTGCGATCAGCGGTGTGGGGGCGCGTTCGATCAGCGGTCTGGGGGCGCGTGTTCGACCAGTGGTGTGGGGTGCACGTTCGATCAGGGGCCGGGGTCAATCCACCCGCTCGATGCGGGCCACTCCGATCGCCTCGTCGGCCATGCCGTAGAAGGTGAACAGGGCCCCCTCGATCTCGGCGATCGCGGTGGGGAAGACCACGTTGGCCACGATGCCGACCCGCTCGTCCGCGGTCTCGGCGCTGAGCAGGGGACTGGTCGTGCGGGCGATCACCCGCGACGGGTCGTCCGCATCGAGCAGCAGGCCACCGGCGGCGTAGTGCACGTTCTTCTGCGGCTCGAAGGGATTGCTCGACATGGTGCCCGACACGCCGTGATAGAGCAGCAGCCACCCCTGCGGCACCCGGACGGGCGGTGGCCCGCCACCGATCTTCAGGTGCTCCCAGTCGGCCTGCGAGCGGGCGAGTTCGCGGTGCCCGAACGGACGCAGCAGCGCGTCCGGGTCGGCGATCGCGTCCGCGAGCCGCACGTACGACAACCAGATCGCCGCGCGGGCGTCGGTGCTGCCGGCCGGCAGTTCGACCTGCTGGCCGGGCAACTCGAACATCGGACGGTGCAGAAACCCCAGGCACGCGCTGCCGTCCGGGCCGGTGACCGGATCGGGAAAGAACGCCAGGTCCTTGTTGGCGAACAGGTTGAGATCGACACCGAGGTCGTCGTCGTACCGGAACTGGACGGGGCCGAGCCGCGTCCAGTCGATCAGGTCCGGGGAGGTGGCCAGCGCCGCCCGCGGCCCGGCCGGTCCGTAGGCCACGTAGGCCATCAGGTAGAGCCCCAACGCCGACACGAACGTGATGCGTGGGTCTTCGACGCCGCCGTGATCCGAGCCCCGCTCGAAGGCCCGGTCGGGGGCAAGTGCGATGCCGCGCCGCTGCACACCGATCGGCACGCCGTCGCCGATCACGACGTCGGCGACGGCGATCCGGGAGAAGTTGCCGCGGGCCACCACGCGCGGAAACAGCTTCAGCCGCCCGTCCGGAGCCCAGGCGGCGGCCGGGTTGAGCACACCCTCGGCCTCGCGGGCATCGTTCGGGTCGGGCCGCATCACCACGCCTGCGCGGGTGAGCCGGTAGGGAAAATCGGTCATGGCGCGCATGGCCCTTCGTCGGCGAACATCTCAGCCCTTCACCGCGCCGCCGACCACGCTGGCGACCAGGTAGCGCTGCAGGAACAGGTAGACCAGCAGCAACGGCGCCGCCACGATCATGGTGGCCGCCGACAGCAGCGACCATTCGCTGGTGTAGGTGCCCTTGAAGTTGAACAGGCCCAGGGTGACCGGCCAGTGTTCCTGACTGCTGAACAGGATCGTGGCCAGAATGATGTCGTTCCACACCCCGATCGCCTGCAGAATGAACGCCGTCGACAGCACCGGCATCATCAGCTTGGGCAAGAAGGTGAACAGATAACGCAGGTAGCCGCAGCCGTCCATCGCCGCCGCTTCGTCGATCTCGCGCGGAATCGAGTTCAGGTAGCCCGCGATCAGCAACGGCCCGACGCCGACGCCAGAGGCCATGATCAGTATGTAGCCCAGCGGCGTGTCGTACAGGTTCAGCCGCAGGGCCAGCTGGAACACCGTCACCAGGGTGTTCGGCAGAAACAGCATCGAGGCGAACAGCCCCATCCAGACCTTCGGGTGTTTCACGTAGCCGCGGGCCACCGGCACCGCGATCATCAGCGACATCACGGTGCCCAGCGCGGCGGCCACGAACGTGTAGAGCACCGAGTTGAGCATGTAGCTGGCAAAGTTGCCCTGCTGCCAGGCGGCGGCGAAGTTGCCGAACTGCGGCGACTGCACCACGCCGGTCGGGTTGACCAGAAACTCGTTGTTGCTCTTCAGCGCGGTGTTCACCAGGAACAGCAGCGGGTAGAGGTAGATCACGATCACCAGGGCCATCAGCGCGTACGACGCCACGGCCAGGCCGTGGTTGCGCGGCGCACCCACCGATTCGGCGGCGGGACCTCGTCCGGACGGGGCGGTGCTCGCGCCCGCCGGTACGGCGGCGACCGGCATGGTGCTCACAGCGCGGTCTCCCTTCTGCGCAGGTAGGCCAGGGTGGCCAGCGAGATGATCGCCACGATGATGAACTGCACCACCGCGATAGCGGCGGCGTACCCCTGCGACTGGACGGCGCCGCCCTGCGGCCCGCCGAAGCCCTGGGTGAAGATGGCCAGGCTGAGCACCTGGGTCGCGGGGTTGATCGGCCCGGTCAGCACGTAGATCAGCTGGTAGCTCTGCAGGGCCCCGATGATGCAGAGCAGGGTGTTGGCGGTGACGGACGGCGCCAACAGCGGAATCGTCACGTGCCGCAGCTTCTGGCCGCCGGTGGCGCCGTCGATGTCGGCCACCTCGTACAACTCCTGCGGAATCGCCTGCAGGCCGGCCAGGTAGATCACCACCGCGACCCCGATGCCGCTCCACACCTGCACCAGGATCACCAGCGTCATGGCCAGGGACGGATCGCCGAAGAAGGCGCTGGACGCCCCGAACATGCCCCATAGCTGCGCGGCCGGGCCCGCGGACGGGTTGAAGATCAGCGAGAAGATCAGGCCGATCACGGTGACGCCCAGAATGGTCGGCAGAAACACCACCGCCCGGGCGAAGTTGCGGCCCTTGAGTCGCTGGTTCAGCAGCACCGCGATCAGCAGGGCGATCACGTTTTGAAAGATGGTCACCGCGAAGGCGAACACGAACGTGTTCTGCAGTGCCGCCACGTTGTAGGCGAGCTGGGCGGAACTGAAGAACGTCCGATAGTTGTCGAGCCCCACCCAGCGCACCGGCAGAAACGGCAGCGAGCGAATGTCGGTGAACGAGATCACCACAATGCCGACGGCCGGAATCAGCGAGAACACCACGATCAACGCCATCCCGATGGCGAAGGTCAACTGGGCGGTCCAGCGCCGTCCGAAGACGATGTAGCTGTTGCTCACAACGCGCTCCTGATCGTGTGGGTGAAAGGCCGGATCGGACGCGTACCGTCATCCGACCCGGCCACCCGGGGGAGGAAACTACTTGCCGGCTTCCCAGTCCTTCTGGGACGCATCGGCCGCGGCCTGGGCGTCCATCGATCCCATCGGCTTGACCGCGCTCCAGTTGAACGGAAGGGCCGCCGCCTGGCCGGCCTTGGTGTTGGCGATCCAGATGGTGTCCCAGGCGGGCTCGAACTGCTTGGTGTACGTGGCGATCTCGGCGTAGAACGGGTCGCCCTCGACACCCTCCTGCGAGGGCGCGAACCCGGCCTCGTCGTTGAACAGCTTGTAGTTGTCGGCGAAGAAGGCCAGCCACGCCATCGCGGCGTCCTTGTTCTTGGCGTTGCTCGGCACCGCCAGGCTCAACTCGACCTTGCCGCCCAGGTAGGCGTTGTCGGCGGCATTGTCGCTGGCCGGCAGCGGAAAGTACCCGAAGTCGACCTTGTCGGCCTCGCGCAGCGAACCCACGTTCCAGGTGCCGTCCGAGATCATCGCGGCCTTGCCGGTGAGAAACTCCGAGGTCATCTGGTTGTAGTTCGAGCCGGCGAAGTTCGGCTGGCCGTAGGTGTAGATCTGCTGCACCTTCTTGAGCACCTCGAGTTGCTGGCCTTGGTTCAGCGCGACGGTGTGTTCGTACAGTCCCTTGGCGAGGTCGTACTTGTTCTGCGCGGTCGGGTACAGGCTCTGGACGACGCTCAACATGACGATGCCCGCGGTGTCTTTGCCGCCGATCGAGATGGGTGTGATGCCCTTGGTCTTCAACTGGTCGAGCACCTTGATGAAGTCGCTCCAGGTGGTCGGAACCGTGATGTTGTTGTCGGCGAAGATCTTCTTGTTGTAGGTCAGGCCGGTGTAGTACGACAGGCCCGTCGGCACGGTGTAGTTGCGGCCGTTGTACGTGATCTTGTCGAGCACCGAGGCGTTGAACTTCTTCATGAACGCCTGGTCGGTCAGGTCGACGAACCCGCCCGCTTCGGCCAGCCGGGCGTCATCGCCCTTGTTGCTCTCGGGCACGTAGCTGGGCAACTGACGCGGGTTGGCCAGGCCGACGTCGATGGTGCCGGCGCTGAGTCGAGAGCTGCGGGCCTGGTTGTAGTTCTCGTTGGGTACCGCGGTGAAGTTGATCTTCACGTCGGGGTACTTCTTGGCGAAAGCCTCGTTGACGGCCTTGAACCCGGCATCCGAGCCCGAGGCGCTGGAGACCAGAATGTTGAGTTCGCCGGTGATCTTGGTGGCATCGGTCGGGACGGCCGCCGAGTTGGCCGGTGCGCTGCCGGAGCAACCGGCCAGTGCGAGCGAAGCCCCTAGTGCAAGGCAGGTCAGGGCGGTGGCAAGGGGTGCGCGGCGACCGCGCGACGTCATCGTCGACATGGGGTCCCTCCGGGTATCCGAAACGTTTCGGTGATTGAAGATAACACCGCGTCGGCCAGATGGCGAGACCCCGGTGTTGAAATCTCGCACCGGCCCCCCGCCCCGAACGCTCGCCTAACCATCGTGCGCCTGCGAAGCTTCGCGGGCGCACGATGGTTAGGGGAGCGCTCGGCGTAGGGCCGGGGCGCGTCGGCGTGGGGCCGGGGGCCGGGGTGGCGCGGTGGATGCCCGCAGCAGCAGCTGCGCGGGGGGTATCTCGTGGTGCAGGACCTCCCCGGTGCCGATCAGATGCAGCAGCAGCCTGGCGGCCTCGGCGCCCAAGTCGTGGGGGCTTGTCTGCACCGTGGTCAGCGGTGGGCTGGTGAACCCCGACAACTGAATGCCGTCGAAGCCCGTCACCGAGATCTGCGCCGGCACGACGAACCCCAGGGTGCCGGCCCGCGAGATGAACCCGATCGCCGCCAGGTCGTTCGCACAGACCACCGCCGTCGGCGGGTCGTCCGTGGCGAGCAGCAGATCAGCGGCCCGGGCACCCCCCTCGGACGTGAAATCGCCCGCCACCAGCGGGCCGGGATCCACCCCCGCGGCGGCCAGAGTGGCGCGCCATACTGCCTCGCGCTCGGCGGAATGCACGAAGCCCGGCGGCCCGCCCACATGGGCGATGCGGGTGTGGCCCAGTTCGAGCAGATGTTGCAGCAGGGCGACCAGGCCGGGCTGATGCTGCTGGGCGACGGTCGACACCCCGGGATGGCTCGCACAGTTGATCGCCACCGCCGGCAGCCCCACCCGGTCGATCACCTCGAAGCGCGGATCGTCCGACTGCACGTCGGTCAGGAAGATTCCGTCGACCACCTCGCTGTGCGCCCACTGCGGCACCCGGCGCAGCACCCGCTCGCGCGAGGACGCCAGCTGCAGCAGCAGGGCGTAGCCGGCGTCGTCCAGGACGGTCTCGACACCGCCGATGAAGCCGGCGAAGAAGGGGTCCGCTTCGAGCACCGAGGCCGGACGTTGCACCAGCAGTCCCACCGCCCACGCGCGCTGGGCGACCAGGCTGCGTCCACGCATGGACGGCACCCAGCCCAGCCGTTCGGCGATGCCCGCGATGCGTTCGCGCGTGGGTTCGCTCACGCCGGTGCGTCCGTTGAGGGCCGCCGAGACGGTGCTGATGGCCACCCCCGCCTCGCGGGCCACGTCGGTGATGCTCACCCGCACCGCGCCACGCGGCGCGGGACGCCGGGTCGGGGTCGGGCCGCTCATCCGGGTGGGCATGGGCAGATACTGCCACCGCAACGCCGTGGTGCCCAGCGCGGTGTCGGCCCGACCTGACTGTCGGTGCCGCCCCGTAGGGTGCAGGGCATGGCTCTTTCAGCATTGGTTCTGCCCCACACCGATTGGCTCGGCTGGCTCGGCCATCGCGGCGACGGGCAGTTGGCCACCGCGCGCGAACGCGTCGCCGCCGCGGTGGCCCTGCCGCCCGGCGACCCCGAGATACTCCAACTCTTCAACCAGGCAAGCATCGCGCTGCGTAACGCCGGCAGCGTGGCGGGCCTGCTGTCGTCGGTGCATCCTGACGCTGCGGTGATCGAGCGCGCCGAGGCCCTCGAGATCGAGGTGCAACGGTTCAGCACCGACCTGTACCTCGACCCGGCCGTCTACGCGGCGATCAGCTCGGTGGCGGCCGACGGGCTCGACGCGGACGCCCGCCGGCTTCAGGCCAAGGTTGCGCAGTCGTTCCGGCGCTCCGGGGTCGATCGTGACGAGTCCGTGCGGCAGCGCGTGCGCGAGCTGGAGGCCACGCTGACCGAGTTGGGCCAGACCTTCAGCCGCAACATTCGCGACGGACGGTCCGAGACCCGGGTGCCCGCAACGGCGCTCGACGGCCTGCCCGACGACTTCGTGCAGTCGCATCCAGCCGACCCAGACGGGCTGGTCACGATCACCACCGAGTACCCCGACGTGATGCCCTTTCTGGCCTTCGCCACCGACGCCGCGGCCCGCCGTGCGGTGGCGCACACGTTCTTCAACATCGCCTGGCCAGGCAACGACGCGGTGCTCGCCGACCTGCTGCGGGTGCGCCACGAACTGGCCACCCTGTTGGGTTACGCCACCTGGGCCGACTACGACGCCGAGGTCAAGATGATCGGCCAGGGCGCCGCCATCGCCGAGTTCATCGACACCGTCGCGTCCGACGCGCAGGCCTCGGGTGAGCGTGAGTTGGGCGTGCTGCGGGCGCGGGCCGAACGCGACGGCGAGAGCGTCATCGATGTCTCGAACTGGCGCTACTACCACGAGCTGATCAAGCGCGAGCAGTACGGGGTCGACGCCACCCAGGTGCGCCGATACTTCGACTTCGGCAAGGTGCACGACGGACTGCTCGACATCACCGCGCGCCTGTTCGGGCTGCGGTTCACGCCGGTCGATGCCCAGCAGGCGCGAACCTGGCACCCCGACGTGACCAGCTACGACGTGGCTTACGCCGAGGGCGGTGACCCGATCGGACGCATTCACCTCGACCTGCACCCACGCGAGCGCAAGTACAACCACGCGGCCCAGTTCGAGTTGGTCGCCGGCGTGCGCGAGGTGCAGTTGCCCGAGGGTGTGCTGGTCTGCAACTTTCCCCGCGGTCTGATGGACCATCGCGACGTGGTGACGCTGTTCCACGAGTTCGGGCACCTGATCCACCACATCGTCGGCGGGGCGCAGCGGTGGGTGCGCTTCTCGGGGGTGGCGACCGAGTGGGACTTCGTCGAAGCCCCGAGCCAGCTGCTCGAGGAATGGGCGTGGGACGCGTCCGTGCTGCGCCGGTTCGCGACCGACGACCAGGGCACCCCGATTCCGCGTGATTTGGTGGCCGCGATGAAGGCCGCGGACGAGTTCGGCAAGAGTTTTCTGGCCCGCACCCAGATGTTCTACGCCGCGCTGGCCTACACGTTCCACGTGGAGCGTCCGGCCGATCGCACCGAACGCATGCTGCAGCTCTACCGGCGCTACAGCCTGGTGGCGCCGCTGCCCGACACGCACTTCTTCGCGGGGTTCGGCCATCTGGAGGGCTACACGTCTGGCTACTACACCTACATGTGGTCGCTGGTGATCGCCAAGGACCTGTTCAGCGCCTTCGACCGCAACGACCTGCTGGCGCCCGAGGTGGCGCAGCGATACCGCGACCGGGTGCTGCGGCCGGGTGGCAGCCGTGACGCCGCCGATCTGGTGGAGAGCTTTCTCGCACGCCCGTACAACACCGACGCCTTCGCCGCCTGGCTGAACTCCTGAGGGGCCGGGGCCGGGGCCGCCGGGGCGTCGCCATGAAGACCCGATCCATCGCCGGTGCAGCGGGTCGAGCCCCTGTGCGGCAGGGGTTTCGACCAGCTCAACCAGCCGATCGCGCATCGATCAGCGCTCCCCGAGCCGTGCCGTGCCGAGCCGTGCCGTGCCGACCGTCCCGACCCCGTCCGCTCCGTTCGCCCTTGTCGAGACCCGTCCCGGCCGCGACGATTACCGCATGCGCGCAACGCCACGGGCAGGGTCGCCGCTGCTTGCGGCCGGGATTGCGCTGGTCGCCGTCCTGGTCGGCGGGTGCAGCGGCCCGCCCGCAGGTTCGCCGACCCGGCTTCCGAGCGTCGCCGTGGTGGCCGGCCCCCCGCTGGCCGGCGACCTGTCCGGCGGCACACCGGTGCAGCTGGGCGCCGCGTCGCACTGGGCGATCCGCGACGGGCAGGCCTTCGTGGCCACGGCGCCGGGCACCGTCCGTGCCGTCGAGCTGAGTACCGGTGTGCAGCTCTGGCAGGCGTCCTTCGAGCAGGGCGAACCCTGGGACGCCACACCCACCCTGGCGGTCAGCTCCGACGGCTCCGAGGTGGTGGCCGTCCGAACCGTCGACTCCGCCGGCGCGGCCAGGCTGGACCTGTTGCGGGTGGCGACCGCCAGCGGTGAGCGCGTGTCCGAGCGGTTGATCGCCGACCCCGGTCATCGGTGGCGGGTCGACCTTCCGCCGCGCGTGCTCGCGGTGGACGCCGAAACCGCCGTGCTGTCGTCCGACCCCGAGTCGGGACGGCAGAGCGCGGTGGTCAGCCTGCTCGACGGTTCGATCGCCTGGACGATCGACCAGGAGGCGATCGCCGCCACGGCGGACACAGTGATCACTCGCCTCGGCGGGCAGATCCGTACCAACGGTGCGCACAGGTGGGTTGCCGCGCGGCCGTTGGGGCCGCTACTGGCGCTGTCCGCCCACGCCGTGGTGGTGGCTCAGGATAGTCGGGCCGTCCGGCTCGACCCGCGCAGCGGCGAAGTGGACGTGCTCACCACGAAGCTCAGCGAGGTGGACGCGCCGTGCGTGCGCACCGCCACCGAGGTCGTGGCGTGCCTGGGCGCACCCGGCGTCGTCGCACAGGATCTGGCGCTCGGGCGACAGCTGTGGTCGTCGCGCACGCACGCCGATGGGATCGCCGCGATCGCCGACTGGCTCTACCTGTGGCACTCGCCCAACCGGGGCGACGTGCTGGACGCCCGCACCGGCGAAGTGCTCCAGCAGAACGTGGACCTGCCCGCCATTCGCTACGCCGATGCCTCGGGTGTGCTGCTGGCCGCGGACGACGGCTATCGCTGGGTGCCGTACCCGCGGTAACCGTCGGCCGGTCGACTCAGCCCGCAGGCTCAGCCGGCCAGCACCGCGTCCCGCAGCACGCTGAGCGGCAGCGAGCCCAAGTTGAGCGCCCGGGTGTGGAAGTCCTTCAGCGAGAAGGCGTCGCCGGCCTGTTCGGCGGCCTCGGCGCGAATCTGCTCCCACAGCCGCTGCCCGATCTTGTAGGACGGTGCCTGACCCGGCCAGCCGAGGTACCGGTTCAGTTCGAACCGCAGGAACTTCTCGTCCATGTTCACGTTGGCCTTGAGCAGTTCCCAGGCCTTGTCGGCGTCCCAGGTGCCGCCACCCCACTGCTGGGGGGCCGGCTTGCCCAGGTGCACGCCGATGTCGAGCACCACCCGGGTGGCGCGCATGCGCTGTCCGTCCAGCAGCCCGAACCGG
>RRZU013196900.1_pt1 | contig 18945 bp, 17 predicted proteins | sample 2165561 | NCBI WGS metagenome assembly RRZU01 (sample SAMN10456909, study PRJNA506462) | wastewater metagenome | isolation source: wastewater sludge | place: USA: Moscow, Idaho | reverse complement strand
GATGATTAGACATTAAGTAAAAATAATCTTAATAAAAAGAGGAAAATGAATTAATAAAAAAATTATTGAGAATGATAAATGCATTATTAGATTCTGAAAATTCTATGATAACAAAGAGTAAGGAAATGGAACAAATAAATAATCTTGCACTTAGAGTGGCAAAAGTGGATTCAACAATTTTAATTGAAGGAGAATCTGGTGTAGGTAAAGGGGTTTTAAGTTCTTTTATTCATGAAAATAGTAATAGAAAAGATGAAGGTTTTGTAAAAATAGACTGTTCGTCCCTACCACCAACACTTATTGAGTCAGAATTATTTGGCTATGAAAAAGGTGCATTCACTGGTGCAAGAAGTTCAGGTAAGATGGGATTAATAGAATTATCAAATAAAGGGACTTTATTTTTAGACGAGATAGGAGATTTGCCAATTGAATTACAAGTAAAGTTATTACAAGTAATTCAAGATAAAAAATTTCAAAGAGTTGGTGGAACAGAATATATAAATGTAGATACTAGAATAATAACTGCAACAAATAGAGATTTGCATAAGATGGTAAAAGAAGGGACATTTAGAGATGATTTGTATTATAGATTAAATGTAATACCTATAAAAATACCGCCACTAAGAGAAAGAAAAGTGGATATAGTGCCACTTATTAAATTGTTTTTAAAAAGATTAAATGAAAAATATAATTCAAATAAAAGATTTTCATCAGGTGCCATGAAAAAATTATTGGATTATGATTGGCCAGGAAATATAAGAGAATTAGAAAATGAAATTGAAAGAGTTGTAGTTATATCAGATACTAGTATAATAAAAGAAGAGGAGGTACTATTTGACAGAGTATTAAATGAGGACATTAGAAACATAGAAAGAAATCTTAGTTTTAGAGAAAATGTAAATAAATTTGAAATCTATTTATTAAATGAATATCTAAAACTTTCTAAAGATATAAATGAACTAAGTGAATTAACTGGTTTTGAAAAATCATCACTGAGGAAGAAAGCAAAAAGATTAGGGATCGAGTTAGAATACAATGAGAGGAAATAATTCTTCTTGGAGGAAATAATTCTTGTGAATTAAAACATTATATACAAGGGATTTAGAATTTTTATATAAAAAGAGAGGAAATAATTCCTCTTTTATAAAAATATATTTTTTATAAAAAATCTACAGCCATTGATTTCATAGGATTTAAGAAAAAAATAAAACTTGGCATAGAATTTGCTTTATATATAGGTAAGGCTATAAATTTTGGATACAAAATTTAATATAGATATTAATACCATCAAATTTCCAAGTTGTGTAGCGTATATTATTATTCGGGAGGTGCTAAATTTGTTAATAAATAAAACATTAACAGAATTTGCGGCAGTTGTAAAAAGTGATGCACCAGCTCCAGGTGGTGGATCCGTATCAGCATATGCAGGCTCTTTAGGAGCAGCATTAACAAAAATGGTAGGTGCACTAACATTTGGTAAGAAAGCTTTTGATGAATTAGATGGCGAATTACAAAGAAGAATGTTAGAATCAGCAGCTATAGTAGAAAAATTACAATTAGAATTAGAAGAAATAGTAGATGAAGATACAAATGCATTTGATGAGGTAGTGGCAGGATTTAAAATGCCAAAAGAAACTGATGAAGAAAAAGCTGCAAGATCAAAAGCTATTCAAGAAGGCTATAAAACAGCAATTGCAGTTCCATTAAGATGTGCAAATAATTGTTTGAAGGTACTAGAACTTCAAAAAGATTTTGCTGAAAGTGGAAACTCATCTGCATTATCAGATGTTGGTGTTGGAGCATTATTAGCTCATGCTGGCTGTGAAGGTGCAGTATTAAATGTAATGATTAACTTAGGTAGTTTAAAAGATGAAGAATATAAAAATAATTTAACTAAAGAAGTTGATGAGATTATGGAAAAAGCAACAGCATTAAAAGAAGAAACTATGAAAGTTGTATATGATAAATTAAGAGCTTAAGAACATAGAAAAGGAGAATTAATTCATGAGTAAATATATTTTAGCAGTACCTAATTTTAGTGAAGGTAGAGATGAGAAGAAGGTTGAAGCAATTGCAGATACTATTAGAAATAGAGAGGGTGTTACATTAGTATCAGTAGAACCAGAGCATGATTTTAATAGAACTGTTTTAACAATTATAGGAGAACCTGCTCCATTAAAAGCAGCATTATTAGATATGGCAGCAAAATCCTATGAATTATTGGATATGACAACTCAAGAAGGAACACATCCAAGAATTGGTGGACAAGATACTATACCACTATTTCCATTAATGGATATTGAGTTAGATGAAGTTGTTGCATTAGCAGAAGAAATAGGACATGAATTATATGAAAAACATGGAGTGCCAATTTTCTTTGCAGCTGAAAATGCAAGAACAGAAGATAGAAAAAGTATTTCATTTATAAGAAAAGGTCAATATGAAGGATTAAAGAAATTATTAGATGAAGGAACTGATCCAACAGTAGAAGAAAGAAGACCAGACTTATCAAAAGATGGAAAATTAGATCCTAAGATGGGAGCAACAATTGTTTCAGCAGAGATGGAAGGATTAACAGCATATAATGTATTCTTAGCAACTGAAGATGTTTCAATTGCAAAAGAAATTGCTAAAGCTGTAAGAGGACCATCAGGTGGATTCTCAACTATAAGAGCAGTTGGAATTAAATTCCCTGAAAGAGAGGGAGTAGTAGTTTCAATGAATATGTTTGACTGTGCAAGCACTCCTCTGTATAGAGCATTTGAATTAGTTAAACAAGAAGCTAAAAGATATGGTATCGCAGTGACAGGTTCAGAATTAGTTGGACCAGTTAAATTAGAATATTTATTAAATAATGTTGAGTACTATTTAGGACTTGAAGGCTTAAATAGAGATCAAATATTAGAAACTCATTTAATGGGAAAATAGTTTTATAGGAAATTGGAGAGCTTAGCTCTCCAATTTTTTTGCTAAAAATTATTTTATTTTAAAATCTTCCTTAAAACCAATTATAAGCTTTTTTAAAACTTCATAATCTATTACATGAGTAAGTTTATTGTCAATTCTTTTTATAATCAAAATTCCATTTTCCACAAAAGAATTTACATGATATGAAATTGTGGCAGTAGATACATTTGTTTTTTCAGCTAATTCTTTGTTGGAACTGATACCTGTAGAAATCAATCTAAGAATTTCATATCTGGTTCTATCGCCTAAGGATTTGAAAATATCAACTCTATTTCCTATATCATCTTCTTTTTTCTGTATTATAGCATTGGTTATTTTTTCATAATTAATTCCCCATATTATTGTATTAGTTATGGATCTTTTACTTACATTTTTAAAGTCCATTGATTCACTAAAGGTAATGGTATTTGGCAAAGTAAAGGATATTAATATTCTTAAAAATTCTGTATTATTTAAAATATTATCATCTAATACAGAAAGAGTAAGTTTATTAATAGCTTTAACTCCTTCTTTTTTTATAATATTTTCAATTTTATTACCAATACTTATTATTATATCTTCATACAGATTATAATATTCAATAAATACAGGATATATTTCATTCATTAAATCAATATACCTTTTGATATATCCATTTGGATCATTATAAAAAACCATAAAATTCCATTTAGTATCCATTGCCAAATTAGACTCATTTACTATTTTAAATAATTTATTCATATCATAAAGAGTTTCCATATTTTCTTCAATTGTGAGTAAAGATAGATCTTTAAAAGATCTGCTTTCATCATAGATTATATTTAAAAGAAGAGTTGAAACAGTAGAGTGTATTAACTCCCTTTCATCCATACTTAAAATTATATTAAATAAATCATCCTTGCTTTTTATATTTAAATCTTCTCTAAATAGTAAATCGGATACTAAAAAATCCATAATATCAGAATTATACAAATTAGAATTAGAAATAAATTCCTCAAATCTTTTCTGATAGGGATTTAAATCTGTTTTTATTTTTTCTAATAATTTCTCATATTCCTTTATAAAACCTTTTTCTTTTAATTCATCATAAAAGATAGAACTGTAAATACTTTTATCATCATCAATAAATAAAAGTCTAGGAAAGTTCATAAAATCATTTATTTTACTTTTATCTTTAAAAAATTTAACTTTCAAAATATCACACTCCATAAATTAATTTTACCATAGAAAAAATCTTTAAGCATTTTCTAAATTATTGAGTTCTATATCATTATATTTGTTTAATCTTATTTTAAATTTTAAAGTTGCAGTTAAGAATATACAACCTATAAAAATAGTTACTATACTAGGATGAAGTCTGTCATATAATAATCCAAAAAACATTTGACCTATTGGAATTAAAATTGTGGAAAAAAATCCAACAATAGTCATAACTCTTCCCATCATTTCGATAGGGATAGTTTTATTAGCCATAGTACCTACTATTATATTTGCAATGGTTACAAAAAAACCCATAGAAAATGCAGATATTAACATTATTAGAAATGATATTAATGTAGAAGCATTTATAATACCATTAAAGGTTCCTAAACTAGAAATAAATATAAATATAGATATAATAAAAAATGATTTATACATTAAAGTTCCAGATTTATATTTTTTAGATAATTTAGAGATAAATAATGGTGATATTAACATACTTGCAGATAATATAGATTGAAACAAACTAAAACCATAATCCGATACCTTTAATATATCCCTTATTATATATGTAAATCCAATAGAAAATAATGGTGATATGGCAAAGTTTAAAACTACAGCTAGAGATAATATAGTAGTTATTATTTCATTTTCCTTAATAACCTTGAAACCCTCTTTTAAATCAGTTATAAAAGTTTGAAAGTTTATTTTTTCAGGGGTTTTATGGCTTTTAGGCATTTTTATAAATATTTCACTAATTGAAGATAATAAAAAACTAATGGAATTAACTATTAAAAGTAATTGCATACCAAATCTTGCATATAATAATGCAGCTATAATAGGAGAGAGTAAATCTCCAAGGCTTAGAACTAGTGAACTAAAAGAATTTGCTTCTAATAAATCATCTTTATCTACAATACTTGGCATTATACCAGACATGGCAGAGCTAAAAAATATTTCAGTTATTTCAAGTAGTATTACCAATATATAAATCATAGGTATAGAAAGTTCATTATTTATAAAGAATATATAGGCAAAACTACCAATTATCAATGCATTTATAAAATCTAAAATAACAATAGATTTTTTTCTATCAAACCAATCTCCAAATACTCCAGCAAATGGAGATAGAATAAGTCTTGGCAAAATTGAAATGGATAACATAGATGCAAATATTGTTGCAGAGCCAGTTTTATCTAATACATATAATGATAAGGCAAATTGTTGCATATTGCTTCCAACAAGAGAAACCAATTTTCCCATAATCAAGAGTATAAAATTTTTGTCTTTTAAAAGTTTTGTATTCATAGTATGCCTCCTTGATTATATATTAAACTAAATTTATAAGAAGTCAATAGAAAAATTAGATAAATATCTAATAATATTTTAAAATAAAATTAAATTAGATAAAAATAAAAATATTTAATGAATTAAATAAGGAATATAATAAATTATTGGGTATTATATATTTGGAGGTGCTTATATGAAAGGAATAAAAATATTAGTTGATGAACATGATAATATTCAAGAGTTTAATAAAGTAGTAAAAGAGATTGCTTTAAAATTATTAAAAGATGAAAGTATTGAAATAGAAGATTTAAAAAATTCCATAGAGTTTATAAAGATATATGCAGATAAGATACATCATGGAAAGGAAGAAGATATATTATTTAAGGATATGGAAAATGAACTTGGACAGATAGGTAAGAATTTAGTAACTCATGGAATGTTAGTAGAGCATGATATTGCAAGGTATTATGTAAGTGAGCTAGTAAAGGCTGTAGAAAGTTATGAAGTGGAAGAATCTGCGGAGAATAGATTGAATTTAATAACTTATTTAATGGCATATAGAGATTTACTAGAAAGACATATTTATAAGGAAAATAAAGTAGTATATCCTTATGCAGAGAATAATTTAAAAGAAGATATATTGAAATCAGTAGATGGGAGAACTGTAGAGTTTGAGGAAAAATATATAGAGGATAAAGAGAGATTTTTAAAGATTTTAGAAGAAATGAAAGAAAAATATAATATTAAATAAAAAAACTGAAAATATTATTTTCAGTTTTTATGTTATAAAAAGTAAAACTAATATATATTACAGCTTAAAGAAATAAAATTGTTAACTGCCTTTACACCTTCTTATTGTTTACTTATCATTATAAATATTATCTTTAAATAATAAATAAAGTTTGATTTTGAATGTACTTACTTTAATAGTCGAGTGGTTTTAACTGTCAACTGTACACTATTAACTCTCAATTGTTTATATTTTAGGTACTGTAATTGAATTTGATTTAAATAGCTATATTAGTTTTAACTACTTTAAATTTTGAGTTTAGGATAGAAAGTGAATATAATATTTTAGTATAACTTGATATTTCACGAGGGGAAACTAAGGGAGTGTTGCGATTCTCCCTCATGTTTCCCCTCGAGCACCCCTTTCTTACACCCTCCAACCGCTTTTTTATCATTATAAATATTGTTTTAGAGAATAGGAAAAGTTTATTTAAGATGTACTTATTATATAAAAATTGCTATTTTAATTAAAATATACTTTAATAGTTAAATGGTTTTAAAACTGTTAACTATTATCTGTAAACTATTAATTGCCTTTTTAGCTATCAACTATTAACTGTCTTTATAGCTTGTTTTATTAATTTATATGATATATAAGCTATAAACACTATTCCGATAAATATTGTTATATAAATAATATAATTAAATATTGGTATTTTTTGACCTGTTGATATTAAGATATCATTTAATGATTTTAATGCATAGGGTATTGTGATAAATGATAGAGTATAGTAGCAATAACTTGGGTAAAATTTTCTATTTAATATATTGGGCATTGTAAATAAAAGTAATAAATAACTTATTATTGATATAGATAATAATAAGAAAATAATATTTATGGATCTATTATCAAAACTATTTATATATCCTGCCAATAATAAAGAAGAACTTGAAGATATAAACGCAATAGTTGGCTTTTCTTTATTTAATAGACTAATATGTTTTATATATTTTAGTAGAATCAATGCTAATACCATGAAATATGTTATAAATCCGAAGTAGAATGCTATTCTTCCTATAATAACTCTTTCAAATATTTTTGAAGTTGCTGATAATGTAGCAATGCCAGTATAGACAATTAACCAGCTAGGATAAATATTTTTTATATCAAAATCAAATAGATATTTCATTGTAAAATCAAGGATTAATATAATATTTAATACAATCCCAAGATACCATATGATGGAACCTAGGTTTGTTTGTATGTCTTTTATAAAAACGGCGATAAAGATCATACCCATTGAAAATGAAGGCAGAATACTTGCAATGATGGTATTTTCTAATTCATTTCCAGTTATTTTAGGAAATTTAAAAAATTTAATAGCTAATACTATAAATAAAAAAGTAGCTATAATAGCAAAAAAATAACCTAATATATTATTAAAGCTATATATAGTATTACCTAAAATAGAAAATGATAACATTAAAACTGATATAGGTATAGGTATTTTTTTTATATAATCCATAATATTCTCCTCCTTAGTATAAAATATTATATCACAATAGAATATAGCTAAATAGATTAATCTAAAAATACTAGAACTTTATCTATAATAGTTAATAAATCTATTGGTAGGGTATAATCATATTGAATGAAAATTTGGAGGGATAAAATGAAGTTAGTATCTTGGAATGTAAATGGATTAAGAGCGGCAATGAAAAAAGGATTTATGGATTATTTTAAAGAAGTAGATGCAGATATATTCTCACTTCAAGAGATAAAATTACAAGAAGGTCAAATAGAATTGGAATTAGAAGGATATCATCAATATTGGCATTATGCTGAGAAAAAAGGATATTCAGGAACTGCAATATTTACAAAAATTGAGCCAATATCAGTTAATTATGATTTAAATGGAAAAAAGGATGATAATGAAGGCAGAACTATTACATTAGAATTTGAAGATTTTTATTTAGTAAATTGTTATACTCCAAATTCTAAGCGAGAATTAGAAAGACTTGATGATAGAATGGACTGGGAAGATTCATTTAGAGAATATTTAAATGAATAAGATGAGAAGAAACCAGTTATATTATGCGGAGATTTAAATGTGGCACATAAGGAAATTGATTTAAAAAATCCTGATACAAATAGAAGGTCAGCAGGTTTTACAGATGAGGAAAGAAATAAGATGACAGAGTTATTAGATTCTGGCTTTATAGATAGCTTTAGACATTTTTATCCAGATAAAATTGAAGAATATTCTTGGTGGTCTTATATGAGACAGGCAAGAGATAGAAATGTAGGCTGGAGGATTGACTATTTTGTAGTATCAGATAAATTAAAGGATAAAATGATTGATGCAGAGATACATCAAGAGACTTTTGGTAGTGACCATTGTCCAGTATTATTAAATATAGAATTTTAATTGACCAACTTTTAAGTTGGTCTTTTTTTATGGTAAAATATAGGAAAATATATTTAACAAATAGAGTTTATCATGAAAAGATTTTTTTAGAAGAAGATTTTGAATATTTTACTGATATGAGTATTATGTTAAAATCAATTGAAGATTATGTACTTGGTAAAAATTGATTTAGCAAGTACATTTCCACTAAGTGTGGATTACTAAGAATATAATCATAAATAATGAGGTGATATTGTGGCAAAATATGAGGGTAATCTAAATACGGATTTTGATAGTTTTTTAAAATTTATAGATAATTATATTCTGACTGGGAGCATGTCTGCAAGTTTTGAAGATGGAAGTGATTATGAAATAGATAACTTAAGATGCGCTATTAGAGTTTATGAAAGATATAGTTTTGCTGGCGGAAATAGAGTTAGCTTAAATTTAACTATAATAGGAAATAAGGATAAAATATATTTTACAGCAATAGCATCTGGAGGAAGTCAAGCTGTATTTTTAAAGATAAATGATATAGGAGAAGAAAATTTCTTAGATATATTTAAAGTTGGGGTAAGTGAATATAAATCCTTTATATAGTATAATATATATATTATTCTAAAAGGAGGAAGTAAATTGAAATTTGATTCATTAGTTTATACAAATCCATCTAGAAGAAATGTTGTATATTCAACAAAAGGGATGGTGGCAACAGGTCAACCAATAGCTGCTCAAGTTGGATTAGAAATACTTAAAAAAGATGGAAATGCAGTGGATGCTGCAATAGCAACGGCAGCAACTTTAACTGTAGTAGAACCAACTTCAAATGGAATAGGTGGAGATAGCTTTGCATTGGTTTGGATGAATGACAGACTTCATGGAATGAACTCCAGTGGAAAATCTCCAAAGAGAATCTCTGTAGAGAAATTAAAAGAAAGAGGTTTAGACAAAATACCTGAACTTGGTCTTATACCAGTTAATGTTCCAGGAGCTCCAGCTGGTTGGGTAGAATTATCCGAAAAATTTGGTAGACTTCCATTAGAAGAAGTTTTAGAACCAGCAATAAGATATGCAGAGGAAGGTTATGCATTGACACCAAATGTTGCAAAATTATGGGCAGAGGATTTTAAAGTATATAGTGAAAAGTTAAAGGGAGAAGAATTTGCAGAATGGTTTAAAGTTTTTGCTCCTAATGGTAGAGCTCCAAAAGTTGGAGAAGTTTGGAAATCACAAGCACATGCAGATAGTTTAAGATTGATTGCAAAGACTAAAGGAGAAGCATTTTATAGTGGTGAATTAGCAGATAAGATTGATGAATTTTCAAGGAAATATAATGGATTTATTAGAAAAGATGATTTAGAAGAACATAAAGTTGAATGGGTAAATCCAATTAGTGTAAACTATAAAGGTTATGATATTTGGGAAATACCTCCAAATGGTCATGGTATAGTTGCATTAATGACATTAAATATTTTAAAGGGATATGATTTTTCAAATAGAGATAATGTAGATACATTACACACTCATATTGAAGCTATGAAATTGGCATTTGTTGATGGACAAAAATATGTTACAGATCCAAAAAATATGAGAGTTACAGTAGAACAATTATTATCTGAAGAATATGGTAAGAGAAGAAGAGATGAAATAAAAGAAGAAGCATTATATCCAGAAGCTGGAGATCCATTGGCAAGTGGAACAGTATATTTAGCTACGGCTGATGATGAAGGGAATATGGTTTCTTATATACAAAGTAATTATATGGGTTTTGGTTCAGGAATTGTTATACCAGATACAGGAATTGCATTGCATAATAGAGGACATAATTTTGTACTAGAAGAAGGGCATGATAATATTTTAGAGCCAAGTAAAAAACCTTATCATACAATAATACCTGGATTTATAACTAAAAATGGAAAGGCATTGGGACCATTTGGAGTTATGGGTGGATTTATGCAACCTCAAGGTCATGTACAAGTGTTGACAAATATGATAGATTTCCATATGAATCCTCAAGATGCATTGGATGCATATAGATGGCAATGGGTTGGAGAAAAGACTATAGAGGTTGAACCGAATTTCCCAAATTACATTGCATTGGAATTGGAGAAAAAAGGACATAAGATAGTTCCTAAATTGGATACTATAGCTATGGGAAGAGGACAGATAATATTAAGAGATGAAGATGGAGTATTATGTGGAGGAACAGAACCAAGAACAGATGGAACTATTGCTGCTTGGTAAAATAGAATAAAATAAAATCCTAGCTAATTTTAGATAGGATTTTATTTTTTATTTTTATTTTTAATATTTTTTACTATATTGACTATTATACTAACTATAACAACTAAAAAAAGTATATTTAAATAAGATTGTAAGGGTCTATTATAACCTTCTAAATAATAAATAATAAAGATACTTAATGTACCATAAAATATTGTAAAAAACAATTTAAAAATAAAGGGTATATTTTTATCTTGAATTATTTGTGGTAATATCATAACTGCAAATGCATATATAAAAGAATAAATTATATCAAAACCAATACCATTTAAAATAAAAACTATTATAAAAGTAGCGATTATGGATTTTATAATATTCTTATATTTCTCATACATAATATCCCTCCATTTATATATATTATAATTATATTTTATCATAAGTAGATGTATTTACTAATATGGAATTTGATTTAAATATCATTGTTAGTTTTAACTACTTTTAATTATTAATTCTAGGATAATAAGTGAATATTTTACTTTAGTATAACTTGATACTTTTCGAGGGGAAATTAAGGGAGGGTTGCGATTCTCCCTCATATTTCCCCTCGAGCACCCCATTTTTACACCCTCCAACCGCTTTTTTACTTCTTTCCTCTACCGTTTCTCTTAGAATATAGAAAGTTTTATTGTTGGTATACTTATTTAAAACACAAAGAAGATTGAAAGGTTATGTCTTTCAATCTTCTTTATAAGTGTACACTGTTAACTGTCAACTCTCAACTGAATCTCCATTGTTTTCTTTTATTATTTTTTCTAAATTATATCTAAAATTTACATCATCGTTTGATTCTCTTTTTTTAAATTTTGTGTATACACCGTGTTTCATTCTAAGTTCTTTATTTATATGTCTACGATCCAGAAGGGTATCTATATTATTGTTATCTATAATAAGACCATATTGATTTATAACAAAAGCTTTCTTTCCTATAACCATTGCTGCTAGTCCATAGTCTTGAGTTATGACAATATCATTATTTTCTGTGTTATTCATTATATAAAAATCTGCGGCTTCTTTAGCATTGTCAACGGTTACTACTTCTCCATAGGGAGAATGGATATTGTGATTATAGTTTTTAACTATAACTAATCTTAAATTATATTTTTCTGCTAATTCTTCTATTATATTTAATACAGGGGATGCATCTGCATCTAATAGTATTTTCATATGCTCTCCTTTTTAATCATCATAAGATTTTTTTCTTAGTTGTTTATAATTATATAATTTATTTCTATTATTAGTTTTACTAATAAGAAGTTCTAAAATATTATAAAATATATCATAAGTAGGTCTGTCACAAAATCTTAAAATTGGTTTTATTTCGGCAATTATATAATCTTCTAATTCTTCAATTGAAGCTCCTTCTTCCTTCAAAACAAAGAAATCAAATATAGTATTTGCGGCGATACTATTATTAATTGGATTTCTTTTTATAATAACTTCTCTAGGAACAGGTATTTCCAATAGAAAACATACTACATTTACTTGAAGTGGAAAGAATAAATCATTATAATTATATTTTTCAATTAAATATATAAATACTTCATAAGCTAAGTTATATTCTTTATATAAATACAATGTTAATCCTAAATAGTGCAAGGAAGAAATAGCTATACTCCTATCACAATTATTATTTTTTATAAATGAAATAGCCTCTTCTGCATATTTTATCCAATTAACAGTATTGGTATCTGCCATCAATCTAATTTTAGTTGATAAAGTTAATATAATTCCATTTATATTATTTTCATTTTCATATATTTCTATAATAGGCAATATAATTTTAAAAGCGTTATAATAATCACTAATAGTTATAAGGTAATCAGCATATATTGATTTTATTAAATAAGATTTAGATGATTTTATATCTATTTTATTTAAAATTTCCACTCTTGTTTTGGTGTCGTAAAATTTTAGAGATATCCTAATTAAAATATTTTGTAAGAGCAATTTTATTCCATCAGTATATATATTAAATAGTTCAACAGATTTAAGTATTGTATTATTGTACAATTCTATATTTGAATTATCAAGTTTATTCGCATGGTTTCTTATAAAGTCCAATTGTTCTATATATTCATTTTCAATTACAAAATCTTTATATTCTGTAAGAATATTGATGTACTCATCTAGAATTATATTTATTTTATCAAAATTAAAATTATTAAACTCTTCAATTATTAAACTATCATATGCATTATGTATATTTGAAAGATCATTTTTATAATTGTATTTTAGATTTAGCTTTTGTAATAAACTATCATATATTTCATCGTCCTTGATTATCTCACCATTCTCTATGGAAGATAATGTGGTATTGGAACAAATATATTCATCATTGTCAGATATAAAATCATTTATACTCCAAGTATAAGGATTAGCAATTTTATAGTCATTTGTCCTATAGTACTTTATTATTTTTCCAAGTTTTATATTATCTTCTTCTAAAATATCTAATAATGTCATATTATCATTCCTTAATATAAAAATATTTATTTAACTAATTTTTTAAGAATTAATTTATTCTATTAAATTCAACAAGATATATATATAAATTGTTATGATTTAATTAATAAAACGGAGATTATGCAGTATTTATTTTATTAATAAACTAATTATATTATACAGGAAGGGGACAGAAAAATGAAAGGAAATGAAAATTATAAAAAATTAAAGGGAGAAGTTAAGGGTATATTACCAAGCCAAATATTAACATTTGTTACATCCTTAATTCATACAATTCTTACTTTAATACTTATTACAGATATGCAAAAGATTATAGACTTAGCAAGCAATGGAAAAAATATTATAGAAGGAGTTAAAAGATTTATTATATTATTGATTATATTTTTTATAGTATGCTTTATTCAACAATATATTTTAAGATATACTTTTAAACTTGGAAGCAATAAAGTTATGTCATTGCTTTATAAAAAACTAATAGATAAAAATATTGTATATTATTCTGATAAAAATACTGGGAATTTGAATTCATTAATAATGAATGATGGGGAATCTGTAGCTATGTGGATGGTATCTGGTTGGTTAGTAAGAATATTACAATTGACAAGATTAATGGGTACTTTAGTGGTTATGATAAATTATAGTTTAAGTTTAACATTAATTATATTGGGGATAGTAATCCTATGTTTTATAGGAATAAATATAATTGCAAAGAAAATGGGAAAATTGGAAAGTGAAGATTTTAAAATAAAAGGTGAGATAAATCAATTTATTTTGGAAAGTATTGGCAATATTAATATTATAAAAATTTTACGAAAAGAAAATTATTTTTATGATAAATTTGATTTATTGGTAAATGAAAAGAGATTTAATTTAAATAAAAAACAGGCTATATATCTAGCATTATATATGGCAATTACGATAACATTAATGATGACAATACCATTTATATCAGTAGGTATAGGAGTATTGTTAGTTGCAAATGGAAAGATGACAATAGGTGTTGTAATAGCATTTTATGCATTATCAGGACAATTACAAGAACCTATAAGAGTTATTGCAGAATCATTTAGCCAAGAAAAATCAGCAATGGAGCTATCCAATAGATTGGCAGTAATATTAGATGAAAATGGAATAGAAAAAGGTACAGAAAAAATAGATAAAGTTAATGAAATAAATATTGATATAGATAGATTTAGCTATGGGGATAAAGATTTATTAAAAGGGGTTAATCTAGATATTAAATCCAATGAAATAACCATATTAAAAGGTGAAAGTGGTAGTGGAAAATCTACATTAGGAAATTTAATACTAGGTATATTGGAATTAGAAGATGGAAGTATAAAAGTTAATAATAGTGATATTAACAATATAGATAAAGATAGTTTATGGAAATATATTTTAAATCAAGGGCAAGAACATTTAATACTTGCAGGAAGTTTATATGAAAACTTAACATTAGGAGATAGTTATACTGATGAAGAAATAAATAAGGCAATAAAGATAGCGTGTTTAGATGATTTTGTAAGTGAATATGGACTTGATAGAGAATTTGAAGAATCAGGTAAAAATCTTTCAGGGGGGCAGAAACAGAGAATAAATCTAGCAAGAGTATTACTTAGAAAATCAGAACTTTTAATATTAGACGAACCAACATCAGCATTAGATAATGAAACCTCTAATATTATAACAAAAAATATAGTAGATTTTTCAAAAGAAAATAATACAGGATTAATAGTTATTTCTCATAGAGATGATTTTGATAGTTATGCAGATAAAATAGTGCAGCTTTAAAAACAGTTTAGAGTTGAGAGTGGAAAGTTATGGAGAAGATTGAAAGAGAAAGATTTTCAATCTTTTTTATATTTTTGGATGAATTAGATAAAAATAAGTATATATAAAATAATACTTTTAAATTTATAGTAAATTGATTTTTAAAAGTATATTAAAAATCAAACTTATCACATTCTCTGAGAACGATACTTCTAATGACAAAAAAAGCGTTTGGGAGGTGTAAGGAGGGAGAGCTCGAGAGGGAGCATGAGGAGGAATTCGCAAGCCTCCGACCCTCCACTTCTCGTAAAATATCTAGTTATATTAAAATATAATATTCACTTACTATCCTAAACTCAAAATTTGAACAAAATTAAAACTAATACCGTTATTTAAGTCAAATTCAACTAAAATAAGTATATAAAATAATACTTTTAAATTTATAGTAAATCAATTCTTAAAAGTATATTAAAAATCAATTTACTATTTTTATTAACCTAATCATCATAAGACTTTTTTCTTAATTGTTTATATTTATATAATTTATCTCTATTATTAGTCTTATTTACAAGAAATTCTAAAATATTATAATAATTATAATAGACAGGTTTATTCCAATGCTTTAATATGGGTTTTATATCTGTAAGTATATAATCTTCTAATTCTTCAAAAGAAGCACCTTCTTCTTTAAGAACAAAGAAATTATACATAGGGTCTATATACTTATCTTTTATAAAATGATCTCTTTTAATAATAGCTTTTTTAGGAATAGGTTTTTCTAGTAGAAATCCAGCTACATTAACACTAATAGAAATCATATCATTTAAATAATTATATTCTTCAATTAAGATAATATAGATATCATATGCTAAGCTATATTCATTCTTTAAATACAGAGTCAATGCTATATTATATAAGCTAGATGTGACTATACCTTTGTTATGACAAGGATTATCTAAAATAAATTTAATAGCATTTTTAGATTGAGATATCCAGTTTTTAGAATTAGTTTCTACCATCAATCGTATTTTAGTAGGCAGAGCTGAGATAATACCTATTATATTATTTTCATTTTCATATTTTTTAATAATAGGTATTAGAATATCAAAGGCATTGTAATAGTCTTCAATATATATTAAATAATTGGCATATTGAATATTTACAATAGCTAAATTTGAATCTTCTATATTTATATTTTCTAAAATAAATGCCCTTTTATTTGTATCATAAAATTGAATGGAAATACCAATAAGAAAATTATATAATAATTCTTTTATCCCAGTAGGATATATATTAAAGATATCAACAAATTTTGATATGTTTTTTTCATATAATTTAATATTAGAATCATTAATTTTATTACTATGAACTTTTATAAATTCTAATGCTGAGAGACACTCATTCTCTAAAATGAAATCTTTAAATGGTGATAATATTTGGATATATTCATCTGTAATTATATTTAGTTTATGAAAATTAAAATTATTAAATTTTTCTATTATTAAATTTGAATATTCTTCATGTATGTTAAACAGATTCTTTTCATAATTATATTTAAGATTTAATTTATTTAATAATCTATCATAAATCTCATCATTTTCTATTATTTCAAGGTTTTCAATATTTGATAATGTTATATTAGAACAAATATATTCACTATCATCTTTTATAAAATGGTTAATACTCCATGAATCTGGATTATCTATTTTATAATCATTAATTCTATAATATTTAATGATTATTCCTAGTTTTATTTTATCTTCTTTTATAATATCTAATAATTCCATATGTACTCCTTTGCTAATACTATGATAAAAAGCTTTAAAAATTTTCATTCTAAGACTACTTATATTAATATACTCAAATATATTTTTAAGTTGATAGTATTTATTTAAGAGCTATTTATATTATACATAAAAGAAATGTGAAATATAAGGACGAAAAATAATAGGAGGGAAATCATGGATATAAACTCAAATAAAAAAGGAAGAATATATTATAAAAAGATATTATATAATATAGGAAATTTAATTTCATATAGGATAATAAGTTTAACTATTTCAGCAATTTATATTCTGCTTAATTTATACTTAATAACAGGTATGCAAGAAATTGTAGATACTATATCTAAAGGTCATGATATAACAAATTTAATAAAAAGATTTATAATTGTATTATTAATATACTTTGCTATGACTTATATAAGTCAATATAAACATATATATTTTTCATTATTAGTAAAGAACAAAGTGTTAGCATTCCTATATGAAAAGTTACTTTCAAAAAATATTAGATTTTTTACAGATAAAAATAAAGGGAATTTAAATTCGCTATTGGTGAATGATGGTGATAAGATTGCTGTCTGGATATGCTATGGTTGGCAGACAAGAATTGTTCAATTATTTACCTTAATCTCAACATTATATTTAATGCTTAAATATAGTATTATTCTTACCATAATAATACTTATAACCATATTGGTTTGTTTTATTGGAATAAATAGAATATCAATACTTTCTTCAAAAAATGGAACGGAATATTATAAAATACTAGGCAAAGTAAATGATTCTACTCTTGAAACAATAGATAATATGAATTTGATAAAGTTATTAAGAAAAGAAAATTATTTTAATGAGAATTTTAAGGATTTATTATTTGTTGAAAAACATAATAATGATAAAAAAAGAACTCATAGTTCTTCATTATTTATGACTGTAACTATAACATTAATGTTTTCAATACCTTTTTTAGCTATAGCTTTAGGTGCAATTTTAGCTTCTAAAGGAAGTATGACAATCGGTGGAGTTATTGCTTTCTATGCATTATCAGGACAATTACAAGAACCAATAAGATTGTTATCAGAGTCTTTAACTGATGAAAAAACAACTATGGAATTAGCCTATAGATTAAAGGTGATTTTAGACGAAGATGTCGATAATGGAATAGAAACAATAGATGGATTTAAGGATTTAAAAATAGATATAGAAAAATATAATTATGGTGATAAAGACATACTTAAAGATTTAAAATTGAATATAAAATCTAAAGATATTATTGTATTAAAGGGAGAAAGTGGTAGTGGCAAGACAACTTTAATAAATTTAATCTTGGGAATCTTAGAATTAGAAAATGGAAGTATAAAAGTAAATAATAGTGATATTAAAAATATTGATAAAGATAGTTTGTGGAAATATATCTTAAATCAAGGACAAGAACATTTAATACTTGAAGGAAGTTTATATGAAAATTTGACTTTGGGAGATAGTTATACCGATGAAGAAATAAATAAGGCAATAAGTATAGCTTGTTTAGATGATTTTGTAAGTGAATATGGTCTTGATAGAGAGTTTGAAGAATCAGGTAAGAATCTTTCAGGAGGACAAAAACAGAGGATAAATTTGGCAAGAGTATTACTTAGAAAACCAGAACTTTTAATATTAGACGAACCAACTTCAGCATTAGACAATGAAACTTCTAATATGATAACTAAAAATATAGTAGATTTTTCAAAAGAAAACAATACGGGATTAATAGTTATTTCTCATAGGGATGATTTTGATAGCTATGCAGATGAGATAATACAGTTGAGAGTTTAGAGTTGAGAGTGGAAAGTTAAAAGCAGTTTAAAGTTAACAGTGTATAGTTGACAGTTAAAACCACTTGACTATTAAAGTAATATTCCAAAATAATAGGAAACTTAATTTAAGTAAGTATATTAAAAATGAAACTTATCACATTCTCTGAGAACGATACTTCTAATGACAAAAAAAGCGTTTGGGAGGTGTAAGGAGGGAGAGCTCGAGAGGGAGCATGAGGGAGAATTGCAACCCTCCCTTCGTTTCCCCTCGAATAATAT
>RRZU011385815.1_pt1 | contig 18946 bp, 10 predicted proteins | sample 2165561 | NCBI WGS metagenome assembly RRZU01 (sample SAMN10456909, study PRJNA506462) | wastewater metagenome | isolation source: wastewater sludge | place: USA: Moscow, Idaho | reverse complement strand
CGCAACTTACCCCAGCTCGGCATCGGCTACGCCAACCTCGGCGCGCTGCTGATGGCTATGGGCAAGGGCTACGACACCGACGCCGGGCGCTCCACCGCGGCGGCCATCACCTCCATCATGACGGGCGCCTCGTACCGGCGTTCTGCGGAGCTGGCCGCCATCGTCGGCACCTACAACGGCTACCAGGTCAACGCGGAGGCGCACCAGCGCGTCATGCGCAAGCACCAGGCGGCCAACGACACGATCCGCACCCTGGATGCGATGGACACCGACATCCACCGCCTCGCGACGAAGGCGTGGGACGACGTCGTGCGGCTCGGCGCGAGCAGCGGCTTCCGCAACGCGCAGGCCTCGGTGCTCGCCCCGACCGGGACGATTGGCTTCATGATGGACTGCGACACGACCGGCATCGAGCCGGACTTCTCGCTCGTGAAGTTCAAGAAGCTCGTCGGTGGCGGCTCGATGCAGATCGTCAACCTCACGATCCCCCGCGCCCTGAAGAAGCTGGGCTACCAGGAGGAGTCGATCGAGGCGATCGTCGAGTACATCGCCGAGAAGGGCCACGTCATCGACGCACCCGGCCTCAAGCCGGAGCACTACGAGGTCTTCGACTGCGCGATGGGCGCGCGTGCGATCAGCCCGATGGGCCACGTGCGGATGATGGCGGCGTGCCAGCCGTTCCTCTCCGGCGCGATCAGCAAGACGGTCAACCTGCCGCAGGAGGCGAGTGTCGAGGACATCGCCGACGTCTACCTGCAGGGCTGGAAGCTCGGCCTCAAGGCACTGGCCGTCTACCGCGACAACTGCAAGGTCGGCCAGCCCCTATCCGACGGCACGAGCAATTCCTCGAGCAAGGACTCCGCCGCCGGTGCCACGACCGAGGCCGCCGCGCCCGTCGTCGAGTACCGCCCGGTGCGCAAGCGGTTGCCCAAGCGTCGGATCTCGCAGACGACGTCGTTCGCGGTCGGCGGGGCCGAGGGCTACCTCACGGCGAGCTCCTACCCCGACGGTGGGCTGGGGGAGATCTTCCTCAAGTTCGGCAAGCAGGGCTCGACCCTGGCCGGTCTCATGGACGCGTTCTCGCTCGCGGTCTCGGTCGCGGTGCAGTACGGCGTGCCGCTGGAGACCTACGTCGAGAAGTTCACGAACCTGCGCTTCGAGCCGGCCGGCCTGACGGACGACCCGGACGTGCGCATGGCGCAGTCGATCATGGACTACGTCTTCCGGCGCCTCGCCCTGGACTTCCTCGACTTCGAGACCCGCTCCTACCTGGGCATCCACTCCGCCGAGGAGCGCGCCCGCCAGTTGGAGACGGGCTCCTACGAGGCCCAGGACGGCGACGAGGACGACCTCGAGGACGAGCTCGCGAACTACTCGCAGACCCCGGCCTCCTCGCAGGCGCCCCACGCGGTCGAGACCGCCAAGGCGATCGACGTGAACTCCGGCAGCGGGGCGGCCGCGGCCAAGCCCGTCGACGCCGGCGTGCACTCCTCGGCCGAGCTCTTCGAGCGACTCCAGGGCAAGGCCGCCGACGCGCCGATGTGCATGACGTGCGGCACGAAGATGCGTCCCGCCGGCAGCTGCTACGTCTGCGAGGGCTGCGGTAGCACGAGCGGCTGCAGCTGAGCCCGACCTCCCGAGGCGTCCAGGCGCCTGAGGTGACCCACGAGGGGCGCCGAACCACGACCGGTTCGGCGCCCCTCGCGTCGTCGGCGCGGGTGGGGGAGTGCCACGATGGGTGTTCGTGAGCGAGAAGGAACCCGCAGGCGACGCCTCGGCGCCGAATCAGGGCGATGACGCAGGCCCCACCTGCGACGAGAGCGCCGGCGCAGTCGACGACGCGACCCGCGCACCCGGTGCCTCGATCCCCGACGCAGCCGGTGACGCCACGCCCGACTCATCCGGTGACGCGGCGGCCACCGTGGCCCCCGAGGACCGGGGCCACCGCCGAGCACCGCTCCCGGCCGCGATGCTTGCCGCGCTCGGCGTCGTCTTCGGCGACATCGGCACGAGCCCGCTCTACTCGCTCCAGACCGTCTTCAGCATCGACCACAACTCGGTCGCCCCGACGCATCTGGACGTCTACGGCGTCATCAGCCTCGTCTTCTGGTCGATCCTGGCGATCGCTCCCTCAAGTACGTGCTCCTCGTGATGCGCGCGGACAACGACGGCGAGGGCGGCATCCTCGCGCTCACGGCGCTCCTGCGGCGGGTCATGCCGGGGCGTCGAGCCCCGGCGGTCATCACCGTCGTCGGCATCGTGGGTGCCGGCCTGTTCTACGGCGACTCGGTGATCACGCCGGCCATCTCGGTGATGTCCGCGGTCGAGGGCGTCGAGATCGTCGCACCGGGGGCGGCGCGATTCATCCTGCCGGTCTCGGTGACGATCCTCACCGTCCTCTTCGCCGTCCAGCGCTTCGGCACGGCAGCCGTCGGACGGCTCTTCGGGCCGGTCATGGTCCTGTGGTTCGCCACGCTCGCGCTCCTCGGCCTCCCGCACATCGCCCAGCCCCCGCAGGTCGTCGCGGCGCTCTCGCCGACGTACGCCGTCCGGTTCTGGGTGGAGCGGCCCGTCATCGCGTTCATCGCGATGGGCGCCGTCGTCCTCACGATCACGGGCGCGGAGGCGCTCTACGCCGACGTGGGCCACTTCGGTCCGCGGCCGATCCGGCTCGCCTGGTTCCTCGTCGTCTTCCCCTGCCTCACCCTCAACTACCTCGGGCAGGCGGCGCTCATCCTCCTGGACCCTGCGGCGATCGACAATCCGTTCTTCCATCTCGTGCCGAACAGCCTCGTCCTACCCGTCGTCGTGCTCGCGACGGCCGCGACCGTCATCGCCTCGCAGTCGGTGATCTCCGGGGCTTTCTCGGTCTCGCAGCAGGCGCTACACCTCGGGCTGCTGCCGCGCCTCACGGTCCGGCACACCTCGAAGGAGGAGGGCGGGCAGATCTACGTGCCCGTCATCAACTGGACCCTGTTCGTCGGGGTCATCGTCCTCGTCCTGGGCTTCAAGAGCTCGGCGGCCCTGGCCAACGCGTACGGCCTCGCCGTCACCGGCACCCTCGTCCTCACGACGATCCTCTTCCTCGGGCTCGCCCACCGCGCCTGGAAGTGGCCGATGTGGCTCCTCGTGCTCGTCATGGTGACGATCGGCGGGCTCGAGGCGACCTACCTCGCCGCCAACCTCACGAAGATCGCCCACGGCGGCTGGCTGCCGATCGTCATCGCGAGCGCCGTCATCATCGTCATGACGACGTGGCAGTGGGGGGTGGCCACGGTCGTCGCCCGACGCCGCGCGATCGGCGTGCCGATGCAGCAGTGGCTCGCCAAGGCGAGCGACCCGGCCATCCCGCGGGTCGAGGGCCAGGCGATCTACCTGCACAGCTCGTTCGACACCGTTCCGCTGGCGCTCAAAGAGACCTTGCGCTTCCACCACGTCCTCCACGAGAGGACCGCCATCGTCAAGGTCGCGGTCGAGAACCGGCCCCACGTCCGCCATGTCGACCGGGTCCACATCGAGGACCTCGGCGGTCCGCACAGCGGGATCGTCGGCGTGACGATCACCTTGGGCTTCAACGACTCCCAGGACATCCCGCACAACCTGGCGTGGGGCCACGGCAAGAACGCGCAGTTCGAGTTCGACCCCGAGCAGGCTCGGTACTTCCTCTCCGTCCTCACCATGCTGCCGATCGCGCGGCGCACCCTCAAGCACTCGAGCGGGCACTCGGGCGACGGCGTGATCGACGCCCCCGCGGGCACGTGGTTCGACTCCCTGCGCAGCCGGCTCTTCATCGTTCTGAGCCGTAATGCGGGCAGCCGGGTCGAGGCCTTCCATCTGCCGCCGAACCGCACCGCGATCCTCGGTGGCCGCCTCCAGCTCTGAGTCTAAGGAATACAGATTGCATAGCGCTAGGCCACCAGGGGTGGTCAAAGTGTGCGACGTGATGTGCCTCTAAGGCAATGATTGCGCCACCGCCCGGAGTGGTCCAGACTCGCGCCATGACTGATCTGAAGCCTGCTGACACCATGGACGTTGCCGGTGAGCACATCGAGCTCACGCAGACCGAACGCATGGCCGACCTCGACTATCAGCAGCTGCGCCAGCTCGTCGGCCTCGTCGATTACGACGCCGACTCCGACCCCTTCCCGGTGACGGGCTGGGACGCGATCGTCTTCGCCGTCGGCAACGCGACGCAGGCCGCGCACTACTACCAGTCCGCCTGGGGCATGGAGCTCGAGGCCTACTCCGGCCCGGAGAACGGCAACCGTGACCACAAGGCGTTCGTGCTGCGCGCCGGCTCGATCCGCTTCGTCCTCAAGGGCGGCGTCGACCCCGACAGCGAGGTCTGTGACCACCAGCGCCGCCACGGCGACGGCGTCACCGACATCTCCCTCGAGGTCCCCGACGTCGACCAGTGCATCGCCCAGGCCCGCAAGGCCGGCGCCGTCATCCTCCAGGAGCCGACCGACCTGAGCGACGAGCACGGCACCGTGCGGATCGCCGCGATCGGCACCTACGGCGAGACCCGCCACACCCTCGTCGACCGCTCCCGCTACACCGGCCCCTACCTGCCCGGCTACGTCGCGAAGACCTCGACCTACGAGAAGCGCCCCGGCGCCCCGAAGCGGATCTTCCAGGCGCTGGACCACATCGTCGGCAACGTCGAGCTCGGCAAGATGGACGAGTGGGTCGAGTTCTACAACAAGGTCATGGGCTTCGTGAACATGGCCGAGTTCATCGGTGACGACATCGCCACCGACTACTCCGCCCTCATGAGCAAGGTCGTCGCCAACGGCAACCACCGCGTGAAGTTCCCCCTCAACGAGCCGGCCATCGCCAAGAAGCGCAGCCAGATCGATGAGTACCTCGACTTCTACCGCGGCCCCGGCGCCCAGCACCTCGCGCTCGCGACGAACGACATCCTGCGCACCGTCGACATGCTCCGCGCCGAGGGCGTCGAGTTCCTCGACACCCCGGACTCCTACTACGAGGACCCGGAGCTGCGGGAGCGGATCGGCGAAGTCCGCGTCCCGATCGAGGAGCTGCAGAAGCGCGGCATCCTCGTCGACCGCGACGAGGACGGCTACCTCCTGCAGATCTTCACCCGCCCGCTGGGGGACCGCCCGACGGTCTTCTTCGAGCTCATCGAGCGGCACGGCTCGCTCGGCTTCGGCAAGGGCAACTTCAAGGCCCTGTTCGTCGCCCTCGAGCGCGAGCAGGACCTGCGCGGCAACCTCTGACCCCTGCGGAGGACGCCGAACGCCCCCGCACCCGGATCGTCCGGGTGCGGGGGCGTTCTCGTGCAGCGTTCTCGTGCAGCGTTCTCCGTGCAGCACAGCGGACCGAGGTCTCGAAGCCGCATCGGGAGAGACGGACGCACCCGGAGCCCGCGCAGGGCATGCGAAAGGCGCTGTACCCGAACCCCATGTCAGATACAGCGCCCTCGCGTGTCACCGGCTCAATGCGTCCGGCGACGGATCGATCAGTAGGCTCCCGACCCGGCCACGACGGCCCGGAAGGTGCGGAAGAGGATCTGCAGGTCGACGATCGGCGACCAGTTGTCGACATAGCGCAGGTCGAGACGGATCGACTGCTCCCAGTCGAGGTCGCTGCGGCCGCTGATCTGCCACAGGCCCGTCATGCCGGGACGGACGTGGAGGCGACGCATCGCGTCGGGCTCGTACTGCTCGACCTCTGCCTGGCTCTGCGGACGCGGCCCCACGAGGGACATCGTGCCGAAGAGCACGTTGAACAGCTGCGGCAGCTCATCGAGCGAGTACTTGCGCAGGAAGTGGCCGATCCCCGTGATGCGCGGGTCGCGCTTCATCTTGAACTGGACGGCGTTGCCCTCCGAGAGGTGCAGGAGCGACTCGAGCTTCTTCTCGGCGTCGACGCACATCGTGCGGAACTTGTAGATCGTGAACATATCGCCACGCACACCGACCCGCTTCTGGCGGAAGATGATCGGGCCCGGGTCGCTCACCTTGATGCCGATCGCGATCGCGATGAGCAGCGGCGCGAGCGCCAGGATGAGGAAGAACGCGAGCGTGCGGTCCATGAGGCTCTTGAGGATCACCGAGCGACGCGTCGCCGCGGGACGCTCGATGTGCAGGAGCGACATATCCGTCGACTGACGGATCGACAGGCGCGGGCCGGCGACGTCGAGCAGACCGGTGGAGACGACGAGCTCGACGCCGCGCTCCTCCAGGGCCCAGGCCAGGCGACGCAGGCCCTTGCCGGCGAGCTCCGGGTGCGAGGTGACGACGACGACCTCCGCGTCGCACAGGTCGACCGCCGAGATCGCGTCGAGCGAGTTGCCCATGACGGGTACGCCCTCGATGTCGGTCGTGGAGTTCCACTGCGAGTCCATCGCCGAGGTGCACACCGCGACCGGCTCCATGCCCTGGTCCGGCGAGGACTTGATGTTGCGGATCAGCTCGGCGACCGCGTCGGCGCGCCCCACGACGACCGTGCGCTGCATGAGCGAGCCAGTGCGGCGGCGGCTGTGCAGCCAGTGCCGCATGAGGCGACGGGCGAGCACGCCGAGGGCGAAGAGGCCGACGACGAGCGTGATGACGTAGACGCGGCTCCACTGCACCTTGACGAAGAGACCGGCGACGGCGACGACACCCAGGAGTGCGACGGTCGCGCGCCCCACCGCGCGGTACTCCTCGTCGGAGACGCCGAGGTAGCGGCGCTCGTAGGCGCGGGACAGCGCGAGCATGCCGACCCAGACGGCCGGCATCGCCAGGCTGGCGAGCACGTAACCGCGGTTGACGTCGTCGGGCGCCGGGCCGATGGCCAGGGCCACGGCGACGACGACCACGCCGACGACGAAGTCGAGTGCGAGCAGTCGGCGCGTGTACTTCGCCGACCAGGTGCCGGATCGCGGCGTATGCGCGAAAATGTCGCCGACCATGGACGGCGCGGACGTCGACGTCGCTCCCCGCGGCGACGTCGTAGAGCGAGTAGCGGTGCGCGGGCGCTCTGCACGCGGTGCGTGACGAGCCTCCCGGGCAGCCTCTCGTTCGTGAATGGACAAGAGAAGACCCTCCCAGTCTTGAACTGCAGCGTGCTGCGAACGAGCGCAGCAGCCCCCAAAAACCCCAAAATGCCAACCGCCGCGAGCGACCCCGATCGCCTGTTTCCAGGACGGTTGACTTGGACAACGGACCTAAGTCTAGACACGGATGTCGTCCGGCGTCACGCGGAGGATTCCATGCCTTGCGGCAGTAGTGAATTCGGTCCCCGGTGACTCGCACCACACACTACTGTGGGCCCTAGTCGAGCGTCCAACTCGCCTCGGCGCGTCGCCGCAGCGATTGACGCGTCGAGTGATTCATCCCCTGAGTCGGGGTGGTCGTGAGAGCCCTGGCCGAAGACGTCGTGGGACAGGCCGGCGGGCGGACGCGCGTTAGGCTCTACGGCAGCAGTGAGCGCTCGCCATCGCCGACGACGTGGCAGACATGTCGCCCCGGCACGGTGCCGAGGACGACGTCCCGTGGGTGGACGCGACGGCCGACCTCGGCGGGGCCTGGCGGGGGAGCGACCAGGACGGGCTCGACGCCGAGGGAACGACGAGCGCAGGACGAGCGTGGCTGCCGCAGTGAGCAGTTCGACACAGGGGGACAGGCGAGACATGAGCAATTCGAGCGTGCACGAGGAGGCCGCAGGCATGCGCGACGCGCAGCACCGGCAGACGACACAGGACACCGGCTCCCTGGACGACCTCGAGGTCGTCCTCGTGAGCTATCGCAGTCGCCATCACGTCGAGGAGCTGCTCGACCTGTGGGGACCCCAGGTCGCGGCGGTGCTCGTCGACAACGCCCACGGCGCCGACGGTCTGGAGGAGCTCGCCGCGCAGCGCCCCAACGTCCGTTACGTCGACGGCGGGGGACAGGGCTTCGCCCGGGCCGCCAACCGCGGTGCGATGTCGAGCGCCAAGCCCTATGTCGCCTTCGTCAACCCCGACTCGCGGCCCACGCTCGCGGATCTGCTCGCCCTCACGGCCGGGCTGGCGCAGGACCCGGACGCGGTCTCGCACGCGGCGACGGTGACCGGGCACGACGGTGACGTCGAGATCGGCGTCGGTGGCTGGGAGCCGACGATCGCGCGCACCGCCGCCTTCGCCTTCGGCCTGCACAAGCGCTGGCCGCAGCGTGGGGTCTACGCCAAGCCGCAGGTCGGCGAGGCGCTCGACGTCGAGTGGACGACCGGGGCGTGCATGGTCGTGCGTACGGCCGACTTCCGTACGCTCGGCGGCTTCGATGAGTCCTTCTTCGTCTACAACGAGGACATGTCCTTCGGGCGGCGCGCCCGCCTCGCCGGCCGCCGGCAGGTGCTGCGTCCCGACGTCCTCGTCCGCCACGGTGCGGGCGGCTCGGGCGCACCCTCGCAGGAGATGCTGCGGATGCGCGGCGCCTCCTTCGCCAACTACGTCGAGCGCTACCACCCCGGCCTCGCCGCGAAGGCGATGCGCGGCTCGATGGTGGCCGGCTACGCGCTGCGCGCGGCGCAGCAGCGGGCCAAGGGCGATGCGGACCTGTCGGCGCAGTATCGCGCGGTCGTCCGCGGGCTCATCGGCCGCACGGCCCACGTCGCCGGGGTCGAGGTCGCCAAGGAGCGCTTCGAGCAGACCCGCGCCGCCCACTCCCGCGGCGGGGTCCACGCGACGCCGCCGGCGGCCTCCGGTGCGGCCGAGGCGGACGCGCAGCACCCGTTCCTCTTCGTCACCAAGGAATTCGGCGTCCCCGCCACGTCGGGCGGCATGCTGCGCACCCTGGCGATGGTCCGGTGGCTCGCCCGACGCGGCCCGGTCGTCGTCGTGCACCCCGACGGCGTGCACGGCGCCCGGCTCGACCCACAGGGCGAGGTCGTCATCGAGCGGCTGCGTCAGGGCGCACGACGCAGCCTGGCCAAAGACGCGGCGAGCGCGCTGACCTACCGCAGCCTCGGCGCCCCGCGCACGTGCGGCTCGAGGCTGCTCGTCGGCCTGCGCGAGAGCCTCGACCGGCTCGGCCCGTTCAGCGCCGCGGTCGTCGACCACACCTGCGTCTTCGGTGTCGAGAAGCTCCTGCCGCAGGACCTGCCGGTGGTCCTGAGCACCCACAACGTCGAGTCCGACCTCATGGCCCAGCGGGCCGACGCCGAGAGCGGCTGGCAGCACTACGCGGCCCTCGCCGAGGCGCGGCTGCTGCGCGCCCTGGAGAAGGGGGTCGGCGCCCGCCGCCCGACCGTCGTCTGCACCGCCGCCGACGGTGATGCGGTGACGGCGGACACCGACGGCAATGCCGTCGTCGTCGCCCGCAACGGCGTGACGCCGCCGGCCCAGCCGCTGCGCGCCCAGGCCGCGGCGCGCGGGGAGATCAACACGCACGAGCTGCTCTTCACCGGCGCGCTCGACTGGCGCCCCAACGTCAACGGCATCCTGTGGCTGCTCGAGAGCGCCGCGTGGCGCGAGCTGTGCGCGCAGCGCCCCGAGCTCGTCCTCACGGTCGCCGGACGCAACCCCTCGCCGGAGTTCGTCGCTCGCGTCGAGGCCGCCGGCGGGGCCCGCGTCGAGGCGAACGTGCCGAGCATGGAGCCGCTGCTGGTCCGCGCCCGGCTCGGGGTCGCGCCTCTGCTCGAGGGGGGCGGCTCGCGGATCAAGCTGCTGGAGTACCTCGCCTACGGGCTGCCGAGCGTGTCGACCTTCGTCGGCGCCTCAGGTCTCGACGGGCTCCCCGAGGGCGCGATCCTGCAGACGCCGCAGGACGCCCAGGCCTTCTGCGACGGCCTGGGCCGCGCCCTGGATGACGGGCCGCTCGTGCTCGCCGAGGACGACGTCGAGGCGATGCTCGCGGTCTACGGCTGGGATCAGGCGCTCGCCCCGATCGACGGGGTTCTGCACGCCGGCTAGCACCTGACACACCCTGGAGGCGTGTCACATTTTGAGATGTCTATATCTCGAAGTATGACACGCCTCTGTCTCATTGTTGCGGCGGTCACGTCACGCGAAGGGCGGCGCCGAGGGGAGGGCCTCGGCGCCGCCCTTCGGTGTCGGCGGCGTCGATCAGGGCGTCCCATCTGGCCTTTGGTGGCCTCGGGGCCGTCTCGTGGGGAGGCAGGCGACACGCCGAGAGGGGCGTCGCGAGGCAGGGTGGCAATGCGGTGCCGATCCTGAGCCGGTCACGGGCGTGATCTATGCCGCAAAGAGTAAAGCGCGAGTAAAGCTCACCCTGCTGCGTGCGGGGGCGATCCATCAGGGGTCCCACCCCTCCGCCCTCCGCCCGAAAGCACTGTGTCCATGACAGTTCGAACGCTGAAGTTCCCCCGCATGGCTGTGGCCGTCACGTCCCTGACGGCCCTGAGCTCGACCCTCGCAATCGCCGGCGTCATCGACAATTCCGCAGCTCAGGCTGCTGATTCCAGCCCCGTCCGCATGACCGTCGCCCCCGCGGCCCTCACCGATTCCGCAGGCAACACGTGGGCCGCGCGCAGCGGCTTCGACCGCGGTGACTACTCCGCCAGCTACGGCGTCGGTACCGACATCAAGAACACGACCGACGACGCGCTCTACCGCGGCGAAATGGTCCGGATGAACTCCTGGAGCCACCCGGTCGCCAACGGCACCTACGACGTCACGCTCAAGATGCGCGAAGCGTGGTGGACGGCACCGGGTCAGCGCGTCTTCGACGTGACCGCCGAGGGGGCGACCGCCCTCAAGGACGTCGACATCTTCAAGGCCGTCGGCAAGCAGGCCGCCTACGACCAGACCTTCCGCGTGAGCGTCACCGACGGTCGCCTCGACCTCGGCTTCCGCGCCACGAAGGACTCCGGTCTCGTCTCCGCGATCCAGGTGACCCCCGTCGCGACCCCGAACCCGACGCCGAGCGCGACCTCGACACCGACGCAGACCCCGACGCCGACTCAGACGCCGACGCAGACCCCGACCCAGGCGCCGAGCGAGTCGAGCACCGTCGTCCAGCGCGTGTCGGTCAGCCCGAGCGCCGTCAAGGACACCTCCGGCGCGACGTACGCGGCGCGCTCGGGCTTCGTCGGCGGTGAGTACTACGAGAGCTTCCCTGCCGGCACCGACATCAAGGGCACGAGCGACGACGCCCTCTACCGCCCGGAGCTGGTCCGCACGACCGGCTGGAACCAGGCGCTGCCCGCCGGCACGTACGACGTCACCCTCAAGATGCGCGAGTCGTGGTGGACCACCGCGGGCGCCCGCGTCTTCGACGTGACCGCCGAGGGTCAGACCCGCCTGTCCGGAGTCGACGTCTTCAAGGCCGTCGGCAAGGGTGCTGCCTATGACCGCACCTTCCGCGTCCCCGTCACCGACGGCACCCTCAACGTGGGCTTCGTCAACATCAAGGACGCCGCCGCGATCTCGGCGATCGTCGTCGCCAAGGTGACCAACGGCGCGACGTCGGCACCGAACCCGACGACCTCGACGCCGGCCCCGTCGCCGACCACGTCGACCCCGGCGCCCAGCCCGACGAACCCGACGACGAACGTCGCGCGTCCCAGTGGCCTCATCTTCGACTCCGGCGTCTTCCCGATGCACAAGGCGAGTGTCGCCAGCGCCTTCGAGGCCTCCCGAGGCAAGAAGCTCGACGTCATCACCGTCTTCCCGGCTCGCGCGAACTGGAACTCGATGATGGAGGGCTGGATCATGGACGACCAGCGCATCCCCGCGGGCTTCAAGGGCACCCTCGATGTCGGTGTGCCGCTCTGGCCGAACGACGGGAACATCGGCACTGCGGCGGCGGGCGGCTACAACGCCCAGTGGCAGAAGTTCGGCGCGATGATCGCCGCGAAGTACCCGACCGCCTACATCCGCCTTGGCTGGGAGATGAACCTGCCGGGCTGGAAGCACGCGGCCTACCCGGCGCAGGCCGAGCAGTGGAAGGAGGCCTACCGCCAGGCGGTGACCTCGATCCGCAGGGGCGGCTCCAAGCTGCGCATCGCCTGGGTCGTCAACGAGGGCCCGGGTCAGACGGGCACGCAGGACGCCCGGATCTTCTACCCCGGTGACGCCTACGTCGACTACATCGGCATGGACGCCTATGACTGGTGGCCCGGCTACACGACCGACGCGAACATCGCCAAGCACCGCGATTCGGCCTACGGCTGGAACTTCTGGCTCGACTTCGCCAAGAGCAAGAACAAGAAGTTCGTCCTGCCCGAGTGGGGCGTCGCGCCGGCCAACAGCGCCAGCGGCGGCGACAACCCGAAGTACATCAACTTCGTCTACTCGTGGATGAAGCAGAACCAGCAGTGGATCGGCTACGAGAGCTACTTCAGCGAGAGCGACTCCTACATCCGCTCGGATCTCTTCACGAACAGTCCGAAGGCCTCGGCCGAGTACAAGCGCTGGATGCCGCTGCTCGCGCAGTGACACCCGCACCTGCAGGAACCCTCGACTGCGACACAGCCCTCTCAGCCACCGGTTGAGCGGTCACACCGGCGCCGGCCGTCCCCGTCTCGGGGCGGCCGGCGCTGTCGTGTGGCCTGGGCCCTTGGACCCCTCGATGGGGTCGGGTCACGAGTCCTCGGGGCGACGTTGCGGGGCCCACGGCTGACTGTTGAGCCACACCCGGTTCATGATCTGCCCCGATGCGTCGAGGACGGGTCGGATCTTGGGGATCGCGCCGGTCATCATCCGCACCCGGGTGTCGACGTCGAGCTCGCGCAGGACCGACTCGACCCCACCGAGGATCGAGCCGTGCAGGATCCACGACGTCGTCTCGTGGGCCGGGTCGAGCATGACGAGCTCGGTGAGCATGGCCCGCGTCTCGCGCAGGGTCTCCAGGGTCTGCGCGAGCGCCGCCTCGGCCTCGCGGTCGCGGCCCTGCGCCTCGGCGATCGTCAGCTCTCCGTAGGCCGCGACGCAGTCGCCCATCTCGGACAGGACGGAGGCGAAGGCGCGCTGCAGCTCGGCGTCGTACTCGCTCGCCGGCCGGGCCGGATCATCGGTCGAGGTGCCCGCGACGGCCGTGGGATCGGGAGCGTCGGGCACCTCTTGCCCGAAGGCCATGAGCGTGCTGCGGATCGCGACGACGGCGCCGTCGAGGGAGGCCAGGCCGGCCGAGACGATCGGCAGCGAGTCGACGGTCGTGAGGGCGCGCGGGTTGAACCGGCGGGCGGCACGGGTGTCGGCGACGAGGGTCTCGGCCTGGGCCAGGAGCGGGAAGACCTGGTGGATCTCGGAGATCCACGACCGCACCTGGCGGCGGTCGACGTCCTCGCGCAGCTCGGCGGCCGCGCGATGCAGGACCTCGGCCGTGCTCCCGGTCACCGCCCGGATCGACTCCTGGATCGTGCCGACCCGGACCGCCGGCGGGAACGCGAGATTGAAGGTCATGCCGACGGCCGCACCGATGAGGGTGTTGACGATCCGCGTCTGCGCGGCGACGTCGTGATTGCTCACGCCGAGGATGAGCATCGCGCTGATCGGGGTCTCGAGGATGTGGTCGCCCAGGCGCAGGAGATGGGCCAGGATCAGCGCCGAGCCGATCGCGATGCCCAGGCTCCACCACGTGAGCCCGACCCAGATCGAGAGGGTCACGGCGACGAGGATGCCGGTGAGCACCGAGGCGACCCGGCCGATGCCGCTCGTGAGGGACTGCGTGAGGCTCGACTGGACGACCAGGAGCGCGGTGAGCGGCCCGGTGAGATCACTGACGCTCGGGTCGACGAGCTTGGCGAAGAGGTAGGCGATGACCGCCGCCGTCGTGAGCCGCACGATCTTGGCCCAGTGCGGGATCACCCGCTCCGGCAGCTGCCTGGCCCGTCGCGCGAGCGCGGCGAATCGCATACTCGCCCAATCCGGGACGACACGTGCGGGGGCCATCGGACCAGGATCGCACGGCGCGACGCGCCGACCGGGGGATCGGCTTGTCGGTGGCGCGGGGGAGAATCGGGGCATGAGTTCCAGCGCACCCCCCGCCGCTCCGTCGGGCGGGGCCGCCCTGTCCCTGTCGCAGGCCGACGCCCAGCGCGCCGCCGCCCTGCGCCGGATGCGCTTCGTCGCGACGTCCCTGCTCGTCCTCGCGGCGATCGTCTTCGTCGCCACGCTGCACCGCGACGGGCTGTGGGGTTACGTCAACGCGACCGCCGAGGCGGCGATGGTCGGTGCCATCGCCGACTGGTTCGCGGTGACGGCGCTCTTCCGGCATCCGCTCGGCATCCCGATCCCGCACACCGCGCTCATCCCGAAGAAGAAGGACGTCTTCGCCAAGAGCCTCGAGGACTTCGTCGTCGGGCACTTCCTCACCGGCGACGCGGCCCGCGAGCGCTATCTCAACTCCGGCGCGAGCCGCCGGGTCGGGCAGTGGCTCGAGAAGCCCGCGAACAGCGAGCGGCTCGTCGCCGAGATCGCCCGCATGACGACCCGCGGCGTCGAGCACGTGCGCCCGCAGGACGTGCGCGACATCATCGACGGCTCGCTCCTGCCGCGGCTCGCCGCCGAGCCGGTCAGCCCGCTGGCCGGGCACCTGCTCGCCGATGTCGTGCAGGACCGCCTGCACCAGCAACTCGTGGACATCCTCATCGCCGAGGCACACCTGTGGTTGCTGGACAATCCGCGCACCTTCATGGCGATCGTCGCCGAGCGGGCGCCGAGCTGGGCCCCGAGCTGGGTCAACGACATCGTCACCGACCGCGTACACACCGAGGCGGTCACGTGGGTCCGCGCCGTGCGCGACGACCCGCAGCACCGGGTGCGGCTCGCCGTCGACGAGCTGCTCGCCGGCCTCGCCCGCGACCTCCAGGAGGACCCGGCGACGATGGCCAAGGCCGAGGCCCTCAAGGAGCGGCTCCTGTCCCACCCCCAGACGACCGACACGGTGCTCGCGCTGTGGGAGGTCGTGCGGACGGCGCTCGTCCGCTCGCTCGCCGACGAGGACGGGCAGCTGCGCACCCGCCTCGTCGAGGAGTCGATGCGCTTCGGCCAGCGCCTGAGCACCGACCCCGAGCTGCGCGAGCGCCTCGACGCCCGCGTCGCCGACATCATCTCCTCGGTCGTCGCGACCTACGGCGCCGAGCTCGCGCCGGTGATCTCGCAGGTCATCGCCCGCTGGGACGGCGCCGAGGCGGCCGAGCGGATCGAACTGCACGTCGGCCGCGACCTGCAGTTCATCCGGATCAACGGCACGGTCGTCGGCGGCCTTGCGGGCCTGCTCATCCACACATTGGCGCAGCTCGCCGCCTGAGCCGGCTCGAGTGAGACCGAGTCGGCTCGAGTGGGCCTGAGTCGGCTCGCGTCGTGCGGGCGATCAGCCGTGCGGGTGGACGGACTCGCGGCGATCCGGGGTCCCCGTGGCCCCAGGCGAGCGATGCCCGGTGGGCGTCGGGCTCGGCACGACGTACCCGTCGGCGTCGATGTGTCCGGCGAGTGAGGCCGTGCCCGGCATCCAGGGTGCTCGCGCGCGCACGACCGGCGCGTTCGTCGTCTCGCCCTGCGCTGCGGGCGCGTCGGCTTCTCGCACCAGCGCCTCCTGCACGAGGGTGACACCCGGTCGAGCGGTGCCCAGGGTGCCGAACCGGATCCGCGCCGGGACGTTGGCCGTGAGCGGTCCGACGGCCTCCGGCGTCGTCCAGGCCTGGTAGACGGCCCGACCCGCGCCGAAGTAGACGTCGCTCACCTCGTCGGGCAGCGCGTGATCGCCGCACGCGAGGACGACCTGGGGGTGGCCGAGGGCGCCGCGATCCTTGGCCAGGATCGTCGCCTCGAGCACGCCGTTCGTCGTCCGCACGAGCCAGGACTGCTTCTCGCCGCGCGCCCGATCCCGCTCGACGCGCCAGCCGAAGCGCCGGGCCGGCCCGCGGACGTCGAGCGTCCGGGCGAGCCGCGAGCGCAGGCCCGGGCGATCGGGCGGGGCGGGCAGGTCGGCCCGCTCGGTCGAGGAGCCGCTGCCCAGATCGATCGACGCCTCGGACTGCGGCCAGCTCCCTGCGGCGCTCGGGCTGTCGGCATCCTCGTCACCGGCCCGGTCGAGGTCGGCGGGGGAGGGCACGTGGTCGACGTCGACGGCGACGACCCGCGCGCGCAGCGCCGGGATCTGGGCGGCGTCGCTCACGTGGCAGATCTGCGCACCCTGGGTCAGGGCGTGCCAGGCGAAGCCGCGGGCGGCGGCGGGGGAGTCCGGCAGATAGACGGCCTGCCGCTGCCCGGGCTCCAGCGGGAGGAGCTCGCGCAGCGACTCGACGCCGGCGGCGAGCTGCCCGTGGGTGAGGATCGTGTGCCGGCCCCCCTCGCGCAGCAGGATGGCGGGCGCGTCGGGGGGCAGCTCGGGGCGCCCGGGGGTGTCGGCGAACCAGATCGTCGGAGCGATCGGCAGGCAGACGATGTCGACGTCCCCGGCCGGTGCGGCGGCGAAACCGGCCGACGGGTCGATCCCCTCCGCGCGCAGCTCCGCCAGCGTGGCGCCGTCGAGCGTGGCCACCGGCACCGAGATCGCGCCGATGGCGAGGACGGCGAGCTCGGCGATGAGGGCGTCGGGCCCGTCGCCGGCGACGACGACGTAGCGCGAGTCCTGCGGCCCCCGTGCGCCCGCGGCCCGCGAGGCGCCGGCGGCGGTGTCGAGGTCTGCGAAGACGTCGCGCAGCGCGGCGACGTGCTGGGTCGCGCGTCGGCCCAACTGCGAGTAGGTCGTCAGGTGCGTCACGCCGTCGCGGACCTCGTGCAGCGCCACCCGCGTGCCGTAACGGCCGACGGCGGCGCGGACCTGCCGCGTGACCGGCTCGAACGTCATCGCCATCTCCTCCAGACCGACGTCGGACCCCGGCCACCACCGTATCCGGCGCCGCCCTGGCCGGGCAGGCGCGTCTGCGGGATGGTTCACTTGGTGCCACCACGGGCCCTGGCCTGCCGCGACACCGTGATCTGCGATACCCCGTTTTCCCTTGCGATACCCCTGACGTACCTGCCATCTCGACCCAGTCGTCACGACCTCGATGGAGACCTGCGATGTCACAGGACCGCACTGCCGCCACCTCCCGTGTCCGTTCCCATGACCGTGCTCGTGGGCGGTCCGGCGTCCGTGCGCCGCTCGCCGCGCTCTGCGCCGCCGGCCTCGTCACGACGCTCGCGGCCTGCTCGGCCGGGCAGAGCACCCAGGGGCAGCCGGCGCCCTCCGGCGCGGGCACGAGCGGCGGTAGCGCCGGCGGCCAGCTGCGCGTCGGCATGGTCGCCGAGCCGGCCGGGCTGGACTTCACGACCGCCGACGGCGCCGCGATCCCGCAGGCGCTGCTGACGAACGTCTACCAGGGCCTCGTGACGATGGACGCCGAAGGCCAGATCAAGCCGCAGCTCGCCACGTCCTGGACCGTCTCGCCCGACCGCAAGACCTACACCTTCGAGCTCGTCCCGAACGCGAAGTTCACCAACGGTGACGCCTTCGACGCATCCGACGCGGCCTTCTCGATCAACCGGGTGAAGAAGGACTGGACGACGTCGCTGGCCAAGGCGATGGACGTCGTCGCCGACGCCAAGGCGGTCTCGCCGACGAAGCTCGAGGTGACGCTGAGCAAGCCGAGCAACGACTGGCTCTTCCGGATGACGACCCGCATCGGGGCGATGTTCTCCGAGTCCGGCGTCGACAAGCTCGCGACGGAGACGGTCGGCACCGGCCCCTACACGCTCGACACGTGGAACCGCGGGGACTCCCTCACCCTCAAGCGCAACGACGCCTACTGGGGCGACAAGCCCTACTTCGACAGCGTGAAGCTCGCCTACTTCAAGGACCCGACGGCCCTGAACAACGCACTGCTCACCGGCACGATCGACGTCGTCTCGACGGTCCAGGCGCCGGACACGCTCGCGCAGTTCGAGAACAACCCGAAGTACCAGATCATCGAGGGCACGACGAACGGCGAGGTCGTCCTCTCGATGAACAACGCCAAGGCCCCCTTCGACGACGCGAAGGTGCGGATGGCGGCCCGCCACGCCCTCGACCGCAAGGCGCTCCTGGAGACGTGCTGGGCCGGGCGCGGCACGCTCATCGGCAGCATGGTCCCCCCAACCGACCCGTGGTACGAGGACCTGACCGGCGTCGCACCCTTCGATCTGGCGAAGTCTAAGGCGCTGCTCGCGCAGGCCAGCAAGACCAACCCGGCCGTCCGCCTGCGCCTGCCGTCGCTGCCCTACGCGACCGCCTGCGGCCAGGTCGTCAAGAGCCAGCTCGAGCAGGCCGGCTTCAAGGTGACCCTGGACCAGCTGGAGTTCCCCGCGGCGTGGCTGACGAGCGTCTTCAAGGGCGGCGACTACGAGATGTCGATCATCGCCCACGTCGAGCCGCGCGACCTGCCCGCGGTCTTCGGCAACCCCGACTACTACATTCACTACAAGAACCCGGCGCTCGCCCCGCTGCTCGCCGCGGCCGACTCCGGCGACGAGGCGGCCCAGAAGGAGAACATGAAGAAGGCGGCTCGGCTCCTGTCGGAGGACGCCGCCTCGGACTGGCTCTTCCTCCTGCCGAACCTCATGGTCGCCGACGCCACGATCACCGGGCTCCCGAAGAACGCCATCACCGAGTCCTTCGACCTGACGACGCTGCGCCGCTCGTAGCGCGAGCCTCATGGCCGTACTCCTCGCCCGACGACTCGGGATCCTCCTGCTCAGCCTGTTCGTCAGCTCGATCCTCGTCTTCGCCTTCATGCAGGTGCTGCCCGGGGATCCGGCGCGCGTCGCCCTCGGCGTCAACGCCTCGGAGGAGGCGGTCGCCACGCTGCGCGCCGACTACGGGCTCGACCAGCCGCTGCTCACCCGCTACCTCGATTGGGTCGGGGGGCTCGTGCGCTTCGATCTCGGCACGAGCTACATCTCGCGGGCGCCGATCGGGCCGCAGATCGCCGACCGGCTCGCCGTCACCCTGTGGCTCGTCGGCACGGCGATGGTCATCGCGGTCGTCCTGGCGCTGCCCTTCGGCACGATCATGGCCGTGCGGCACCGGCAGCT
>RRZU011123573.1_pt1 | contig 18948 bp, 20 predicted proteins | sample 2165561 | NCBI WGS metagenome assembly RRZU01 (sample SAMN10456909, study PRJNA506462) | wastewater metagenome | isolation source: wastewater sludge | place: USA: Moscow, Idaho | reverse complement strand
TTGTTTGATTAAGTTGGCAATTTGCCAACAAATGACTACTCTCCAGAATAGCGCAAAAATTAGACTCAATACCCTGAATTTCATAGAAAAATAGACCAAAGCAGATCAATCAACGGATTTAAACCGCAAATCTACTGTTCACATCACTCAAAATGAAATGATTAAATATTTTCAGTGCTATCAAAACTCATGTGCTACATTTTGTTGCCTTTTGGCGCACATACATTTACTGATGAAGAAATAGAACTGCCTCAATCTCATTCATCATGTACGTTATAACCAAACTTGCGAATAATTGAGTCCATATCGCCATAATCCGCATTATGGCAGACATGCAAATAAACTTCCGCATCAACAGTCAAAGCCCCTGGAACCCCCATTTCAAGATTAAAAGGAATCAGTGTTTTCTGTTGATCAATCTGTAGTGTTGGCTTTTTCACAGAACAGGTCACATATAGTTTGTGTGGTCGCTTGTTCCAATCTATTTTTTTGGCTTCCCACTCGCGGCTTCCACCCAAAATCGTATATTCCAGTTTGGTCTCTGTAGCAGTTTTACTTAAAACTCTATAGGAAATATCTTTAGAAACTGAACAAGGGCTGTGATAGCACGTTTCCTGAACGCTGCCTTTTCGAATCCCCGAATGATCAAATTGAGCGGCTGGCTTCGCATACACTGTATTGAGTGCAAGCCCACAAAACCCCAATGTTAAACCTGCCGCAATTTGTGCAATCGTCTTTTTCATATTCAATACCTGATTGATTATCTTATCTTTTGTACATATTAAATAATATTACTATACTTCTTTCTTACATTCTTTCCATCAGGCTTTAGCAATTTTTATGGTTATTGGATACTGATTTCAAAATTATTAGTGTTGAATAAACATTTGGAATAACATTTCCCCAATCTTAAATACAACCATCTCGTCCAAGCTTAAATAGCTTGTATGTTGTATGAGTAGCTAAAGCAATCAAAAAACAGATAGATCAATATGAAGCATTAATTTTAGGCAATAAAAAAGGCTTCAAGTCTTAATGCGCTTGAAGCCTTTTTAATATTTGGTCCCGAGGGTCGGACTCGAACCGACACGTCATCTCTGACAGCGGATTTTGAGTCCGCCGCGTCTACCAATTTCACCACCTCGGGAGTGGATGAAAGCTATAATAGCGTTTTTCCTGAGGATGTCAACGCAATAACTTACCGATTGTTTATTTTTAAATCACACAATGATATTTTGAAGAATAATTGAGCAAAATCAGCCTTCATTCACAAAAAAGTTTATACTGAGGCATATATTTTTGCACATTTGTACCCGATTGATTATGCAACTTTCTGATTTTAACTTTGATCTCCCTGATGAACTGATTGCCCGTTATCCACTTGAAACCCGCAGCAGTTCCCGTTTACTCCATTTACAAGCAGATGGTACTTTTCAGGATCATCATTTCACGGACATTTTAGATTTGTTCGAACCTGGTGATCTGCTGGTCTTAAATGACACCAAAGTAATGAAAGCACGCTTGAAAGGTAAAAGAGCTTCAGGTGGTGCGATTGAAGTTTTGGTTGAACGTATTTTCAATCAAACCATTGCGCATTGTCATATTAAAGCCAGTAACTCACCAAAAGCAGGCGCTGAATTATTCATTGGTCCCGATGAAGTAAAAGTCACGGTCACAGGTCGTCATGAAAATCTATTTGTAGTTGAGTTTTCACAGCCAATCTTGCAAGTGCTGGACGCTTATGGCCAATTACCGATTCCACCTTATTTTAATCGTGAAACCGAAGCGATTGACACTGAACGTTATCAAACCGTTTTTAATGATCCAACCAAGCTGGCATCTGTTGCAGCACCAACAGCGAGTTTGCATTTCGATGAAGATCTTTTGGCAAAATTAGCACAAAAAGGGGTGAATAAGACCTTTGTAACTTTACACGTAGGTGCAGGGACTTTCTTGCCTGTACGTACAACTGATATTGAAAATCACATCATGCACAGCGAATGGTGTGAAGTATCAGAAGAAGCGGCGAAACTGATTCAGGAAACCCAAGCTCGTGGCAATAAAGTGATTGCGATAGGTACAACAGCAACCCGTGCGGTAGAAAGTGCGGCCCAGGCGTGTGGTGGTAACATTGGTGCCTGGACAGGTGATACACAGATTTTCATTTACCCAGGTTATCAGTTCTGTGTGGTTGATCGTTTGATTACCAATTTCCACCTGCCAGAATCCACCTTGTTAATGTTGGTTTCAGCATTGTCAAATAAAGAAAATATTCTTAAAGCTTATCAACATGCTGTTGCAAATAAGTACCGTTTCTTCAGTTATGGTGATGCAATGTTGATTGATCGTATATCGGCTCATTCTACTGAAAAATAAGCATTTACACGCATCGAATCAGATCGCCCAGCACATCTGATTCGGTGCAACCATTGATAAATTAAAAAATTGTGCCACCCCCCCCAACAAACACTTTATTTTTTAGGCATGAATACTGATAATTTCTGTAATATTTTCTATTTTTCATCAGTTGGAACATACCGTTTATGCCCATTGAAACCGTCCAACGCTTTATTCATGTCACGACACGTAAAAATCAACTGGTGATGCGCAACATTGACCGTTTATGGCTGATTGGGCAACAGGCGACAACGGATCAGGATATTTTGGATGCGCTGCATCCCTGGAAAGATCATAAAGATTTATATTTTTATAATAATTTGCCACGTTTACTTTTTGTCTGTGGAGTTCTGACTTGCCTTTTTGGTTGGTTAATTCATCATTATATTCCGTTTTTTCTCAGTTTTATGGGTGGTTTGGGCTGTTGTTTTCTAGCCTATCTGACTTATGAGAGCCGTCAGCCCATTGATGATGTGATTGCTTTTCTTGAAGAGCGTATCATGTACTTACGCTATGAACTTAACTTTAATACAGCACCTGCACACATTGGTTCCACAGCCAGCTCATTATTGGTGATCAGCAAATTACGACAAAGTTTTCCATTATTTACCCAAGGCAATAAGGCCAATGATTTTGTCCAATTTGCCTCAACGCTTTGGTTGGATGAACATGATCGACAACATCAGGTCATGCTGTTTCAATATCATTATGTCAATGAAGTGGCGATTCATGGCATCGATACTGAAAAACACAAACTGATTGAAACCCATAAAGACCAATGGGGTGTTTTTGTCTTTCAGATAGAAGCGCAAGGCTTTGCAGCAAGCAATAAACATGATGATTTTCCCGCACCATATACTAAACGATGGCGTTCCAGTGATATTGGAGTCAATCAGAAAATTTATATTGCAGGTTATGACGAACATCAGCTTGCCCGCAGTATCAGTCCAAGTATGACACTGAAACTCAGCGATTTTTTCCAGCAATTCAGCGGTGATATTATTTATCATTTTCAGGAAAATATGCTGTGCTTTTGTGGAGATCGTGACCTGTTCAAAATATCTGCGCAGAAAAAAGACATCCGTGACATTTCTACTTTACGTGGCCATTTGCGTACTTTACGCATGCCCGAATATGAAAAATTCAGACAAAGCATGTTAAACTTAATTGCATAAATAAAAAGCGCTTACTTCAAACTTTCCAAACAGGAATAGATATGACCGGCTTAATCATTTTCATCGCCATTTTTGTGTTGCTGTTGCTTTGGGGCATTTCGATTCGCAACAAGATTGTTCGTTATTTTAATGCGACCAAACGTGCATGGGCTGAAGTGGCCAATTTTGAACGTCAGAAAGTCAAAACATTGGAAAGTCTGGAACAAACCTTATCGCAATATACTCAGTTTGAAAAATCTACCTTGGAAAAAGTCACTGAACTGCGTCAGCAAATTTTAAATCTGAACGTCAGTAATGCCGATGTTTCCCAATTACAACACATTGAAAAATTGAATCATGACCTGATGAAAAGCCTCAATGTCGTGGTGGAAAACTACCCTGAACTAAAAGCTGATTCCTTATATGGCAAAATGATGGATGATATCCAGGAACAAAATGAAAATGTTGGTGCTGCCATTACCATTTATAATCGTAATGTCGAAGTATTTAACAATACCATTCAGATTTTCCCCAACAATATGATCAACACCCTGACCTTGGCCAAAAAACCAGTTCGCCCATTTTCAGACCCATTGGTGTTGAAAAACTTTGATTATCGCCCCAACTTTTAACCAAATTAATCTGTGAATCAATTTACATTCACACACAAATAACTCAAAATACAAAACATAAATCCACACTATAAAAATAAGTTTGAGTCTATAAAATGCCCGATCTGCAAATACAGCACACTGAATATTTGCCAGAACTGACCGCAGCATTGATCCAGGAGTATGATACTTTCTATAAGAAATATCATACTCAGGGTATCTACGCATTTTGTCTGGTTTTGGATAAGTTTTTAACCCCTCAATACACGACTGTGTCCACTGACAACAGTGTCTTGACTGAACATGAAAATAAATTTCAGTATCTGACTGAAGAAGACAAATGGTTTGTTGAAAAATGGCAGTATCGTCAAAATATTGACAATGGCATTAATACGCTGACCAACCGTCTGCGTAATGTATTACAGCAATCGGGACTACAGCAAAATATTATGACTTCTGCCGAGCGTCATAATCAGACCACACTGAATTTTTATTTGGAAAGTATGCGTCAGGCACATCAAGAACTGTTTCGGCTGACCCCAAAACTCAGCACACAAATCTTGTTTATGATTTGGATTCCAACTGATCTTGAATTTACCATTCGTTCATTGCAAATGCTTAATTCCCCTTCTTCTTTAGTTTATGAAGCGATTGCAAGTTTAAAAGCAAGACAAATTGAAAAGCCCCGTCCTCGTCCAAAACTCAGTACCATTGAAAAAGATTTACTGATCGACTTGGCGCAAGCATTAGAAATGGAACCGTATGATGACTTAGGTGTAGCGCAACACGCCTACATGCTGACCCTGGAGCCAAGTTATCAACAAACCAGTCCTTATATTCAGCATTTAATCAATGATATTGCCTCCATGGATGCTGATGTCCTGGTGATGAGCAAGCAAGAGATCCAAAACCGTATCCGACAGTTTTATCAACTTTGAACACACGGACTGTTCAGTGAGTATATTGCAGCAGTGGAACCGTTTTGAAATCATTTGGTTATCCAGTTTCATCGTATTGGGTATCCTCATCACCTGGTTGCAACAAGACAGCACTTTGCTCAATCTTGCCACCTTAATCAGCGGAATCCTGTGCGTGGTTTTGGCCGCCAAAGGCAATATTCTCAATTATTATTTTGGCATATTTAACAGTTGTGCCTATGCCTGGATCTGTTGGAATAACGGTTTATATGGCGAAATGGGGCTGAATTTATTTTTCTTTCTGCCCACAGCGCTCATCGGGCTCTACGTGTGGAACAAACATAGCCATCAACATCAACTCTTTGCAGTAAAAACCTTAAGCTCGAAAATGCTTGGCATGATTGCACTGCTCAGCTTAGCCGCCATTGGGCTATTGGGTTTTGCATTGGCACAAATCAACAGTCAAAACCATCCTTATATTGATGCCACAACCAATATTTTATCCATCAGTGCAACATTGCTGATGATGTTACGCTTCAGGGAGCAATGGTGGTTTTATATCGTGCTGAATATTTTCACCATCCTGTTATGGCTGTTGCGTACCCTGGATGGCAGTGGCGATGGTTACATGATGCTGATCATGTGGAGCGCATTTTTAATCAATGCCGTCTATGGTTACTATAATTGGTCAAAAATGGCGAAACAGCAGCAATCCGATACCACCATTCCACCACAGATACAGATGGACTCATGAAAAGAATCGGACTGACTTTAGGAAAATATGCACCCCTACACAAAGGGCACCAGTTTGTCTTTGAAACAGCACTCAAAGAAGTCGATGAGTTATATGTACTGATTTATCAAAGTTCAGTCACAGACATTCCACTGAATATTCGGGCACAATGGATTCGGGATGCATATCCTCAGATCAAAGTCATTGAGGCATGGGATGGCCCTGAAGGTTATTCCACAGACCGAGCCTTTGAAATAGAACAGGAAAATTACATTTTAAAAATGCTGAATGGTGTGCAGATTAGCCATTTTTACAGCAGTGAATTTTATGGTGCACATGTCAGTCAGGCTTTGAATGCAATAGATCGCAGAGTGGATGAGGCTCGTACAGCGGTTCCCATTTCAGCTACACAGATTCGGGGAAATCCATTTCAATATCGGCAATATATCAGCGATCAGGTCTATGCAGATTTGATTACCAAAGTCGTTTTTGTCGGGGCCATGTCGACTGGAAAATCTACCCTGACTGAAGCCCTGGCAAAAAAATATCAAACTGTTTTTGCATCTGAATATGGTCGTGAATATTGGGAACAACATCAGGTCGACCGCCGTATCGGCTTTGAAGACTTTAATACGATTGCTGATCGGCATATTCAGCAGGAAAATCAACAAATCAAGCAGGCCAATCAATATCTGTTTGTGGATACCAATGCCATCACTACCGCCATGTTTTGTCTGGACTATCACGGCAGATTACCTGAGCATCTGCAACGTATTGCTTTGGAAAATGCTCAGTGCTATGACCTGTTTTTCCTGTGTGAAGATGATATTCCTTATGACGACACATGGAACCGCAGTGGCCCACAAAAACGTGCTGTCTTTCATCAACAGATTATTGCGGATTTAAAACAAAGGCGAATCCCCTATATTTCGCTGACAGGTACACTGCAACAGCGTATGGATAAAGTCGACAGTATTTTAAAAGTCTTTCAAAAATATCAGAATTTTTTCGGTTCTAAATACTGAACAACATTGTACAGTGTGCATTTAAAGATAATTGTCCAACTGAAAAATCCGCGATATCTCCCCATTGATCAGGCCCATAAATCAGGGTTGATGATCTTTGCTGGTATTCGGACCAAAAATCAGGGAAAATAGTCCCCTTTTGCAGCACTCAATCGGCGAACTGTTTTTTCGCTCGACTGTTTTCAGGATGCGTTATGAAGTTTGAAAAATTAGGTCAGTCGGGGCGCGCCCGTCGAGGCCGCCTGACCCTTGAACATGGTGTGGTTGAAACACCAGTCTTTATGCCAGTCGGTACTTATGGTACGGTCAAAGGCATGTTGCCACGTGATATTGAAGATATTAAAGCACAAATTATTTTGGGCAATACCTTTCATCTCTACCTGCGTCCAGGTCTGGATGTGATTCGTGAGCATGGCGGTCTGCACGGTTTCATGAAATGGAACAAACCGATTTTGACCGATTCAGGCGGTTTCCAGGTTTTCAGTCTAGGTGCCATGCGTAAAATCAAGGAAGAAGGTGTCACCTTCCGCTCACCGATTGATGGCTCCAAAGTCTTTTTATCGCCTGAAATTTCCATGGATATTCAACATACCTTGAATTCCGATATTGTGATGATCTTTGATGAATGCACGCCTTATCCTGCAACGCACGAAGAAACACAGAAATCATTGCAATTGTCCCTGCGTTGGGCAAAACGCTGCAAAACCCAGCATCATGATGTTCTGAAAAATAAAAATGCCTTGTATGGTATTATTCAGGGAGGTATGTATGAAGACTTACGTGAAGAGTCTTTAAACGGTCTGAAAGAAATTGATTTTGATGGTTTTGCCATTGGTGGCCTGTCTGTGGGCGAGCCTAAAGAAGAAATGATCACAGTCCTCGACTACCTGCCAGTCAAAATGCCTGCGGATAAACCCCGTTACCTGATGGGTGTGGGCAAACCTGAAGACATCGTGGAAGCGATTCGTCGCGGTGTGGACATGTTCGACTGCGTGATGCCAACCCGTAATGCCCGTAATGGTCATTATTTTGTGACCGATGGTTTGGTACGTATCCGTAACAGCCAGTATCGCCACGACCAGCGTCCACTCGATCCACATTGTGATTGCTATACTTGCAGCAATTTCACACGTGCCTATTTATTCCACCTGGAAAAATGCGGTGAAATGCTGGGGTCAATGCTCGGAACCATTCACAATTTACGTTATTACCAGCGCTTTACTCAAGATATTCGTGATGCCTTGGACAATGGAACTTTCGATGAATATGTCACCGATTTCTATCAACGTCGTGGCCTTGAGGTTCCCCCTTGTCCTGAGGATTAATATCCCCATGTATATTCAATACAAATATTCGTTTATCAATATTTGCGCTGAATCCAAAGACAAGGTAAATTGCTGATCAAGTCAATTTATATCGTTTTCAGGTGTTGCTGAATTTACATACAGATTCAAACACCTGTACGACACAGATTTTTTACTTTAGGAAACTGAAATGAGTTTATTTATTTCCGCTGCACATGCCAATCCAGCCCCTCAACAAGGCGGCATGATGATGCAATTTGTAATGATTGCCATTTTTATTGCAATCTTTTACTTCCTCATTTGGCGTCCACAGGCAAAACGTGCCAAAGAACACCGCATGCTGATTGACAGCTTGGGTGTAGGCAGTGAAATTGTATTCGCTGGTGGTTTGATGGGCCGCATTCTCAAAATTGATGGTGATTTTGCAGTGGTGGAATTGAACCGTGGCAATGAAGTCAAAATTCAGCGTGCAAGTGTCATTTCAGTTTTACCTGAAGGTACATTAAATAACCTTTAATCACAAATCAGTCGTGCCCCAAAGCACGACTTTTTAATTTTAAGAAGAATGCGAATGCGTTACCCTGCATGGAAATATGTGCTGATCCTGGTGGTTCTGGTGGTCAGTACTTTATATGCCCTGCCAAGTTTGTATCCCGATGAGCCTGCTGTGCAGATTTCAGGTGCTAAAGCTGGTACTGTGATTGACAAATCAGTGATACAAAAAGCAGAGCAAATATTAAAAAGCCAAAATATTGCAAGCCATGATAATACGTTTACCAATAACGCGGCTTTATTACGTCTCAGCACCACGGATGCACAGCTCAAAGCCAAAGCTGCTTTAGCGAGCGGTTTGGGTGATACATACACTGTGGCATTGAACCTGGCACCAACCACACCAGAATGGTTACAGAAAATTGGTGCTAAACCCATGAAACTGGGTCTGGATTTGCGTGGTGGTGTTCACTTCCTGCTTGAAGTGAATATGGACAAAGCGATCGAGCAGCGTATTGAAAGTTCAACTGTTGATCTACGTCGTGACTTGCGTGAAAACAAAATTAAATTCAATACTTTATCCAATAAAGATAATGTCATTACCATTCAGTTTGCCAACAATGCTGACCGTGCTGCGGCCATGGATTATTTGCGTCTGAGCAGTAATAAATTTACCCAGCAAGCCATCGCAACCGATACTGGCCCAACGCTGAACCTAACCTATAATGATGTAACCAAACAGGAAATTCAGAGCAATGCCCTGAATCAAAACTTGACCACTCTACGTAACCGTATCAATGAGTTGGGTGTTGCAGAAGCATTGGTACAAAGTCAGGGTAGCAATCGTATTGTGGTTGAATTGCCTGGTATTCAAGACACGGCTGAAGCAAAACGTGTTCTTGGTCGTACAGCCAACCTTGAATTCCGTATGGTTTCTGATCTGAACAATCAGTTTGTTGATCCATATACCAATCAATACAATGGTCAACCATTGCCACCAGGCACAGAACTGTTTGATTATGAAACATTGGGCAGTGGTCAAAAAATTCTGTTGACCCGTAGCCGTATTTTAACGGGTGAACGAATTCAGGGTGCATCTCCAACATTCGATCCGAAAACAGGTGAACCACAAGTCGCGGTAAATTTGGATGCTGCGGGCGGTAAACTGATGACTGAAGCAACCCGTGTTGCTCAGAAAAAACGTATGGCTGTATTGTTTATTGAAAATAAACAAAAAGTCAGCACCGTGACAGATCCTGCAACTGGTGCAACATCTGAAGTGCGCACACCATATACTGAATCCGTGGTCTTGAGTGCACCATCTATCAATGCCGTTTTAGGTTCAGATTTCGTGATCACAGGCATGACCAATGCCGAAGCCAAAGACCTTTCCCTGATGCTTCGTGCTGGTGCTTTAGCTGCACCAATGTACTTTGTTGAGGAACGTGTAGTTGGCCCAAGTCTTGGACAAGAAAACATTGATAAAGGTGTACTCTCAACTCAGGTTGGTTTTATTCTTGTTGCAATTTGGATGGTTGTCTTCTTCCGTCTGTTCGGTTTAATTGCTGACCTGGCGCTGGTGGTTAACCTGGCGATGTTATTGACGATCATGTCCTGGATTGGTGCTTCTCTAACCTTACCGGGGATTGCCGGGATCGTGATTACCATTGGTATGGCGGTCGATGCCAACGTACTGATCTGCGAGCGAATACGGGAAGAAATGCGTTGGGGTGCCTCACCCAAACAGGCCATTATTGCCGGTTATGACCGTGCTTATAACACCATTTTCGACTCGAACTTGACGACATTCCTTGTGGCATTCATTTTGTTTGCTATTGGTACAGGTCCAATCAAAGGCTTCGCTGTAACATTGATGATTGGTATTATTTGTTCCATGTTTACTGCAATTACGTTTACCCGTGCCATTGTGCAGTTGATTTATGGCAGAAAACGTAACTTGAAAAAGTTGAGCATTTAAGGAGATCGAAGATGACTGAAGTGACTCAACAAGATTCAAAAAAATATAGCCGTCCAGATGATGAACGGGTGATTAATTTCATGAAGATCGCCAAACCGGCGGCGATCTTTTCTATTCTTTTAACCATTGCAAGTATTTTCTTTATTGCAACCAAGGGTTTAAATCTCGGTCTTGACTTTACAGGTGGTATTTCAGCAGAACTGAACTACAGCAAACCTGTTCAGGCTGCTGATGTGGGTTCAGCCTTAACCAAAGCAGGTTTTCGTGATCCTGTAGTGCAAACCATTGGCAGTGATCGTGATCTGATTGTACGTATGCCCGCTCAGGATGATATCAAGGTTGATGATTTGACCAATACCATCACCAAAGCAGTTCAACTGCCTGGTAATGCTGCTGCAGTACATAAAGTCGATGTCGTTGGTGGTCAGGTCGGCAATGAACTGTATCTGCGTTCAGCAGGTGCTGTGGCATTGGCAATGTTATTGATGCTGATCTATGTCACCATCCGTTTTGAGTTTAAACTGGCAGTCGGTGCGGTTTTATCCTTACTGCACGATGTGATCGTGACTTTGGGTATTTTTGCAATGATGCAATGGCCTTTCGACTTAACCGTACTTGCTGCAGTCTTGGCACTGATCGGTTTCTCGCTCAACGATAACATTGTTGTGTCAGACCGTATCCGTGAAAACTTCCGTAAAATTCGTGGCGCTGAACCTATTGAGATCGTCAATATTGCATTGACTGAAACCTTGAAGCGTACTATTCACACATCCATGACCTTATTACTTGTGGTCTTGGCCATGATGATCTTGGGTGGTGATGGACTAAAATGGTTCTCTACAGCAATGTTTGTGGGTGTTTTTGTCGGAACCTATTCTTCGATCTATATTGGTACAGCCTTTGCCCTGTGGCGTGGTCTGAACCGTAATGACTTCATTGTTCAGGTAAAACCTGAATTTGAAGAAGAAGAACATATTCCACATTGATCCACACTTGATAAAATCAAACCCATCCTCGGATGGGTTTTTTTATGCAAAGTCTATTTTAAAATGGCAAATTGTCTATCTCAATACAAACACACAACTTAGGAAATTCAGTGTGTTGACATTATGTTTAGCGTTGTTGGAGTTGTATGTCAGGAAATGTAAAACCTTTGCAGGAGTCTTCTGAACGCCAGGCAACTGTCAGCATGGCTGTGCCAACATGATAATTTTGATAGGCAAATATCCCTATTTCAGGATGTGAACAGCGCCCACCATGATGCAATGGATGTACCTGTGTGTCGAGTGTATTTAAGCTGATGCGTATACCCAAGCCCACTGCTTTCAGTACCGCTTCTTTGGTGGTCCACACTTTAAACCAATATTCAGGGTCACAATCCAACTGTTGCCAACGCTGCCATTCATTAGGATGAAACGCATGTTTGGCCAAGGCTTCAAAACGAACCTGACGATCAAGGTCTTCCAAGTCTATTCCCAAGTCTTGAATATGCGTACTCATCGCTATGGCATAATTCTGTTGGCTATGCGAATGATTAAAGACCAAGCCAGGATCATCCACTAAAAATGGTTTGCCATATTCAGTACGCTGAATATCTGTATCTGAAATATTTTTTTGAAAATATACTGACAATAACTGATTGCGATATTGGTCAATCTGTTGCTTTTTATAGCGATGAAATTGTTTAAGATTTGGAAAATCTGCTTTGCTTAAAGAAAACAATTGGCTGAGTGGTGCCACTTCAATACTGATCTTTCGGTGCTTCATACAACCAATGTTTCCTTTTTAAGCTGGTTTGGTTTCTGTCAAATTAGAACTTCACCAAGTCACCTTTCATTGCCACGCCTGCCATTGCTGTACCTTTGGCACATTGATAGGTAGTGGTACTTGATTTTTCATTGGATTTAAAGAAACTGACCATATTGGTGACCGCATTTGCACCATTGGCTTTGGCTGTATTCTGGAACTGAATCAGCACTGAACGTAATACTTGATCACATGAAGATTCTGCTGATTTAGCAAAGCCGTTGGTTTTTTTATTGCTCACCAAACCCTTTTTAATCAATGTTCCACCCGATTTTGTTCCTGCCAGATAGAACTTGACTGAACCATCCAATGTTCCGTCTGCCACAGCACGATCCACGGCTTCTTTAAAATTAAAGTCGTGCATTGTATCAGCTGCATGTGCATGCATGATCCCCCCCAAACATACGCTTGCAACAAACATCATTTGTGTCAATTTCATGATTTTCCCCTCTTTGGTTTTATGACATTTTTTTTAAAATCATGGAGGTATTAATTCCCCCAAAAGCAAAATTATTACTCATGATGATTTCGGCATTCAACGCGCGGAATTCGTCCTTGAGATAATCAAGATCACCACACTGTGGATCAATCTGTTCTAAGTTTAAAGTCGGAACAAATTGATTTCGCAGCATCATTTCAATGCTGAGCCAAGCCTCAATCGCACCACATGCACCAAGCGTATGGCCAAAATAGCTTTTCAGAGAACTGATCGGTTTCCGCCCTAAAATGCGATGGGTCGCCTGGGTTTCTGCAATATCCCCCTGATCGGTGGCTGTACCGTGTGCATTGACATAATCAATCTCTGAAGCATCCACTGCGGCATCCTGCAAAGCCAGTTGCATACAACGCCCCATCATTTCACTGTCTGGTCGGGTCACGTGTTGGCCATCGGTATTGCTGCCATAACCAATCAATTCGGCATAGATGGTTGCACCACGAGCCTTGGCATGTTCGTATTCTTCCAAAACCAGGCATCCTGCACCTTCGCCAGTCACCAACCCATCACGTTGCTGGTCAAATGGTCTTGGTGTTTGTTGTGGCTGATCATTGTTGCTGCTGGTGGCGAGCAAGACATCAAAAACTGCACATCCAGCTGGACTGAGTTCTTCTGCCCCCCTGCCAACATGACCGTTTGTTTACCATATTTGATGGCTTCATAGGCTTGTCCGATGGCCATCGAACCTGAAGTACAGGCACTCGATGTGGGCAATGTCAGTCCTTTTAATCCGAGATATACCGTGATATTAACGGCACTGGTATGTGACATCATGCGAATATAAGTAGTTGCATTCATACGATTCATATTATTTTCAAGCAACATGGCGCCACACTCTGCCACTGCATCGACACTGCCTGCGGCTGACACCAATGCCCCGCCTGCCTGACCACTGCTTAATACAGGATCTCCAAATAAGCCTGCATCAATCAAGGCTTTTTCAGCACTCAGCACCGACATCAAAGCAACCCGCCCCATACCACGGGTCACTTTACGATTAAAATGCCGAGGGACATCAAAATTCTTCACAGGACCACCCAATTTACAGCGTAAATCAGGATAAATTTCCCAATCCGGCATATAACAAATACCGCTTTTTCCTGCTGCAAACTGACTGAAAATCGTATCTGCATCTTCGCCCAACGAAGTAATACCCGCCATTCCCGTGACAACAACACGTTTCATCAGATTAAACCTCCATTGACCGAAATCACTTGTCGGGTAATATAAGCAGCATCATCACTACATAGAAAATTAACCGCATGCGCCACTTCTTTGGCCTGTCCCATGCGTTGCATCGGAATCATTTTTAAAGCATGTTCCAGAACTTCTTCGGACACCATTTCAGTTTCGATCAAACCTGGTGCAACACAGTTCACTGTTATTTTACGTTTGGCCAGTTCCAGGGCCAAGGCCTTGGTCGCACCGATCAGGCCTGCTTTGGCTGCACTGTAGTTGACCTGACCACGATTGCCCATAATGCCTGAAACTGAAGAGATACTGATGATGCGCCCGCCTTGTTTCAGCCGAATCATCGGCATGATCACAGGCTTCATGACATTATAAAAGCCATCCAATGAGGTATGAATCACCTCATCCCACTCTTGATCTGTCATGGCAGGGAAGGCCGTATCATGAGTCAGACCCGCGTTGAGAATCACCCCATAAAATGCACCATGTTCCGCCATATCTTGCTCAAGAATGCTTTTGACCTGTTCACGGTCCGCCACATCAAATAATAAATAATGGCTCTTTTGACCCATGGCCTGAATATCAGCAACCACCTGTGCCGCCTCTTCTTGTCTTGTACGGGCATGTACAGTTACATCAAAACCGGACTGTGCCAATTGCAGCGCAATCGCTTTACCGATGCCTCGGCTTGAGCCTGTTACCAATATTCTTCTGGACACTGTTCCACCTGATTTAAATATTTTAAAGTAAAATTATTTTTAAATAACAACGTTGTAGCAATGTTAAATATTCATCATTACTTATAACTGCACAGACTCAACGGGTTCATAGACACTGAGCATGGCACTGATTATATGTTCATCGTACTGAATTTCACAGGCAAATTGTCCCAGTCCTTCATGCAAATATTGTCGTTCAGCCTTGATGATCAAGGTTTTACCTGGCGCGAAAAAAGCCACAGGTAAGTGCAGTTTTCGCGTTCCCAATAGAAAACCTATCTTTGGTGGCTTAGCTGTCAAACTCCCCTGAAATCCAGCATATAAACTGATGGTCTGCGCCATCAACTCAATACTCGTCCAGGTCGGCAGACCTTGATCCTGATAAAACATTAATTCGGGACGAATCAACAGATTGGCCACCGCAAAATTTTCACCTGTTTCAAGTAACTGATCAATAAAAACCATTGGTGCCTGGTGTGGAATCAAATCGACAGCAGATCTCTCATGCGACTGCGATAAACTCATACTGCACTCCTGGCAAAAATCAAACTGATATTACTGCCACCAAAGGCAAACGAATTGGACATTACATAACGGATTGGTTGATTGGGCTGAGCGGACTGAACATAATGTTGATCTGCCAATGTCGAATCAATTGGCCCTGTATGATGCTCAGGTAACCAATCTTGATCAATAAGAAGCTGAGTACAAATCAAAGCTTCAATCGCCCCTGCCGCCCCCAGGCAATGCCCCGTCTGATGTTTGGTACTGCTGAGCGCAGGTAATTGATCAGCAAATACGGTTCTGACTGCACAAATTTCCATTGCATCATTTTGGGGGGTTGCTGTGCCATGCAAATTCAGATAATCAATCGCTGAAGCTGTTAAATTGGCCTGTGCCAATGCACGTTGCATTGCTGTAGCTGCACCTTGTCCTTCAGGATGTGGCGCAGAAATATGCCAGGCATCCATCGACTCACCCGCTGAAAGCAACATGACAGTTGCCGGTGCTTTACTCAGTAAAAATAAGCCTGCTGCTTCACCAATGTTGATACCATCACGCTGTGCGCCACAGGGCTGACAAATTTCTGCCGCCAAACTTTCCAGGCTGTTAAATCCATTTAAGGTCAAGCGACATAAGGTATCCACGCCACCCACCAACACGGCATCGGCCAAGCCCGCATTGATCAACCGCTGTCCTGCTGCAAATGCTTTCGCAGCAGATGAACATGCCGTAGAAATGGTATATGCTGGGCCTTGCCATCCCAAATATGTCTGTAAGCCCCGTGCCAAACTGCCCATTTCTTGTTTTTGTTGATAAATTGGGGTTTCTGTATGTCCCTGAAATTGAGCCTGGAGCAAAGGTTCATTATCAGCAATACCTGAAGTCGATGTTCCCAGCACAATGGCAAGTCGAGCAGGATCAAATTGTGCGACATAATCACGCAATTCTGTTTCGATTTGAGCCAATGTGGTCAAGGCAAAATGTAAATTACGACTGTCCAAATGTGCCAGCTCAACAGGAAGATCTGAACGCAATTCACCCTGATACGCTCCAACCCACACAGCACGATCTGCAATCAAATCTGAACGTTGTGTCAAGCTTGAGCTTTCAGACTGGGATAATTGCCTGCGCAGCGCGTCTCCCCCTGAACCTGCAGCGGATAATCCTGAAAAAAACTGAATCCCAACGGCATCTGCATGGTTGACTGTCATCTCTTGTGGCTCCATTGCATTCTTTGGCATTACATCATTCTGCATAAAATTGGCCTGTATTAAGCGATCATGGCTTGAAATGAACCCATGTCAGTATCCTCATTTTTGTATTTTGGCAGTATCTGGATAATCCTGGCCTGGCTGATGATTTATAACTGAATTTTCAAAATTTTCCATCTGATCCGCACTTTCCAATGCTTCTGCAATTGGACTGAAGATCATCCGATAAGGCACTTGGAGATTATTCAATTCAATACGGTCACTAAAATTTTCAATATTCAGTACATGACCTTGATTGATCATGATCTGATGCTGCCCTGCCTGTTGCTGTTGTTGCACCACAGATCCATGTAATTCACTGAAACCTGGATAAGTTGCATACAACACATCTCGCACCACAAAGTCGAAAGGCAACAGCTTCATCTGTTCAACCCGTTGTGCCACATGCACTGAATCGCCATTAAACTGGACATTAAATAACTGCTGACCCGTTAAGCTGAGTGCAACAAAATCAATATTTTGCCCTTGTTGTTGCTGATAGAGCAAAAAACTGAACTGGTGATCTTTCCACTCTACCTCAACCTGATCCTGTCGGGCATACGCCTGAGCCTGCCAATGTGGCGTTGCCAAACCCTGAGCTTTAGGCACAAAGGACTGACATGCAGCCAAACTCAGGCTGACGCTGAGCAATACACACTTTATCCAGATATGCATAAGTCTTACCCTAGTTGACTTCAGCCTGTGACAAGCCTTCCAAGTTGCGCCCTTCACGGCAATATTCTGCCAAAGTGCTTAAACGCTGTCGGGCATTTTTATGAATTGGATTGCGATCATCCCAGGCATAACCCGCCAATAATGATGCAATCATGCGGCGAATTTTATCATTTTGCTGTGTCGAAAAAACTACATCCTGAAATTCACCCTCATACCAGGCTTCCACGTAGGCTCTAAAGACTTTTATGCCTTTGCGCAGTGGCTTTTCATACTGTGACTTCCAATCGACCTGTTCACCACGTAAGACCTGATCCACCAACGGAACCGCCAAACTCGATGATTTCAGCGCAATCGTCACCCCTGAGGAAAATACAGGGTCAAGAAACTCACCCGCATTGCCCAACAAAGCAAAATTACGACCTGCCAATTGGGTGACATTGGCTGAATAACCCACCAGAGTCCGCAGTGGTGTATCGAATTTTTTATTTCTCAGCACTTGTGACAAAGCTGGCTCATCAGCCAAAATCCGCTCAAACAATGCCTGTAAGGCTTCTGGCTCATTGCTGTCAAATTGATAATGATCAAAAAAATCCTGCTCCGCCACGATCCCAAACGAACTGCGACCATCAGCAAAGGGAATCAGCCAATACCAAGCCCGATGATCTTTTTCATGAACGGTAATCAGAATTTTTTGGCGGTCAAATGTCGGATCATCCAAAATCCCATCTTCAATATGGGTAAATACCGCACGACGGACAGGGAAATCGGACGGGCTTTCCAGGTCTAACAATTTGGGTAAAATGCGCCCAAAACCACTGGCATCGAGTAAAAATCCAGCCTGAATCTGATAGCGTTCACCCGCTTCATTTTGAATGGTTAGTATCGGTTGCTGGGGTTCAACATCCACCGCGGTCACTTCATGACCAAAACGAATATCTGCACCATATGCTGCCGCTTGTTGCGCCAATAAATGGTCAAAATTGGCACGACGAACCTGCCAGGTAGTACCAGGACCTTCACTGAATTTTTCAGTAAAATCATAATGACTGCGCTGCTTTCCTCTTAAAAAAGCCGCACCATTTTTAAATTGAAATGCATATTCATCCACATGGGCACGCACTGTATCCAGCAAGCCTGCTTCTTCCAAAAACACCATCGACTGTGGCAATAGCGATTCACCAATTGAAAAGCGCGGAAAATACTGCTTTTCAATGATACACACCGCATAGCCACGTTGGCGCAACAGTGCTGCTGCTGAACTGCCTGAAGGTCCCGCCCCAATAATTACCACATCAACTTTTTCAACTGCGTGCATGCATGTATCCCCATCAACCTATGGATTGATTTTTTTCCTGTAAGCCATGCTGTGGATCAGCACGGGTCAATAATGTTGCATAAATAAATGAGAAGATGACACCCAATAATACCGTCAAGCCAAAGCAATGAATGGCATAAGTCTGGCTAAATGACAGTAAGCCAAAGCCGAGTAAGGTTGACATCATACATAAAAATAAAGCCATTCCAATCACTTGCGGATGATCATGACCATGTCGATAAAATATCGCATAGTCCACCCCAATGCCCATGATCAAGAAACAGCCCATGATACTGAACAGATTGATCTCAACCCCAAGCCAGGCCTGTACTGCAAAAGTACTCAACAATGCAAGGCTGACAGGCAGTATCAGGGAAATAA
>RRZU012792178.1_pt1 | contig 18949 bp, 19 predicted proteins | sample 2165561 | NCBI WGS metagenome assembly RRZU01 (sample SAMN10456909, study PRJNA506462) | wastewater metagenome | isolation source: wastewater sludge | place: USA: Moscow, Idaho | reverse complement strand
AACTTCCTCATCAGAAACGGTTTATCCATGTACGGCATGTGAAGTCCAAAAAATGACCGGTGCAGTCAATGCAGTGGGATATGATGTGAATGCGGCATGTTCTGGATTTGTGATTGCCTTTCATACAGCACAGGCGTATATCCATTCCGGTATATGCAGAACGGTGCTGGTCATTGGGGCAGAACGGATGAGCAGGATGGTTGACTGGTCGGATCGGGGAACGTGTATCTTATTTGGAGATGGAGCGGGGGCAGTTGTGGTAAAAGCAGAAGAGAAGGGGTATTGCCATATGGCAGCACATTCTGACGGGACAAAGGGCGAAGCTCTTGTGGGAAGCACAAAGTCGTTCCTTAAAATGAATGGTCAGGAAGTCTTTAAATTTGCAGTACGCAAAGTGCCGGAATTGATTTTAGAACTTACCGGGGAGGCCGGGATCAGGCCGGAAGAGATAGATCATATTGTGTTGCATCAGGCGAATCAAAGGATTATAGAAGCTGTTGCCAGAAGATTGAACCTGAAAGATTCAAAATTTCCGGTGAATTTGGACAAATATGCAAATACTTCGGCAGCTTCGATCCCTGTTTTGTTGGATGAAATGAACCGGATGAAAATTTTAAAGCAAGGGCAGAGCATGCTTTTGGCAGGATTCGGTGCGGGACTGACCTGGGCAGGGTGCTTATTTGAATGGTAGTCAGGAAAAGGATGCTTTTCCTTATTACATAGAAAAACGAAAAGAAAAAATGAAAAGAAAAGAGAGGAAATAAAAATGTTAGAGCAGATTAAGGAAATTGTAGCAGAGTCATTAAATGTGGAGGCAGATACACTTACAACAGATACTTCATTCAAGGAGGATCTTGGAGCAGATTCACTGGATCTTTTTGAGCTGGTTATGGCGTTTGAAGAAGCATTTGAAATTGAAATACCGAGTGAAGATCTGGAAGAAATCAAAACGGTCGGAGACGTGGTTTCTTATGTAGAAAGTCACAAATAAGAAAGAGGAATTCAAAATGAAGACATCAATAACAAAACTGCTTGGAATTGAATATCCCATTATACAGGGAGGCATGGCATGGGTTGCAGAATATCATTTGGCTGCGGCTGTATCGGAGGCAGGGGGACTTGGTCTGATCGGGGCAGCAAATGCTCCTGCTGAATGGGTACGGGAACAGATACAGAAGGTAAAAGAGCTTACGAAGAAGCCTTTTGGTGTGAATATTATGTTGATGAGTCCTCATGCAGATGAAGTAGCAAAAGTAATTGTTGAAGAAGCTGTGCCGGTGGTGACAACCGGTGCAGGATCTCCGGAAAAATATATGAAAATGTGGAAAGCAGCCGGAGTGAAAGTGATTCCGGTAGTTGCATCGGTTGCCCTCGCAAAGAGAATGGAACGGTGTGGAGCAGATGCTGTTGTTGCAGAGGGAACGGAGGCAGGAGGCCATATCGGAGAAAATACAACGATGGTTCTTGTTCCACAAGTTGCGGATGCAGTTCAGATTCCGGTTATTGCAGCTGGTGGGATTGCAGATGGAAGAGGTGTTGCAGCGGTATTCATGCTGGGAGCGAAGGGAGTTCAGTTGGGAACCCGCTTTGTTGCAACAGAAGAAGCACAGGTACATGAAAATTACAAGAACTGTATTCTGAAAGCAAGGGATATTGATTCCAGGGTTACGGGACGTTCTACCGGACATCCGGTACGAGCCCTCCGCAATCAGATGACAAAGACATATTTACAGAAAGAGCAGGAAGGTGCTGCGTTTGAAGAGCTGGAGTTACTGACGCCTGGTGGACTGAAAAAAGTGGTTGTTGCTGGGGAAGTTCAAACTGGAAGTGTCATGGCAGGTCAGATCGCAGGGATGATTAAAGAAAAAATGTCCTGCAAAGAGGTAATCGAAAAGCTGGTGCAGGAGACAGATGCATTGCTTGGAGGAACAGAAATTTATGAGTAAAGTTGCATTTATTTTCCCCGGACAGGGCGTACAGAAAGCGGGGATGGGAAAAGATTTTTATGACCAGTACAAAACGGCTGCGAAGGTTTTTGACCAGGCAACCGAATTGCTTGGCATCGACATGAAAAAGCTTTGTTTTGAAGAAAATGACAGATTGGATCAGACAGAATATACACAGGCAGCACTCGTGACAGTCTGCATGGCGATGGAGCGTGTTGCTGAGGAAGAAGGTCTTGTGGCAGATGTGACAGCAGGACTGAGTCTGGGTGAATATTGTGCGATCGTAACAGCCGGAGGAATGAAGCTGAAGGATGCAATCCGAATCACAAGAAAAAGAGGACTTCTGATGCAGAATGCAATTCCGGATGGACAAGGTGCAATGGCGGCAGTGTTAGGTCTTTCAGGAGAAATCGTCGAAAAGACGGTGGCATCGATGGAAGGTGTGAGTGTTGCAAATTATAACTGTCCCGGACAAATCGTGATTACCGGTTGGAACGATGCGGTGGAAAAGGCAGCAGAACGGCTGAAAGCAGCAGGAGCAAAAAGAATTCTTCCGTTGAAAGTCAGTGGGCCATTCCATTCTCCATTATTAAAAGAAGCAGGAAAAGAGCTGGGAGAAGAATTGAAAAGTGTGGAACTCTCAGAATTACAAATTCCCTATGTGACAAATGTTACAGCGGAATATGTCTCAGAAATCGATCAGACAAAAGCCCTTCTTGCAAAGCAGGTGGCGGCATCGGTCAGATGGCAGCAGAGTATAGAAAAAATGCTCAGTCAGGGTGTAGATACTTTTATAGAGATCGGTCCGGGAAGAACACTGACCGGATTTATGAGAAAGATCAGCAGAGAAGTTCGGACATATAATATCAGTACAGTCGAAGATCTGAAAAAGGTGGTAAATGAGTTATGCAAAATACATTGACAGGAAAAGTTGCATTAGTGACAGGAGCCTCCCGGGGAATTGGAAGAGCGATTGCTTTGAAGCTGGCAGCAGAGGGGGCAGCAGTTGTGATCAATTACCATGGTTCAATGGAGAAAGCCAAGGAAGTGAAAGCAGAAATTGAATCTGACGGAGGAATTGCAGAGATCATGCAGTGTAATGTAGCAGATTATCAGGCAACAGAAGCAATGATCAGAAAAGTAACGGATGACTTTGGAAGACTGGATATTCTGGTCAATAACGCAGGAATCACGAGAGATGGTCTGCTGATGAAAATGTCAGAAGAAGATTACGATACAGTCCTCGATACCAATCTGAAAGGGACATTCCATTGTATCCGGTTTGCTGCAAGGCAGATGCTCAGACAAAGAGGCGGAAGAATTATCAATCTGTCATCAGTTTCAGGAATCCTTGGGAATGCAGGACAGGCAAATTACTCGGCATCCAAAGCAGGCGTGATAGGACTGACCAAAAGTGCTGCAAGAGAACTTGCATCCAGAGGAATTACTGTCAATGCAGTCGCTCCGGGATTTATTGAGACAGAAATGACAGCAGTTCTTACGGAAAAAGTCAGGGAATCCGCTGTGGCACAGATCCCGATGGGAGCCTTTGGAACAGCGGAAGATGTTGCAGAAGCAGTCGCATTTCTTGCATCTGATTCTGCCCGGTATATAACAGGACAGACGATCCATGTCGACGGTGGCATGGCAATGTAGAAGGAGGCAGGAAAAGAAATGAAACGCAGAGTAGTTATAACAGGAATGGGTGCAGTGACACCGATCGGGAATACCATAGAGGAATTTTGGGATGGAATCCGGTCAGGAAAATCAGGAATCGCTCCCATCACACATTTTGATGCATCAGAATATAAAGTAAAACTTGCAGCAGAAGTAAAGAATTTTGTCGCAAAAGAACGAATGGACTTTAAAGCGGCAAAAAGAATGGAATCTTTTTCCCAGTATGCAGTGGCGGCAGCAAAAGAAGCATTTGAAGATGCAGGACTGGATATGGCAGAGGAAGATCCCTACCGTATCGGGACAATCATTGGCTCAGGAATTGGTGGACTGGAGTGTCATGAAAAAAATTATAAAAAACTGCAGGAGCGTGGTCCGGGACGCGTGAATCCATTGATGATTCCGTTAATGATCTCCAATATGGCAGCAGGAAATGTATCAATCCAGCTTGGACTGAAAGGAAAATGTACAGATGTAGTGACTGCCTGTGCTTCAGGGGCAAACAGCATCGGAGATGCTATGCGGGCAATCCAGTATGGAGATCTTGATGTCTGTGTGGCGGGAGGAACAGAAGCAAGTATCTGTCCTTCCGGTGTAGCGGGATTTACAGCTTTGACAGCATTGTCCTGTAATCCGGATCCGGCATCAGCATCCCGGCCATTTGATAAAGACAGGGATGGATTTGTGATCGGAGAGGGAGCCGGAATTGTTGTATTGGAGGAACTGGAGCATGCCAAGGCGAGAGGTGCCAGAATCTATGCGGAGATGGCAGGATACGGATCAACCGGTGATGCCTATCATATTACTTCCCCTGCAGAAGACGGATCCGGAGCAGGCATGGCGATGAAGTTTGCCATGAAAGAAGCAGGAATACAGCCAGAGCAGGTTGACTATATTAATGCACACGGAACAAGTACGCATCATAATGATCTGTTTGAGTCAAGAGCGATCCGTTATGCACTGGGAAAGGCGGCAGAAACGGTAGTGATCAATTCTACCAAATCAATGGTCGGCCATATGCTGGGTGCAGCCGGTGCTGTTGAGGTGATTGTATGTGTAAAGAGTATTGAGGATCAGTTTATCCATCAGACCATAGGGACAGAGCATATAGATCCAGAATGTGGACTGAATTATGCAGTTGGTTCTCCGGTGGAAAAGAAAATTGATTATGCAATGTCAAATTCCCTGGGATTTGGCGGTCATAATGTGTCACTGATCGTAAAACGCTATGAGGAGTAGAGCATGAGTATGAAAATGGAAGAACTGCTGCAGTTGATCGATGCAGTATCAGAGTCGGACCTTACAGAGCTTGAATATAAAGATGAAAATGCAGAAATCTCTTTGAAAAAGAAACTACAGCCAATTCAGTCTGGACAGCAGATAGAAGAGGTGTCATGTACGGAAGAAATTGTGCAGCAGAAAGCCGCATTAAATAAAAATGAAGCAGACGGGCCGGAGCAGAAAAAAGGAAAAATTGTGACAGCACCACTGGTAGGAACGTTCTATGCTGCTCCGGCAGAAGATGAAGAGCCGTTTGTGAAAGTCGGGGAGCGAGTGGAAAAAGGTCAGATCGTAGCGATCATTGAGGCGATGAAACTGATGAATGAGATTGAATCAGATTTTGCAGGAACAGTGACAGAAGTTTTTGTAGAGAATGGTCAGTCCGTAGAATATGGACAGCCACTTTTTGCAGTTGGATAACAGGAAAGGTCAGGACAGAACGATGCACAGTTTAAATACAGAACAGATTCAGCAGATTATTCCGCACAGACATCCATTTCTTCTGATCGATCAGATTGAGGATTACGTGCCTGGAGAATATGCCGTGGGATACAAGGGTGTTTCCTATCATGAAGATTTCTTCCGGGGGCATTTCCCACAGAAAGCAGTGATGCCGGGTGTGCTGATTTTAGAGGCACTGGCACAGACCGGTGCAGTTGCGATTCTAAGTCTGCCGGAAAATCGTGGAAAGATTGCATTTTTCGGAGGCGTTCAGAAGTGCCGGTTTAAGGGAATGGTTTTGCCGGGAGACAGGCTGCGTCTGGAAACGAGGATCATCAAAAGAAAAGGTCCGGTCGGGGTCGGTGAAGCGACAGCATCAGTAGATGGAAAGACGGTAGTGACAGCAGAGCTTACCTTTATGGTAGGCGAATAGCTTTTAGCATTAGTAAGTTTCAGATGGGAGAGTAAGATATGATCGAAAAGATACTGATTGCCAACAGAGGTGAAATTGCGGTAAGGATCATCCGGGCGTGCAGAGAGATGGGAATCCGTACCGTTGCAGTATATTCAGAGGCAGACAGGGATGCTCTGCATACACAGCTTGCGGATGAAGCAGTATGTATAGGTCCGGCACCTTCCACAGACAGTTATCTGAATATGCAGAACATCATCAGTGCGACGCTGGTATCCGGTGCGGATGCAATCCATCCGGGATTTGGATTCCTTTCAGAGAACAGCCGGTTTGCCCGGTTGTGCGAGCAGTGTAATATTGTCTATATCGGACCACCATCGGACGTGATCAGCCGGCTCGGAAATAAATCTGAGGCAAGGAATACCATGATAAAAGCAGGAGTCCCGGTCATTCCTGGGAGTAAAGAGGCAGTTTATGATGTGAAGGAAGGGGCAAAGATCGCAAAAAAAATCGGTTATCCGGTTATTATCAAGGCAGCACTCGGTGGTGGCGGAAAGGGAATGCGTGTGGCACAGAACCCGGAAGAATTTGAGCAGAGTTTTCAGACAGCACGGAAAGAAGCCGGGATCGCTTTTGGAGATGAAACGATGTATATTGAACATTTTGTAAAGCATCCGAGGCACATCGAGTTTCAGATTCTTGCAGACAACTATGGGAATGTAATCCATTTAGGAGAACGTGACTGTTCTATCCAGAGAAACCATCAGAAAATGATCGAAGAATCTCCATCGGTTGCACTGAGTGCCGGTCTGCGTAAGAAAATGGGAGAGGCAGCTGTCCGGGCTGCAAAGGCAGCAGGCTACAGGAATGCCGGTACGATCGAATTTCTTCTTGAAAAGAGCGGAGCATTTTATTTTATGGAAATGAATACCAGGATTCAGGTGGAGCATCCGGTCACGGAATGGGTGACGGGGGTGGATCTGATCAAAGAGCAGATCAGGATTGCAGATGGTCAGAAACTTGGCATGAAGCAGAAAGAAGTGCGTATCAGCGGACATGCCATTGAGTGCAGGATCAATGCAGAAAATCCGATGAAGAATTTCAGACCATCACCAGGCACGATCACAGATGTGCATTTCCCGGGAGGGGAAGGAATCCGTGTAGATACTGCGGTTTATACAGGTTATCAGGTACCGCCCTGTTATGATTCTATGCTGGCAAAGCTGATCGTTCATGGAGACAGCAGGGAAGAAGCAATCCATAAAATGAAAAGTGCATTAGGAGAAGTAATCATCAAAGGTGTTGAAACGAATATAGATTATCAGTATTCGATCTTAAATCACCCTGATTTTATTTCAGGAAATATTGATGTGGAATTTGTTACAGAGGCAAAAGGACTTTTGGCATAAAGAAGCAGGAATTTCGTGATGCAGGGACGGAAGAAGGGAGTAAAAATGAGACTTCAGAATATGTTTAAAAAGACAGGGGAAAGAGAGAATCCTGTACGAAAGGGGCGTTTAAGAAGAAGACCGGAAGCACCGGAAGGACTTTTGAAAAAATGCAATAAATGTGGTGCGGCAATCCTGTCGGAAGAAGTGATCAATGGAGCATATATTTGCCCGAAATGTCATGGGTATTTCAGAGTTCCTGCATACAAAAGGATTGAGATGATCGCAGATGAAGGAAGTTTTGAAGAGTGGGATATGGATCTAGATGGAATGGACGGTCCGCCTGACCCGCTGCAATTTAAAGGATATTCTGAAAAGATAAAGAAACTCAGGGAACAGACGGGATTAAAAGAAGCTGTTGTGACCGGGCGTGTAAAAATCAACGGAAAGCAGGCAGTGATCGGAGTCTGTGACGGGCGTTTTATGATGGCAAGCATGGGGTATGCAGTCGGCGAGAAGATCACCCGGGCGGTGGAACGTGCCACAAATGAAAAACTTCCTGTGATCTTATTTACCTGTTCCGGTGGAGCGAGGATGCAGGAAGGGATTATTTCGCTGATGCAGATGGAAAAGACTTCAGCGGCATTAAAACGTCATAGCGATGCAGGACTGTTATATGTGACGGTACTGACAGATCCGACGACAGGCGGCGTGACAGCCAGCTTTGCCATGTTGGGAGATATTATAATAGCAGAACCACAGGCATTGATTGGGTTTGCAGGCCCGCGGGTGATCGAGCAGACGATTGGGGAGAAACTGCCGGAAGGATTTCAACGGGCAGAATTTCTTTTGGAACATGGATTTGTAGATCAGATTGTAAAGCGGGAAAATATGAAGCCGGTTTTGGGAAGGATCCTGAAAATGCATGATCATGTCCACCCGGATTGCAGAAAGGGAAAAGAGGTCAGAAAATCCGACAGAACAGAACCGGTCCCAAAGGCAGGAATGACAGAAAAAAAAGCAGGAAAGAAAGCAGCAGAACAGGAACCATGGTCTGAAAAATCTCTTACGGCATGGGAGCGGGTCTGCCGATCCCGTTCAAAAGAGCGTCCGGTCGGCAAGGATTATATTGACATTTTGTTTGAAGATTTTGTAGAATTACATGGAGACAGATATTACAGAGATGATCCGGCGATCATTGGAGGAATTGCATATTTTCAGGGAATCTGTGTGACGGTGATCGCACAGGCAAAAGGCAGGACGACAAAAGAAAATCTGGAACGGAATTTTGCCATGCCTTCCCCGGAAGGGTACAGAAAAGCACGGCGGCTGATGAAGCAGGCAGAAAAATTCCATCGTCCGGTCATCAATTTTGTAGATACTCCGGGTGCATTTTGCGGAATGGAGGCGGAAGAACGCGGGCAAGGAGAAGCAATCGCAAGAAATTTATTTGAATTGTCGGGATTGAAAGTGCCGGTACTTTCTGTTGTGATCGGTGAAGGCGGAAGTGGTGGTGCATTGGCACTGGCGGTGGCAGATGAAGTGTGGATGCTGGAGAACAGTGTCTATTCTGTCCTTTCGCCGGAAGGGTTTGCAAGCATTTTATGGAAGGACAGCAGCCGGTCGGCTGAAGCAGCAAAGATGATGAAACTGACAGCAGCCGATCTGAAGAAACTGGGGGTGATCGAGAGAGTATTCCCGGAACCACAAAACTTCAGTGTTTTGACGATGAAACCAACTGCAGAACTGCTGCGGGCAGGTCTGGCAGAGTTTCTGACAAAATACCAGAAGCTGGAAACGAAAGACTTGCTGGAAGGAAGATATGAGCGTTTCAGAAAGCTGTAGCGGACAGGATGGGGCGAGCGTTTCAGAAAGCTGTAGCGGACAGGATGGGGCGAGCGTTTCGGAAAGCTGTAGCGGACAGATAACGGCAGGCGTTTCAGAAAGCTGTAAATGACGGATAAATGCACCGGGATGATAAGGCGGAGGAGGGAAATCAGGAATGAAAACCTATGAGACGATCAATGATATTCTGGTACATTTATTTAATGAAATATGGGAACTGGAAAAAAATGCGATCATAACGGAAGAGTTTAAGGATATTACGAACAATGATATGCATATTATCGAGGCAATCGGTCTGACCGGAAAGACGACGATGTCTGTGGTGGCAAAAAAAATGAAGATCACAGCAGGCTCACTTACGACGGCAATGAATGCACTGGTCAATAAAAAGTACGTTTTGAGGGAACGTGGTGAGAAGGACAGGAGGGTGGTCTATATCTGGCTGACAGAAAAGGGGCAGCGGGCCTACAGGCATCATGCAAAGTTTCATGAACAGATGACGAATGCTGTGATCGAGGAACTGGACGAGACGGAAATTCCGGTACTGTTAAAGACTCTGAGAGGACTGGATACTTTTTTCAGGAGTTATTCTGACAATCAGGATCGGTCATGAGAGGAAGAAAAATAAAGGAAAAATTCTTGAATTTGACGTTTTGGGAAAAATGCGGTACAATCTGATAGAACTGTGAATTTATTCACAAGTACAAAGCAGGAAAAATCCATTGTACTTGGGTGTATAATTTAGGAGGGAAACGAGATTATGGTATCAAAGAAAGCAAATTCAACAGTGAAAGTAACAGCAGCCAAAGCAGAAGAGAAAGCAGCCGTTAAAGAAGCCGTTGGAGCAAAAGCAGTGAAAGCAGAAGAGAAAGCAGCAAAGACTCCGGTTGCAAAGCCGGAAAAAAAGGCCGATAAGAAAGAGACAGAAGCTGCAAAAGCGATTGAGACTAAGAAAGATTCTACAATGAAGCTCGAGACAAAGGCAGCAGTATTAGTGGATACACCGGAAGTTCAGACAGAAGAGACTGCAGCAAAAGAGACAGCGAAGAAAGCCGTAAAGAAAGTTGCGGAGACAGCGGAAAAAGCTGTAAAAGCTACTGCAAAGGCAGCAGATAAAGCAGTGAAAAAGACTGCAGCAAAGAAGACAGCAGCGAAGAAGTCAACAGCAAAAAAGGCAGAGCTTAAGACGGAGATGTTCCTTCAGTTTGCAGGTAAGGAATATACAGAAAAAGAGATCCTTCAGAAAGTGAAAGAGATCTGGACAAAGAATCTTAAGAGAAAAGTCGGAGAGATGAAGGATGTCAAGATTTATCTGAAACCGGAAGAGTCAGCAGCATATTATGTTGTCAATGGCGATACAACCGGAAGAGTAGATCTGTAAGATACATAAAATTATTTCCAGGAGATGCGGTACATGAAGTATGTACCGCATTTACTGTATGTGGTGAGGAAAGAAAAGATGTATGAAAAGGAAATAGCGGAACTTCAGAGGATTATAGATGAGAGTAGCAGGATCGTATTTTTCGGAGGAGCAGGAGTCTCAACTGAAAGCGGGATTCCGGATTTCAGAAGTGCAGACGGAATCTATCATCAGAAATACAAGTACTCTCCTGAGCAGGTTGTCAGTCATAGTTTCTTTATAAAATATCCGGAAGCATTTTATGAATTTTATAAAGAGAAGATGATGATGTTGGATGCAAAGCCGAACCCGGCACATCTGAAGCTGGCAGAGCTTGAGGCAGCAGGAAAGCTTCAGGCAGTTGTGACGCAGAATATTGATGGTCTTCATCAGGCGGCAGGCAGTAAAAAAGTATATGAACTTCATGGAAGTATCCATAGAAATTATTGTATGAAATGCGGAAAATTTTATGACGCAGAGTATGTAAAAAAATCGGAAGGTGTACCGCACTGTTCTTGTGGCGGCGAGATCAAGCCGGATGTGGTACTATATGAAGAAGGACTGGATGCAAAGACAATGGATGGTGCCGTCCGGGCAATCGGTTCAGCAGATACACTGATTATCGGAGGCACATCGCTGGTTGTATATCCGGCAGCAGGGTTTATTGATTATTTTCGGGGAAAGCACCTGGTTGTTATCAATAAATCCAGCACGGAGAAAGCAGTCCGGGCAGAACTGAACATTGCAGCACCTATTGGGGAGATTCTTGGGTCAATCCAGGTAAGATGAATCAGAAAGCCGGAAAAAAGAGAAGTAAAGAAAAGCAAAGGAAAAGCACCGGAAAGAAAACTCTTGGAAGAGATTCCTTATTCCGATGCTTTTTTCATATGATTTGCAATGTAAAAAGGCAACCAGTATCAGAAAAATCAACGGGATTCCCATCTGCCGGAAGCACCGCAGGGAAGAACCAGTCCTGAATTTGTAACAGGGAGTCCGATCTCCTGAGAATCAACATGACCGTTCCAGGATTTTAATTCGGTGGAGATCATGTAAGTCAGTACTGCAGGTGCAAGACCCGTTGTATAGGAGTTGACCAGGAAAAATAATGCATCTTCGGACAGAATTTTTGCACAGAGCCGGATCAACGGATGGATCATGTCTTCAATCTTCCAGATCTCACCTTTTGGTCCGCGTCCGTAAGAAGGCGGATCCATGATAATGGCATCGTAGGTGTTGCCACGGCGGATCTCACGTTCTACAAACTTCACACAATCATCTACAAGCCAGCGGATCGGAGCATCTTTCAACCCGGAAGATACAGCATTCTCCTTTGCCCAGGTGACCATTCCCTTGGAGGCATCAACATGAGTGACAGTTGCACCTGCAGCCGCGGCTGCGAGGGTAGCTCCTCCGGTATAGGCAAAGAGATTCAGTACTTTGACAGGTCGGCCGGCGTTGCGGATCTTTTCTGAAAACCAGTCCCAGTTGGTTGCCTGTTCAGGAAAAAGACCGGTATGCTTAAAACTGAACGGCTTGAGATTAAAAGTAAGCGAACCGTAATGGATCTGCCACTGCTGAGGAAGCTTAAAAAATTCCCATTCACCACCGCCTTTTTTGCTGCGATGGTAGTGACCGTTCATATTTTTCCAGCCACGGTCGGTCTTCGGGGTGTCCCAGATGACCTGGGGATCAGGACGGACGAGAAGATATTTGCCCCAGCGTTCCAGCTTTTCCCCCTTTGAACAGTCAATAATTTCATAGTCTTTCCAATTATCTGCAATCCACATAGATATAAAAGTCCTTTCTGATCTGTAAGCATTTCACGCAAAATAAAATGCTGCTATATATGACCTTATGATTATAGCACAGGAAAGAGCTGCCACTCAAGAGAAGAATCTTATGTAAATTCTGTACTTTAAGGTGAAAATATGCTATAATTCAACAGTTAAACTGCGGTTTGGCAAGGTAAAGCGGCGTTGATGTAAAATGACAGTTTTTGGGGAAGCTGACTTGGAGAAAGGATGCCGCAGTTTCAGATGAGAAAGGAATGAAAGAATGTTATCTACGATTGAATCAGTAAATAATGTTGTCAACAACTTTATATGGGGTGTGCCGGCAATGATCTGTATCATTGGAGTTGGTCTGCTGCTGAGCTTCAGAACGAGATTTTTACAGATCTGCAAATTCCCGTATGCGATGAAGGTGACGATCGGACGAATGCTCAGGAAGAGGGATGCATCGGACGGAGCGTTGACCCCGTTTCAGGCAGTATGTACGGCACTGGCAGCTACGGTAGGAACGGGAAATATAGCCGGTGTGGCCGGTGCGATCGCTATCGGAGGTCCGGGGGCGGTCTTCTGGATGTGGATCTCTGCAATCCTTGGAATGTGTACAAAGTTTTCCGAAGTAACGCTTGCGGTTCATTTCCGTGAAAAGAATGCAGATGGAGATCTTGTAGGCGGACCAATGTACTACATAAAAAATGGACTGAAGAAGAACTGGCACTGGCTGGCATATCTTTTTGCAGCGTTTGGTGTGCTGACTGTATTCGGAACAGGAAATGCAACTCAGGTCAATACGATCACGACAGCGATCGATTCAGCATTGATCAATTATGGAGTCATTGAAGCAGGAAAGTCAGGAACATTGAACCTGATCATCGGAATTGTTCTTGCCGCTTTGATCGCCCTGATCCTTTTAGGAGGGATTAAGAGGATCGGCCGGGTTACAGAGAAGCTGGTCCCGTTTATGGCAGTCGTTTATATTCTGCTGGCACTGGGCGTGATCCTGTTGAATATCAAGAATGTTCCGGGTGTATTTGCATCAATTTTTGAAGGTGCATTTTCTCCGGCTTCTGTTACAGGCGGTGCAGTGGGAAGTTTCTTTATGAGTATGAAAAAAGGTGTATCAAGAGGAATTTTTTCTAATGAAGCAGGTCTTGGTACAGGTTCGATCGCCCATGCATGTGCTGATACGCAGAAACCGGTCAAGCAGGGATTTTTTGGAATTTTTGAGGTGTTCGTAGATACGATCGTGATCTGCACAATGACAGCACTGGTTATTCTTTGCAGTGGCGTTTCCATTGGTTATGGTGAGGCTGCAGGTGCAGAGCTTACGATCAACGGGTTTACTTCTACTTATGGAAACTGGGTTTCTATTTTTACCGCAGTTGCCATGTGTTGTTTTGCATTTTCCACAATCCTTGGATGGGGCTTATATGGAACAAGATGTATTGAATTTTTGTTTGGTTCAAAAGTCAATAAACCATTTATGGTACTTTATTCGCTGGTAGCGATCGTCGGTGCTACGATGGATCTTGGTCTGATGTGGAGTATTGCGGAGACATTTAACGGACTGATGGCAATCCCGAACCTGATTGCAGTGTTTCTGTTATCAGGGGTTGTTGTGAAGCTTGTAAAAGAATACTTTGAAAACGAAGGGAAAAAATAAGTTGCAGTTTTGGGTGCAATGAGAAGGGGCAGTGGTCTCATGCGAAAAAAGGAATTAAAAATTGTTGTAACCTTTCATACGACAGCAGATGCGATGGCAATGGAAAGGATCTGTAAAGAAAAGGGAATATCGGGACGGCTGATCCCGGTTCCCCGGATTCTGTCCGCAGGGTGTGGGCTGGCGTGGGCCGCACCGCCTGAGGACAAAGAGCTGATAGAAAAGATTTTGGCTGAAAGAGAAATTAACAGAGCGGGAGTGAATGAATGTATGGTTTAATCCTGAAAAGACGGGATTGCCATATATTTTTAATTGCGTTATACTCAAGGTGAATAAAATACATCATGAAAGAAAGGGCAGAGAAGATGAAGGTAACGGATGAAATTATTTATGTAGGCGTGAACGATCATGATATCGATTTATTTGAGGGGCAGTATATTGTTCCGAATGGAATGGCTTATAATTCTTATGTGATCCGGGATGAAAAGATCGCAGTTATGGATACAGTTGATGAGGCATTTGGAGAAGAATGGCTGGAGAATGTAAAGAATGCACTGGACGGAGCGAAACCGGAGTATCTGATCATCCAGCATATGGAACCGGATCATTCAGCCAATATTGAGAAGTTCATGGAAGTATACCCGGATACAAAGATTGTGGGCAATGCGAAGACCTTTACTATGATATCCAACTTTTTCCGCAACCTGGATTTAGAGGGAAAGAAAGTCGTAGTTAAGAACCAGGAGAAGTTGGAACTTGGAAAGCATATCCTTACGTTTGTCTTCGCCCCGATGGTACACTGGCCGGAAGTTATGGTGACTTATGACAGTACGGATAAGGTGTTGTTCTCAGCGGATGGATTTGGAAAATTCGGTGCATTGGATGTAGAGGAAGACTGGGACTGTGAGGCACGCCGTTACTATTTTGGAATCGTTGGAAAGTATGGTGTCCAGGTTCAGAATCTTCTGAAGGCTGCATCTGCACTTGAAATCGAAAAGATCTGTCCTCTGCATGGACCGGTTTTAAGCGAAAATCTGGAGCATTATCTGGGACAGTATCAGACCTGGTCTTCTTACGGCGTTGAGTCAGAAGGTGTTATGATCGCTTATACTTCTGTTTATGGAAATACCAAAAAGGCTGCAGAGCTGTTGGGAGAAAAACTGAAGGAAAAAGGCTGCCCGAAAGTTGTGGTATGTGATCTTGCCCGCGAGGATATGGCAGAAGCGGTAGAGGATGCATTCCGTTATGGAAAGCTGGTGCTTGCCACAATCACTTATAATGGAGATATCTTCCCGTTTATGAGAACTTTCATCGAACATCTGAAAGAACGGAATTATCAGAACCGGACGATCGGTCTGATTGAAAATGGTTCCTGGGCATCTACTGCAGGAAAAGTGATTGCAGGAATGTTGGAGAAGAGCAAAAATATTACAATGCTGGAGAAACCAGTGAAGATTATGTCCTCTCTGAGTGAAGAGAACCTGAAAGAGCTGGATGAGATGGCAGAAGAACTTATGAAATAAAAGCAGAGATATAAAAGAAAAGCTGCAATATAAAAGAGTGGATAAAAATGCCGGCTATAGCGGACCTGAACAGGATGCAGGATCTGTATAGCCGGTATTTTTATTGAGGGATTAAATCAAATCGATTTAGATCAATCAGTGTAAACTGTCTTTCCTGCACAGATAGTCCGCTTTACCTTTCCATATAATTCCCAACCGGTAAATGGAGAGTTGCAAGATTTGGAATGGTACTCTGTCGGAATCCATTTTTCGTTCGGATCAAAAAGTACCAGGTCAGCAGGAGCCCCCGGTTCCAGTTTTCCTGAAGGAAGATGATACAGATGAGCCGGATTAACTGTCATTTTCTCGAGTAACTGATTCAGAGTCAGATGACCCGGACGTACAAGAGAAGTGATGCCAAGTGCAAGTGAAGTCTCAAGCCCGATGATCCCGCTTGGAGCCGATGGAATCGGACGGCTCTTTTCCTCTGCACTGTGCGGGGCATGGTCAGTGGCAATGATGTCGATGGTTCCGTCGCAAAGTCCCTGTATGATGGCAAGACGGTCCTTTTCTGTACGAAGCGGTGGATTCATTTTTGCAAGAGAACCATATTTTATTACTGCCTCATCAGTCAGCGTAAAATGATGAGGAGTTGCCTCTGCGTGCAACTTTGCTCCAAGAGCTTTAAAAGTACGCACCAGTTCCACGGAAGTTCCGGAACTGATATGCTGGATCACGACATCTGCACCGGATTTCAGGGCGAGCATACAGTCACGGGCGACAAGGGATTCCTCAGCAATCGAAGGAGAACCGTAGATCCCAAGAAAATCAGAAGCAGCTCCGTGGTTGATTCCATTTATTTCAATGAAAGACGGGTCCTCCTCATGAAGACTGATGGGGAGGTTTAGTTGTGCGGCAAGCTCCATGGCTTTCAGAAGGAATGCAGCATCTTTTAACGGAATGCCGTCATCAGTAAATCCGCACGCACCGGCAGCGGCAAGAGCTTTCATGTCAGTCAGTTCTGTCCCTTTGAGATCATGGGAAACGGCAGCAGCCTGATAAATATGAATAGCTTCTTCTTTTTCGCGGGCAGCGAGGCCGGAAAATACAGAAACTGAGTCAACGACAGGACTGGTATTTGCCATACAGATCACGGAAGTGAATCCGCCGGCAGCGGAGGCAGAAGCACCTGTATGAATATCTTCCTTATAGGTGAAGCCAGGATCGCGAAAATGAACGTGGGTGTCGATCAGTCCCGGAGCGATGGTCAGTCCTGAAGCATCAATGATCTCTTCTGACGGGGAAACTGAAAGATGCTGTCCGATTGAAAAAATTTTCCCATCAGAAATCTGAAGATCAGCAAATTCCGCTCTGCCAGAAGCGGGATCAATTATATAACCATTTTTTATAAGCATAAATAAATCCTCCTGTAAAAAATCATAATTATAGGTAATATCAGTATAACGTATTTGCGATGAATTGTGTATAATAGAATGAAAGATAAAGAAAAGTAACTTGCCGTTAAGGCAATCTATCTGAAACATGGACGGATAAAAATAGGAACAGGAAAGGACAGGAGAATGAATCTGAATCAGACTCCGGCAGCAGAAAGGCCACATATTGGATTTTTTGGCTGCCGTAATGCAGGAAAATCAAGTATCGTCAATGCGGTGACAGGACAAAATCTGGCTGTAGTCTCCAACGTAAAGGGAACAACAACAGATCCGGTCGTAAAAGCGATGGAACTTCTTCCGGCCGGCCCGGTTGTAATGATCGATACGCCGGGAATTGATGATGACGGGGAACTTGGAAAGCTGCGGGTAGAAAAAAGCTATCAGATGCTGAATCGGACGGATCTGGCTATCGTAGTGATTGATGGAGGGACAGGCATAAAGAAAGAAGATTTTGCCCTGCTGAAGGAAATAGAAAAAAGAAAGGTGCCTTTTATCATTGCTGTAAATAAAAGCGATCTTTTAAAAGAACACCGGATACAGTCAAAGGGCAGGGGAAAAGTGCCGGAAGAGAGCCTGATTTATGTAAGTGCGGAGACAGGAGAAGGAATCCGTGAATTAAAGAAAAGAATCGGGGAAAGCATCTGCACAGAGAAAAATAAAAAAAGAATCGTGGGAGATCTGCTGGAATCGGGAGATGTTGTTGTGCTTGTCATCCCGATTGATGAATCTGCACCAAAAGGGCGGCTGATCCTTCCTCAACAGCAGACGATCCGGGACATTCTGGAATCGGGAGCAATTTCAGTCGTTACCAAAGAGGACAGAGTGAAAGAAACCATTGAAAATCTGAAAATACCGCCAAAGCTTGTGATTACAGACAGTCAAGTGTTTGAGAAAGTAGCATGCAATGTATTAAAAGAGATAAAATTAACATCATTCTCGATTCTGTTTGCACGCTATAAGGGAAATCTCAGAACGAATATAGAAGGAGTTATGATGTTGGATAAGCTGAAAAACGGAGATAAAATCCTGATCAGCGAGGGATGCACTCACCATCGGCAGTGCGGAGATATCGGAACGGTAAAGATCCCGAAATGGATCAGGGAGTATACCGGAAAAGAGCTTCTTTTTGAAACTACATCAGGAACAGAGTTCCCTGCAGATCTGAGTCCTTATAAAATGGTTGTACATTGTGGAGGATGTATGCTTAATGAACGGGAAATGCAGATTCGGCTGGAGAGGTCAAAAGGGCAGAAAGTACCAATGACAAATTATGGGATACTGATCGCATATACGCATGGAATATTAAAAAGAAGCGTGGAAATATTCCCGGAGATCGCTGAACTGTTCAGAAGAGAAAGTTTTACCGGAAAGATTCTGTAAACTGAAAGAGTTCTTTCCTATTATAATAGGAAGAAAATGATAAATGACAGTGGGAAGAAAATGTCACACAGGAATCAGGCAGAGAATGCCGGATAGAAATTTTATACAGAAAACGAAAATAACGCTGCACATCCGGATCTGCAACTCCGGACAGCAGCGTTATTTTCATGGTATGTAATTGAGAGGATTCTTGAGCCATCGGGCAGAACATCTGCATATTAACTGGGGAATCCCTGCAAAGAGGATATAAATGCAGAAGGAGATTTTGCCGCGGCAGGGACATTCTTGGGGGAAACGTCCGGCTCTGGCATACTGCAATACTGCACGATGACCAAGGATCTGACCTGCAAAAAAAAAAGACGGTCTCCCTACAGGGAAAACCGCCTTTGGTTCTTCTACAAGTCAGATATAATATACCATTCTAATTGGTATATGTCAAGAATCTGCAATGTACGAAAAAAAATACAATAAATAAAAAAAAAGACTTGAAATAAAGGAAAGTATCATTTATACTAAGAGAGCTGTGACATGATAGCAATGAAGCGTGAGGTTGCTGTCCTGCAAAAAAAAGATAAGCAAGGGCAGGTTTTCCGTGGAGCGAATGTCAAGTTAGGAAACTGGCGACAAGTCACTGTACGAATCACAACTGATTACTGTTTACCATACCATAAGGTAGTAGTATGAAACAACGTGTGAGTTTCTCACGACACACACGGGAGAGTGTACAGTCACCGCTTGTCGTACTGAAGTCAAAAGTACGAAAAGGAGGCGACTTTTTTT
>RRZU010027825.1_pt1 | contig 18949 bp, 17 predicted proteins | sample 2165561 | NCBI WGS metagenome assembly RRZU01 (sample SAMN10456909, study PRJNA506462) | wastewater metagenome | isolation source: wastewater sludge | place: USA: Moscow, Idaho | reverse complement strand
GGTTGCATTACTGTTTAGGAATTTTATTTCCTAGAATCTTCTCTTCTCTTTCGAGCTTCAAATCTTCCTTTTCAAGGTTCGTCTGTCATCCTTTCGGATGTCTGTTTTGTTGTCGTTCGTTTGACACGCAACTCTGATATAGTATCATGTGGTGTTTCGTTTGTCAACAACTTTTTTAACTTTTTTTGTTGCCCCATCGCTCTGTTGTTTTCGCGGTGGATATTCATTATAGCACTGCGTTTTGTCATTTGTCAATAATTAATTTACATAACTTTTACAAAGTTGAAACCAATACCGACTAGGCAAAAAAAAGAAATCTCTGCATAACAGGATTCTTTTTATAATGGTAAAGTTAAGCGGAGAAAGAGGGATTTGAACCCTCGCGCCGCGTAAGCGACCTACACCCTTAGCAGGGGCGCCTCTTCAGCCTCTTGAGTATTTCTCCTTAATTCTGAATGACCTCTACCAATATTAAATTATCTGTCTGACTTGTGACGCAAAAGTAATTATACTGTAGGCTTGTTTCTTTGTCAATTGCTTTTTTCTAATTCTTCTGAAATTGCCATTTCAATCCTATTTTTAACTTCTGAAGCGATTTCTGTTGTTTTCATGTTTTTATATTCTTCATAATATAGTGGCTTTAGATATTTTAATTTAACTGTGACAGCTTTTATGGAATTCTCATCAAATGGTTTAAATGCATCGATCAATGCACATGGAACAATTGGACACTTTGCCTTTACAGCACTTTTAAAACTTCCACCCTTAAAGTCCAGAAGTTTATTTCCTTCTTTGCTTCTTGTTCCCTCAGCAAAGATCAGAAAGTTTCTTCCTTTTTGTACTTCCTCTGTAATTGTCTGAATTACTGTCATTGACTGACGTATATCTTCCCTGTCAATTGCAATAGATCCTGTTGCTGCGATGACCTGCTTTAAAAGAATAATATTTTTGACTTCTTTTTTTACAATAAATGAAAACGGAACAGGACATGATTCCAAAAAAGCAAGTACATCATAGAGACCCTGATGATTGGGAAATAAAACAAATCCATTTTTACTTGGAAGGTTTTCCATACCACTGCTTTCTATTTTCACTTTTCCCGCTCTGTTTGCCTTTATTGTTGCGTACTTACACCACGAAAATCCTTTTTCAAGATCAAAAGGCTCTGCTTTTCCACTTCTGTCAATTCTATAAAGATAGTATGGGACTTTTAAAAATAGTTTTATGACCATCATTGCAATTCTAATCATTTTGTTAGTCTCCTATATTATATGAATATTTTCATACAGATCATTGCCTTCAGAATCTATTACTACGATCACCGGAAAACTCTCTATCCATAATTTTCTGATTGCTTCTGTTCCCAGGTCTTCATATGCGATTATTTCAGAACTTGTGATCGCCTTTGATAATAATGCCCCTGCTCCACCAATGGCTGCAAAATATACTGCCTTGTTTTTTATCATTGCCTGTTTTACTTCAGGTGAACGTTTTCCTTTTCCAATCATTGCTGAAAGTCCCATATCCAGCAATATCGGTGTATATTTGTCCATCCTGCTTGCTGTTGTAGGACCTGCTGAGCCGATTGATTTGCCCGGTCTTGCAGGCGAAGGTCCCATGTAATAAAGAATACTTCCTTCTATTTTAATAGGTAATTCTTCATTCCTTTGAATTGACTCATAAATTCTCTTATGTGCGGCATCCCTTGCTGTATAGATCTCACCAGTCAGGAATACCATATCCCCTGCCTTGATATTCACAATATCTTCTTTTGATAGTGGCAGTTTTAAATGTTTTTCCATTCTGTCTCCTTTGCTCCTATCTATTTTAAATAGTCCTAGTTACATGTCTGTTCACATGACAGCATATATTGACTGCAACAGGCAGACCAGCAATATGTGTTGGACAGGTTTCAATATTAACAGCAAGTGCTGTTGTCTTTCCACCAAGTCCTCCCGGTCCGATCCCTAAATGATTGATCTCCTTTAACAGATCCGTTTCAAGTTCTTTGATCAAAGGGTCTTCTGTACTGTTTTCCAGATTTCTAAGCAATGCTTTTTTTGATAAAAAAGCACATCTCTCAAAGGTTCCTCCAATTCCAACACCCACGACAATAGGTGGACACGCGTTGGGACCCGCATCCTTTACAGCCGATATTACAGCACTTTTCACACCTTCAATTCCATCAGAAGGTTTCAGCATGAAAATTTTACTCATATTTTCACTTCCAAATCCTTTTGGTGCAACAGTGATTTTTATCTGATCTCCCTTTACGAGCATGTAATGAATGATCGCTGGGGTATTATCATTTGTATTGATCCGTTCCAGCGGATGTGCAACAACAGATTTTCTTAAAAATCCTTCCTGATATCCCTGACGTACACCCTCATTCACAGCATCTTCCACTGATCCACCTGTGAAATGTACATTCTGTCCTATTTCCAGAAATACGACTGTCATTCCTGTATCCTGACAGATCGGGATCATTTCTTCTCCAGCAATTTTCATATTCTCGCATAACTGGCCCAGAATCTGCTTAGCAAGAGTTGATTCTTCCTGTTTTTCTGCATTATAAATAGCTTGTTCCATATCTTTACTTAAAAAATGATTTGCCTCAATGCACATTTCTTTGATATGAGATGTGATTTCCAAAACATTTATCTGCCTTACTTTTTCGTTTTCTGTATTTGCCACCATTGATTTTGACCTCTGCTTTCATTTTTCATGCATTACCATTATAGTATAGAACTATTTTTTTGTCATTATTCCGAATTTATTTTTCCCATGACCTCTCTACCTTCTGCTATATGTCTCTCACGGAATTGTAATGCATATTTTTTTGGTGTAATCTGCTTAGACTGATAAAACTTTCTTATAAAATAACTACTATTCTCAAATCCTGATAAGTAACAAATGTCAATGATCTTATGATCTGTTTCTCTAATTAGCCTCGATGCCTCTTCAATTCGTATATTGATCAGATATTCAATTGGAGACATTCCGGTAGATTCTTTAAAATACCTGCAAAAATAAGTTTCATTCATTGATACCAATGCTGCAAGCTCTGAAAGATAGATTTTTTCCTGAATATGCTGTTTCATATAGGTGATACTTTTTTTTATTCTTTCTGAACGTTCTACCAGATCTGTTTTTAGCTTGTGATCCTGGTTTTCAATCTTATGATGTTTTACCAGATATCCTATGACTTTCATTAATGATGATTTTACTTCTATTGACCAGGCAGTATCTTTGTTGAAATAAGTGCTTACAATTTTCATTAGCTCATCTATCAGTATTTCTTCAGCTGTGTCCTCACAGCAAATCACTTTTTGTAATATGATCTCACCATTTGCAAGTGGGACCATAAGACTACTTTCACAATGATCATATGTGACCGACTGCAGCATTTGGATCTGGAAGACAAAGGCATAATAGAGGCAGGCTCCAATCGTACTGATTTTATGCAATGCACCTCTCGGGATACAGATCAAGGCTCTTCCTTCAATGGTATATTCAGTAAAATCTATTTCAATTTTTATTTTTCCTTTTTGAAGAAAAATCCATTCCATTTCATCATGCCAGTGATGATCCTTGACCAGCACAGACTGAATGGAGTCCTGTATATAGCACTCAAATGGAAATAGAGCCGATCCATGTCTGCTCTTCTCCCTAAACAACTCCTGATTCATGCCTGGCTCCCTTCTTTCATGATCATCTCTTTATCATTATAGTTTGCTCTAAATATATCTAAACTTTAACGCCAATCATCAAATATGTAAAGATAATGTTATTTTTTACAATAATAGAATAAGATTTATAATTATATTCCATATATAATGTTATTAATCACTTGCTGATTCCTTCTATTTTATTCAGGCTGTCAGAATGTGATTCAAATAAAAAAATAAAAAAGAAAATAAAACGAATGGAGAAACAGTTATGATTCGCAGGTATGATTTTGGAATACCATTTCCAACAGAAGCTGTTGTTCTGGATCTGACACCTAACCCGGAACCACTGCCTCACTTCACAAAAAAGGGGACAAAACTAAATCTTTTCCTAAAGCTTGAGCGCGATACAGTTGTATACGGCTTAGGTGAGAGCAATCGTGGCTTGAATAAGCGTGGATATCTTTATGAAAGTTTCTGCAGCGACACATCAACACATACACCGGATATTTTTTCAATGTATGGAGCCCACAATTTTCTACTAATTAGTGGCAAGAATACGTTTGGTGTTTTTATCGACTGCCCTGAAAAAATCACCTTCGATATTGGTTATTCCGATTATGATGACTTAAAGATCTCTGGAGAGTCTACTGACTATACGATTTATATCATAGAGGAAGATAATTTAAGGTCCATTATCAGATCATTCCGTACTTTGATCGGAGAATCATATATTCCGCCAAAATGGGGATTTGGTTATCAACAAAGTCGATGGGGTTATTCCAAGGAATCAGAATTTTATGATATTGCTGATCAGTATCAAAATCTGGATATTCCTCTTGAATCCATTTATATGGATATTGATTACATGGAAGCCTATAAGGATTTCACTGTTGATCCGTCTCGTTTCCCAAATTTCAAAACTATGGTTTCCGATTTACGCAGTCGTGGAATTCGCCTGGTTCCAATTATTGATGCGGGTGTGAAAATTGAAGAAGGGTATTCTGTTTATGAAGAGGGTGTGGAACATGGATATTTCTGCGAAGATGAAACAGGAAAACCATTTGTTGCCGCTGTCTGGCCTGGACGAGTTCATTTTCCCGACTTCATCAATCCTGCTGCTCGTAAGTGGTTCGGTGAAAAATATAAAATACTGACTGATTGTGGAATCGATGGTTTCTGGAACGATATGAACGAACCCGCTATTTTCTATTCAGAAGAAGGACTCGAAGAAACATTTTCATATCTGGATTCAATTCGCGATACCAATATTGGAATAAAAGAATCATTTGGGATGCGGGAGGCAATAGAAAATCTTTCCAATAATCCAAAAGATTATGACCGATTTTATCATAATCATAATGGTGAAAGAATCGTTCACAGAAAACTGCATAACTTATATGGATATATGATGACACGTGCAGCTTCAGAAGGTCTTCATTCCATTCAGGAAGATAAACGATTCTTATTATTCTCGAGAGCATCTTATATCGGCATGCATCGCTATGGAGGAATCTGGACTGGTGATAATAGTTCCTGGTGGGAGCACTTACTTTTAAATATTAAAATGATGCCTTCATTAAATATGTGTGGTTTTTTATACAGCGGAGCAGACCTTGGTGGGTTTGGATGCGATACTACATATGATCTGATGATTCGATGGCTGCAATTTGGCTTATTTACACCTCTTATGAGAAATCATAGTGCAATCAGTACCAGAGAACAGGAATTATATCAGTTTTCATCCACCGGTTATTTTTCAAAATTATTAAAATTCCGTTACCGTTTGCTGCCTTATCTCTACAGCGAATTTATCAAAGCTGTGAAATGTCATGATATGTTCTTTCTTCCCTTGTCATTTGAATATGAACATGACAGCCTGAGCAGATCAGTTGAAGATCAGCTTCTGATAGGGGAAAGTCTGATGAGCGCTCCGGTATATACGCAAAATGCAGCCGGAAGATATGTATACCTTCCTGAATCTATGCTTATGGTCAAATTTGATTCCAGACTTGAACGGACCTGTGAAATACTTGAAAAAGGACATCATTTTATCGAACTCAGTTTAGAAGAATTTGTATTGTTCATTAAAAGAAATAAGTTTCTAATGCTTGCCCCTGAAGCAAATAATACAGATTCACTGGATTGCACTAGTTTCGAAATCATTGGGTATTCTGACCAGACTGATGTTTTATCCTATGATTTTTATGATGATGATGGCATCTCATCAAAGGTCGATCTGTCCACTATGCTTCAGGTTCAAATATCAAAAAAGGATTCTGTCTGGAAACTATCCAATCAGATTCCACAGATCAAAATAACAAAAATCGATATCATGGAAGCTTCTGTATATTAGAATAATCCGGTTCATTAAAAATCCCATGACTGCAAAGATCAAGAACGATCCTGTAATCATGGGATTTTACTATGCTTTAAATACATCAATATAATTCTTTACGACCTGGGTCAGCTGCTCATAGCTCATTGATGAGGTGTTTAAACAAAAATCATAATTTCTGGCATCATTCCAGTCTTTTCCAGTATAGTACTTATAATACTCAGAACGATGTTTGTCAATTTTCTGAATTTTTTTAATGATATCTTTTTCTGTTCCGCCTGACTGTATTTTTTCTCTTTCCACACAATCTTCAAGTGGTGCATAGAAAAAGAGTCTGATCAGATCTTTTCTATCTTTTAAAATGTAATCTGCACATCTTCCAATGATAATGCAGGATTCCTCTTCTGCCAGTTCTTTAATGATTTTTGCCTGATAATTAAATAAATTATCATCAGAGACAAAGTCATCACTTTCCGGAGGAATGATCTCCCCTTTATAAATACTCTTTGTAATTCTGAAAAGAGAAGAATTTTTTATTTTCTCGTCTACCTGACCAAATAAAGATTCATTAATTCCACTGGCATCTGATGCAAGTCGTAATAATTCACGATCATAGTATTTCACACCAAGTTCTTCCGCTAGCATTTTTCCAAGGGTTCTTCCACCACTGCCGTAGCTTCTTCCTATGGTAATCACAAATTTATTCATCTTTACTCCCATCTGCATGCCTTACCATGCGTTTTTTATTCACCAAGATATGCCTTTTTAACAGATTCATTATTCATCAAGAGATCTGCTTTTCCTTCCAAAGCAATTTTCCCCGTCTCAAGTACATATGCCCTGTTCGCTATTGATAATGCTTTTTTTGCATTTTGTTCAACCAGAAGGACAGTTGTTCCTGAAGCAGAAATATCTCTGATAATACTGAATATCTCTTCTACAAAAATAGGAGAAAGACCCATGGAAGGCTCATCCATCAGAATGATCTTAGGATGTGACATTAAAGCTCTTCCCATTGCTAACATCTGCTGTTCACCACCGCTAAGTGTTCCAGCGACCTGATGTTTTCTTTCTTCAAGTCTTGGAAATCTCTTATACACCATCTGCAGCGTATCTTCTATTTCTTTTTTATCTTTTCTTGTATAAGCTCCCATTTTAAGGTTCTGCAGAACCGTAAGCTGAGAAAAAACTCGTCTTCCTTCCGGAACATGTGCCATTCCAAGTGCTACGATCTTATGCGCAGGCATTTTTGTAATATCTGCATCATTAAATGTAATCTTTCCGGCTGTACCGTTTATCAGGCCGGTCACTGTATGAAGAATTGTTGTTTTACCGGCACCATTTGCTCCGATCAAAGCAATTACTTCACCTTGGTTGACTTCAAAGGAAATTCCCTTGATTGCTTTAATAACACCATAATGTACTTCCAGATCCTTTATTTCAAGCATTGCCATACATTTTCCTCTTTCTATTCTCCAAGATACGCTGTAATAACCTGTGGATTCTGAAGCACTTCAGCAGTATTTCCCTCTGCTAGTACCTGTCCAAAATTTAACACAGTCAGCTTCTCACAAATTCCTGCTACCAGCTTCATGTCATGCTCGATCAATAGTATTGTCATATCAAACTCGTCTCTGACAAAGCGGATCGTATCCATAAGTTCTTTTGTTTCATTTGGATTCATTCCAGCTGCCGGTTCATCAAGTAGAAGCAATTTAGGATTTGTTGCAAGTGCCCTTGCGATCTCTAATTTTCTCTGTTTTCCATATGGCAGATTGGAAGCCAGGAAATCTTTTTCTTTATCAAGGTCAAAAACTTTTAATAATTCCAGCGCCTTAACATTCATTTCCTTCTCTTTTTTATAATAACTTGGAAGGCGAAGAATTCCTGCTATTGTGGAATACTTATAATGCTCATGCAGTCCGACTTTTACATTATCCATAACTGTAAGTTCTTTAAATAATCTGATGTTCTGAAATGTTCTAGCAATTCCGGCACGATTGATATCGATTGTTCTTTTTCCTGTAATATCATTTCCATCTAATGTAATCTTGCCATCACCTGGCTGATATACTCCGGTAAGCATATTAAATACAGTTGTTTTTCCGGCACCGTTTGGACCGATCAACCCATATAACTGTCCTCTTTCTACCTCGATGTGAAATGAATCAACTGCCCGAAGACCACCAAAGGAAATGCCTAAGTTTTTTACATCTAATAAAGCCATTTATGCATCCTCCCCTTTTGTCTTTTTCGCAAACATTCTTTTTAATGAATATCTTTCTCTTAACTCAATTGCACGAGGACTGGAATTAAAGATCATCATTGCGATCAGTACAATTGCATAGATCAACATTCTATAATCATTTAATCCTCGCAATAATTCAGGAAGTAATGTTAACAGGATCGCTGCTATGATAGAGCCTCCAATGTTACCGATTCCTCCAAGCACAACGAATACAAGAATCATGATAGACATGTTATAGCCAAAATTCTTAGGCAGTGCTGTCAGTGTAGAAAGATTGTGTGCATAAAGCACACCCGCTACTCCGGCCATTGATGCAGAAATGGTAAATGCCATTAATTTATATTTTGTAATATTGATACCAATTGACTCTGCTGCAATTCTGTTATCACGAATTGCCATAATCGCTCGTCCGGCTCTTGAGTTTACAAGATTCAGGATGATGAGTAATATGATCAGAATCATTATGACTCCCGCTGTGAAAGTAGAATCATTTGGTGTCCCTGTAATGCCCTGTGCTCCATTTATAATAACTTTTCCACCTTCTTCAAGCTTTAGTGAGACAGCATCTTTCATTGAAAAGTGAAAACCATTTTTATCTGTTCCAATATAAATTACGTTTACAAAGTTCTTAATGATCTCTCCAAATGCAAGTGTTACAATTGCAAGATAATCTCCTCTGAGTCGCAATACCGGTATTCCAAGAATAATACCAAACACTGCTGCTGCCAATGCACCAAGAATAATGGCGATCACAAAACGAAGAATCGGAATCGGGATCAAATCAACAGTTGCAACAGAAAAGAATGCTCCTGTAAAAGCACCAACACACATAAATCCTGCATGTCCAAGACTGAGCTCACCCAGAATTCCAACTGTCAGATTTAATGAAACCGCCAGTATAACATAAATACATAAAGGAACAAGAAGACCTTCCATCAGACTTGATAGAGAACCTGTCGCAACGAGAATCTGCATAATAACATATGCAAGGATAACCATGCCATAAATTGTAAAACTACTTTTACTTACTTTTTTAATTTTATTTGTTTTTATCTTCATACGCCAGTTACACCTTCTCGTTTATTTTCTTGCCAAGAATTCCAGTCGGCTTAACAAGTAAGACCAGAATCAGGACTCCGAATACAATTGCATCTGCCATCTGTGAAGAAATATAGGCTTTACTTAGATTTTCAATGACTCCTAATAAGATTCCACCTATAAAAGCGCCTGGTATCGAACCAATTCCACCAAATACCGCTGCAACAAACGCCTTGATACCCGGCATCGCGCCTGTGTATGGTGTCAATGTAGGATAAGCAGAACATAATAATGCTCCTGCAATCGCAGCAAGTGCAGATCCAATTGCAAAAGTCAGAGAAATCGTTGCATTGACATTGATTCCCATTAGTTCTGCGGCACCCTTGTCTTCTGATACAGCAAGCATTGCCTGACCGGCTTTTGATTTTTTTATGAAGAGCATAAGACAGATCATGATGATAATCGAGACTACGATCGTTGCGATCGTTTCACCTGATATTGTGATCTGTCCCTCACCCATTGTGACTGGCGGAACTTTCACAACAGATGTAAACAGTTTTGTATTTGCGCCAAAGATCAGCAGCGCAACATTTTGCAAAAGATAACTGACACCAATCGCGGTGATCAGAACTGCAAGCGGTGATGCTGCCTTCCTTAAAGGTTTATATGCTATTTTTTCAATCGTCATACCAAGTGCCGTGCAGATCACAACTGCTGTCAGTATACCTAAAAGAGGGGGCAGTCCCAAAGTGGTAGAAACTATAAAAATTGAAAAACCACCAACCATGATAATATCTCCATGTGCAAAATTAAGCATTTTTGCAATTCCATATACCATGGTATAACCCAAAGCAATCAGGGCATACAGACTTCCAAGACTGATTCCATTAATTAAATACGATATGAAGCTCATATCCACACCTCTTAACTTTCACTAATTATAATATCCTATATAATAACCTAAAGTACCTGTATTTTACAAGTATTTCTAAAAAATAAGAGGGACTGTTAACAGTCCCTCTTTGGAATCAGCACATCCTGATATAATTTTTACTGCATTGCTACGTATGCGCCATTTTCAATCTTAACTGCTTTAGGTGCTTTGTTAACTTCACCGTCTGCTGTCCAGGTCATTCCTGCACCTGTTAATCCATCAACTGAAATGGTTGTCATAGCTGTTTTTAATGCTGCACAAATATCCTGAGCTGACATGTCAGCTGTTACTTTTCCAGATTCAACTGCTGCTTTGATGATATAAATTGCATCATAAGCATCTGCTGCGAACTGATTTGGTACTTCGCCATATGCTTCCTGGAATGCAGCAACAAAGTTCTTTGTCAGATCATCCTGTGCATCTGCTGCGAATGGTGTAAGAAGCATAACGCCTTCTGCAAGTTTTGTATCAAAATTTTCTACTGAAAGAATACCATCAAGACCATCACATCCAAAGAATTTTGGAGCAAATCCCATTGTATTTGCCTGTGAAAGAATTAAAGATGCTTCTGTGTAATAAATTGGAAGGAAAACAAGTTCTGCGCCTGCATCTTTTGCTTTCTGAAGCTGTACTGAAAAATCTGTTTTGCTGTCTGCTGTAAATGCTTCTGCTGCTACGATTTCAATTCCCTGATTTGCTGCTTCCGCTGCGAATTTTTCATAAATTCCTGATGAATATACATCAGAACTGTCATAAATAACTGCTACTTTTGAAGCAATTTTATTTTCTCCAACATACTGTGCTGATGCAATACCCTGATTAGGATCAGAGAAACATACTCTGAAAGCATTGTCATACTGTACACATGGAACTGCGGAACCTGATGGTGTTAATTGGAAAATCTGATCTTTGTTTGTTTCTTCTGCAACTGCGATACATGGTGTGGATGTAACAGTACCCATTAAGATCTGCATATTCCAGTCTTTTAATGTATTGTAAGCATTCACTGCTTTTTCTGCATCATGTTCATCATCCTGGAAATTAAATTCGATCTGTGTTCCATTGATACCGCCTGCTGCGTTAATTTCATCTACTGCAAGCTGTGCACCGTTTTTAACTGCGAGGCCATATACTGCTGCTCCTCCTGTTGCCGGTCCGATTCCACCTATTTTAAATGTAGCTCCGGTTGCTTCTGTAGCCGCTTCCGCTGAATCAGCTGCTGCATCTGTTGTTTCTGTTGTTGCTGCCGCATCTGTTGTTTCAGAAGCGGTATTACCACATGCTGTCAGGGACATAAGTGTCAGAGACAATGCAAGTGCCAGACTAACTGCCTTTTTCATAATAATCCTCCTTTATAATGTTACTCTATTAAAGTATTTTCTATTTTAGATAGATTACTATTCAATTCGAGAATTGTCAAGATTTTGTGTAAATCATTATGATTCATTCTGATTTTAAACCATAAATTTAACTTAATTCGAATAATCCTGTATAAAGCTGATAATATTTACCAGCAAGTGACATCAGATCATCATGACTTCCCCTCTCAATGATCTCTCCATTCTCAAGAACGATGATCGCATGCGAATTGCGAACAGTGGACAATCTATGCGCGATCACAAATACTGTTCTTCCTTTCATTAAAGAGTCCATTCCTTTTTCGATCAACGCTTCCGTTCTTGTATCAATAGAAGAAGTCGCTTCATCAAGTATTAATACAGGTGGATCTGCAACAGCTGCTCTGGCAATTGCAATAAGCTGTCTTTGACCCTGCGAAAGATTTGTTCCATCAGAAGTTAACATTGTCTGATATCCTTCAGGAAGATGCCTGATAAAAGAATGTGCATTTGCAAGCTTTGCCGCATTGATTACTTCTTCATCCGTCGCATCCAGTTTTCCGTATCTGATATTTTCCATAACGGTTCCTGTAAACAGATGTGTATCCTGCAGCACGATCGAAAGGGAACGTCTTAAATCTTCTTTTCTGATCTTATTTATGTTAATTTCATCGTATCGTATTCTTCCATCCGGTACATCATAAAATCGGTTGATGAGGTTGGTGATTGTTGTTTTTCCGGCTCCTGTTGAGCCAACAAATGCTATTTTTTCACCTGGATTTGCATAGAGTGAAATGTCATTTAGTACCGTCTTTTTTTCATCATAACCAAATACTACTCTGTCAAATTCAACTTTACCTTCTACTTTTGTAAATGTAATACTTCCATCTTCCTTATGAGGATGTTTCCATGCCCAGATTCCAGTCCTGTCTTTTGTTTCTATTATCTTTCCATTTTCATCGATAACCGCATTTACGAGCGTAACATATCCTTCATCTGATTCAGGCTGTTCATCAATCAGCTGAAAGATCCTTTCTGCACCTGCAAGAGCTGACAGGACAGAATTGAACTGTTGAGAGATCTGTGTGATCGGCTGTGAGAAATTTCTTGTATACTGAAGAAATGCTACGACTGTACCTAGCGAGATCTGCCCTAAAATAGCCAGAATACCACCAACCATTGCCGTTATAGCATACAAAACATGTGATAAATTGCCCATGATCGGCATGAGTATATTTGCGAACGTATTTGCATTGGTTGAAGCCATTCTTAAATTCTCGTTCAACTGGGCAAATTTTTGCTTTGAAGCATCTTCATGGCAGAAAACTTTTACGACCTTCTGACCTTCGATCATCTCTTCAATATACCCATTTACTGCACCAAGCTCCTGCTGTTGTTTTTTAAAGAAGTTTCCACTCTTTCCACCAATTTTTTTTACAACATTTAACATAATAAATAACATGATGATCACAACGATCGTAAGCTGCCAGCTATAGATCAGCATCATACTAAATACACCGATCACTGTGACTGCCGATGAAAAGAAATTGGCAACACTGTTTGATAACATTTCTCTGATGGCGTCAGTATCATTCGTGTAACGGCTCATTAGTTCACCATGTGTATGCGTATCAAAAAACTTAATTGGAAGGGATTCCATTTTTTCAAACATCTGGGTTCTGATTCTATATAATGTTTTGGTTGAAATTCTCAGCATCATTCGACTGTAAAAGAATGTTGAAATTGAACCAGTCAGATAAAAAATCAACATCATTAGTAATGTTTTAATAAAGCCCTGCATTAATATCTCACTATAGTTACCTGCCATCGGAGAGAGATATTGATCAATAACCGTTTTCAACATTGAAGTACCAATGATCTGAACAGATGAACTCAGTAAGATCCCGATTCCAACAAATAGTAAGAGGATTTTATCCTCAGCAAGGTACGTAAGCAGTCTTTTAACTGTTGATTTTGTGTTTTTTGGCTTTGAAGGAGGCATTCCCCTTCCATGAGATCCTGGTCCTGGCATATTATCTGCCTCCTTTCTGTTGAGAATCATACACTTCCCTATAGATCGTATTTGTATTCATAAGTTCTTCATGTGTTCCGAACCCATTCATTTTTCCATCATCCAGGACTAATATTTTATCTGCATCCATCACAGACGTGATTCTTTGTGCAATGATGATCTTTGTTGTATCTTTTAAAGAAGTCTGCATGGATTCTCTGATCTTTGAATCTGTCGCTGTATCAACAGCAGAAGTCGAGTCATCCAGGATCAGTATTTTGGGTTTTTTAAGCAGAGCCCGAGCAATACAGATTCTCTGTTTCTGGCCACCAGATACATTAACTCCTCCCTGACCTAGATCTGTCTGATATCCATCAGGGAATGTCATGATAAAATCATGTGCCTGTGCTTTTTTACATGCGTCTGTTAACTCATCCATGGAAGCATCTTCATTCCCCCATCTGAGATTTTCTTCAATTGTACCGGAGAACAAAAGATTTTTCTGAAGTACCATCGCAACTTCTTCACGCAAAGTTTTTAAAGTATAATCCTTTACTGAATGACCACCAACAATTACCTCCCCACTTAATACATCATATAGACGGGGAATCAGCTGTACCAAAGTTGTTTTTGCAGAACCAGTCCCTCCAATAATACCTATGGTCTCTCCTGATCTTATCTCAAAATTTAAATGATCCAGCGTCAGATTATCTTCTTTCCCAGAATAACTAAAGCAAACATTTTTGAATACTATGGATCCATCTTCGACCTTAAGAGTACTGGTTCCATTCAGATCTACAATATCAATCTCTTCATCAAGAACTTCAACGATCCTGGTCATGGAAGCCCTGGATATTATAATCATGATAAAAATCATGCTAAGCATCATGAGTGACATCAATATCTGCGTTACATAGCTGATCATACTGCTTAACTGACCTATTGCAAAATCTCCGTCAACAATCATGTTCCCACCGACCCATATGATTGCTACGATCGTAACATACATCACAAGCTGCATGATCGGCATCGTCATGATCACCAATTTCTCCGCTGCATATTGTGCTTTTCTTACTGAGTCAGCATTATCCTGAAATTTTGAAATCTCATGGTTTTCTCTTACATATGATTTTACGACTCTGATATTCACCAGATTTTCCTGTACTGCAGCATTCATCCCATCATATTTCTTCAGCATTTCACGAAATCTTGGGTAAGCTGACTGACTGATCAGAATTAATGCAATTGCAAGTATCGGAACTGCAAACAAAAATACTGTTGATAATTTTGAATTAATTGAAAAAGACATTAATAAGGCACCAACTAACATAAAAGGTGCACGTACTCCCATGCGGATCAGCATCATAAAAGCATTTTGGGTATTCGTAACATCAGTAGTAAGTCTTGTAACAAGTGAAGCGGTTGAGAATTTATCAATATTTGAGAACGAAAAATCCTGGACTTTATTAAACAACCTTTCTCTGATATTTTTTGCAAATCCCATACCTGCTCTTGCTGCAAAGGTACCGCCTAATGCTCCAAAACACAAAGATACCAATGCCATGAAGATCATTAGTAGTCCCATTTTTATAGTATATTCTATTCCACCATTTCCCTGTATTCCCTTATCAATGATCTGTGCCATTACAAACGGAATCAGCACCTCCATTACAACTTCTCCCACCATGATCAGTGGGGTCAGTATGGCAAACTTCTTGTACTCTCCTAAACATCCAGCTAATTTTTTGACCATTTTCGTTCTCCTTTTTCACAGCAGAATTCTTCTATTCCTAAATTGTGAATCATAATTGTCAGAACTCGTTCCAACTCTTCTATTTCTTCCTCTTTCAGGTTCTGGAATAATTTTTGTGCTGCAAGTTCTCTCCTTTTTGCAAGTTCATCACGGATCTCAATTGCTCTAGAACATAATACTATGACTCTGTATCTGGCATCGCTTTCGTCTACGACTCTGCTGATCAGTTCTTTTTCTTCCATCCTTTGAAGAATTCCTGTCACTGTCGGATTTGAGATTTTAAGCGACTCCTCTATTTTTTTCTGATAGATTTTTTTATCCTGATTATGGAAAAGATAAAATAATACCTCTCCCTGAACGGAAGTAAGATTCAGACTTTCAAGATCTTTATTAAAATTCTTATGCATTCCATGATGAAGATGTTTTAAAAGAATCGCACATTTTCTCCTTTTATTGAGTTTATTTAGATCTTTCTCAAGTGGCTTTGTTTCATCCATATATTTCTCCTTTCACGAAATGATATATAGCATGCTATGTATTTTATTCCAGCTGTATTAAAAAATCAATTAAAATTTTCTTAAATCTGGATGACTTCCTGTAAAAGCATATGCTATACTAGGCATGCTGCAATTCACAATTTTATTTTCAGGAGTTATTATGAGTATTTTAAATGTAGAAAATTTATCACATGGTTTTGGTGATCGAGCGATTTTTCAAAATGTTTCCTTCAGGCTATTAAAAGGGGAGCATATTGGGCTGATCGGCGCAAATGGAGAGGGAAAATCAACCTTTATGAATATCATAACCGACAGGCTCATGCCAGATGAGGGAAAGATCGAGTGGTCGAAAAATGTTCGTGTTGGCTATCTTGATCAGCATACAGCATTAGAAAAAGGAATGACGATCAGAAGTGTGCTTTCTTCTGCTTTTGATTTTTTATTTGAAATGGAAACAAGAATGAATCTGATCTGCGATCAGTTAGGAGATGCCTCTGAAGAAGAAATGGATAAGCTGATGGAAGAACTTGGAACGATACAGGATCTTCTGACAATGCATGATTTTTATATGATCGACTCTAAAGTTGAAGAAATCGGAAGAGCACTTGGACTATCAGACATAGGTCTGGATAAAGATGTTGCAGACCTGAGCGGTGGGCAGAGAACAAAAGTATTACTTGGAAAATTATTACTTGAAAAACCTGATATCTTACTATTGGATGAGCCTACCAATTACCTCGATACAGAGCATATTGAATGGCTGAAACGTTACCTGAATGAATACGAAAATGCTTTTATTCTGATATCTCACGATATTGCCTTTTTGAATAGTGTAATCAATCTGATCTATCATATGGACAATCAGGAGCTCAACCGTTATGTTGGAGATTATGATAAATTTCAGGAAGTTTATGCTATGAAAAAATCGCAGCTTGAAGCTGCTTATAACAAACAGCAGAAAGAAATAGCAGACTTAAAGGATTTTGTGGCCCGAAATAAAGCTCGTGTGGCAACAAGAAACATGGCAATGTCCAGACAGAAAAAACTGGATAAAATGGATATGATTGAACTTGCATCTGAAAAACCAAAACCAGAATTTCATTTTAAAGAAGCAAGAACACCGGGTCGTTATATCTTTCAGACAGAGGATCTTGTGATCGGATATGATGAACCATTGTCTTCTCCACTTAATCTTGAAATGGAGCGCGGACAGAAAATTGTTCTGACCGGTGCAAATGGTATTGGTAAAACAACTTTATTAAAGAGTATTCTGGGTATGATCAAGCCTCTTTCCGGAAAAGTAATGCTTGGTGACTACCTGAGCATTGGATATTTTGAACAGGAAATGGATAAACATGTTAAGACGACCTGTCTGGAAGAAATCTGGAAAGAATTCCCATCCTACACGCAGTATGAGGTTCGTTCGGCACTCGCCAAATGCGGTCTTACAACAAAACATATTGAAAGTCTTGTTCGTGTATTAAGTGGTGGTGAACAGGCAAAAGTAAGGTTGTGTAAATTAATAAACAGGGAAACAAATATCCTGCTTCTCGACGAGCCTACCAATCACCTCGATGTTGATGCAAAAGCCGAATTAAAACGTGCTTTAAAAGCATATAAAGGAAGTATTCTCATGGTCTGCCATGAGCCTGAATTCTATGATGGTCTTGCAACTGATGTCTGGGATTGTACAAAATGGACCACAAAAGTCTGGTAATCCATTTTATGATTTAGTAATGATAAAAATTACAATTTAAAAATAATATGAATCAAAACAGGATGCTGTGACATATATCACAGCATCCTGTTTCTTATTCCATGATCAGCTCGACCGGACAATGATCAGAACCAAAAATATCTGAATGGATCTTTGCACTGATCAGTCTGTCCTTGCATTTTTCTGAAGTCAGAAAATAATCTATTCTCCACCCTGCATTCTTTTCTCTGGCATGGAACATATAAGACCACCAGGAATATGCACCTTCCAGTTCAGGGTAAAAATGACGAAATGTATCTATAAATCCTGCTTCAAGAAGGATAGAAAATTTATTTCTTTCTTCATCCGTAAATCCGGCATTTCTTCGATTTGATTTGGGATTTTTCAGATCGATCTCTTTATGTGCAACATTCAGATCACCACATACAACTACAGGTTTTTTTACTTCCAGTTCTTTTAGGTAATCTTTAAACAAATCTTCCCAGACCATACGATAATCCAGTCTTTCCAATTCTCTTTTAGAATTCGGTGTATATACATTTACAAGAAAATAATCCGGAAACTCAAGCGTTATGACTCTTCCTTCCTGATCATGTTCTTCCAATCCTATACCATAACTGACACACTGAGGTTCTTCTTTTGTAAAAACTGCTGTTCCGGAATATCCCTTTTTCACAGCATCATTCCAATACTGATGATATCCATCCAAAGATAATTCCAGCTGTCCTTTCTGCATTTTGGTTTCCTGAATGCAGAATATATCTGCATCAATATTTGTAAAAAAATCCATAAATCCTTTTTGCATACAGGCCCTCAGCCCATTTACATTCCAGGAAATCAATTTCTTCATCTATTAATTCCTCTCTTCAGCCAAAATAATCTTTCCCTGTTCCATTTTTTCAATGCAGACCTGAGAATAGACCATTACACCAAGTTCTTTTAATTTGTCTCTTCCACCCTGAAATGTCTTTTCAATCAGAATTCCAGCTCCGGCAACCGTTGCATGTGACATATGAATCAGTCTGACAGCACCTGCCACTGCTTCTCCGTATGCTAAAAAATCATCAATGATCAAAACATGATCTTCTTCTGTTAATAAATTCTTAGCCATTGTTAATTCATATGAAGTCTCTTTTGTAAAAGAAGAAACAACGGTCTGAAATAAATCCTGATACAATACTTTGGATGGCTGTTTTTTTAATATAACAAGTGGTACTTTCAACTCTCTCGCAGTCATAAGTGCAGGCGCGATTCCAGAACTCTCAATCGTTACTACTTTTGTGATACCTTTGTTCATAAATACAGAAGCAAAATCTTTTGCAATCTCCTCCATTAAGACCGGATCAACCTGATGATTAATAAAATGATCCACTTTTAATACCCCATTATCCAAAACTCTTCCCTCATT
>RRZU013310693.1_pt1 | contig 18955 bp, 15 predicted proteins | sample 2165561 | NCBI WGS metagenome assembly RRZU01 (sample SAMN10456909, study PRJNA506462) | wastewater metagenome | isolation source: wastewater sludge | place: USA: Moscow, Idaho | reverse complement strand
TTATTATTAATAGACGCAGAAAATGTAGATTTACAAATTGAACAAGTGAGTATTATAAAAGGTGATGAGAAATCCTATGGCATTTCATGTGCATCAATAATTGCAAAAGTTTTTAGAGATAATCTATGTAGAGATTGGGAAGAAGAATATCCTGGCTACAATATAATAAAAAATAAAGGATATGGAACAAAGGAGCATAGAGAAGCTATTAAAAAACTAGGTGCATCAAAAATTCACAGACTTAGCTTTCTTAAAAAGATACTATAATAGATTGTTGAGGTAAGTTATGTCAAATATTGAAAAAGGGCAAATGGGAGAAAAACTAGCAAAGGATTATTTGTTAAATAAGGGATATAAACTAGTAGATCAAAATTATTCTTCAAAATATGGAGAGATAGATTTAATATTTACATATGAGGATATACTTGTGTTTGTAGAAGTAAAGACAAGGTCAAATATTTCATATGGTTTTCCTTATGAATTTGTAGATAATAATAAACAAGAAAGAATAATTAAAACATCTATGATTTATATACAGGAAAATAATTTTGACGATATACAACTTAGATATGATATAGTAGAGATTTATTTAAATTCTTCCAAGATACAACATATAGAAAATTCATTTACTATATAAGGAGGTATTATGTATTCTCAAACTAAAACTTGTATACTCCAAGGCTTAGAAGGACATATTATAGAAGTTGAAACAGATTTAACCAGAGGTATGCCTATGTTTAATATAGTAGGCTTAGCAGATATATCTATTAAAGAATCGAAAGAAAGAGTTAGATCTGCAATAAAAAATTGTAATTATAAATTTCCATTAAATAGAATTACAATAAATTTAGTTCCAGCTGACCTTAAGAAAGAAGGTTCTCAGCTGGATTTAGCTATTGCCATAGGTATATTGTCATCTGTAAATATTATAGCTGAAAAAGATTTAAGAGAGATTGGATTAATTGGAGAATTATCATTAGATGGAAGATTAAATAAAGTTAATGGTGTACTTCCAATGGTAATTTCAATGAGAGCAAATGGTATAAAGGAAATTATAGTACCTTATGAAAGTAAGGAAGAAGCCAGTTCTATAAAAGATATAAATATAATTCCTTGTAAGGTATTGACAGAAGTAGTAGATTATTTAAATAAAGAGATTGAAATAGAAGCTTATATTAATGAATTTAAATCTGATGAAGAATTAGAAGAGTTCGATATAGATTTTAGCGATATCAAAGGTCAAGATAGTTTAAAAAGAGCATTGGAAGTAGCTGCGGCTGGCTCACATAATCTTCTAATTATAGGGCCACCAGGAGCAGGTAAGACTATGGCAGCAAAGAGACTTCCAACAATACTTCCAAGATTAACTTTTGAAGAATCAATAGAAGTTACAAAGATATATAGTATCTCAGGATTATTAAAGGGAGAAGGTCTTGCAAAAAAAAGGCCATTTAGATCTCCTCATCATACATCTTCAGAAGTTTCTATTATAGGTGGAGGAAGAATTCCAAAACCAGGAGAAGTAACTTTAGCTCACAATGGAGTTCTATTTTTAGATGAACTTCCAGAATTTCAAAAACAGACTTTAGAAGTATTAAGGCAACCAATGGAAGATGAAGTAGTAAATATATCAAGGATAAATGCAAGTTTAACCTATCCCTCAAAGTTCATGCTGATTGCAAGTATGAACCCATGTCCTTGTGGTTACTTAGGTGATCCAAATCATAATTGCATTTGTACACAGAATGCAATTGATAGATATTTAGGAAAAATAAGTAATCCACTGCTAGACAGAATAGATATACATATAGAAGTAAAGCCAGTTAAATATCAAGAATTAAAATCCAAAACAAATCCAGAGAAATCAAAAGTAATTAGAGAAAGAGTTAATAAAGCTAGAGATAAACAATTAGATAGATATAAAAGTTCTAAGATATATAGTAATTCTCAATTAAATAATAGAAATATTAAGAAATATTGTATACTTACAGATACTGCAGAAAAGATAATGAATATAGCCTTTGAAAAATATAAATTTAGTGCAAGATCATATAATAAAATATTAAAAGTATCTAGAACAATAGCTGATTTAGACGGCTCAGAGCTAATAGAGGACAGACATTTACTAGAGGCAATTAGATATAGAAGTTTGGATAATAAATATTGGGGTTAATAATATTAATGTGAAAATATTGATTAAATACTAAAACAATTTTAATTTTTTAAATTATTTATTAATTATATTTAAGAATATTTAATATATTATTAATGATTAATTAATAATATAAGGTATATAATTAAATAGTAAAGAATAGAAACTATAGAACTAATATTTATGTTGTATAAATATTTTATATATTATATAATGTGTATGGATTATTAGCTATATATTTTTTATTGAAATAATCGCTTAGAAAGACACCTTTATGGTGTCTTTAATTCTGAAATATTAAAAAAAATTATTTAATCATTAATAATTGTTAAAAAAAGTTTAAAATATATTTCAGAAAATTGCAAATAATTGAAAATTTATGTTATTATAATATATAGCTTAATAAAATTGGATAAATATTCTTGTTGACAGAAAAATAAATATTTATTAAAATGAAATTGTTTGTTTGGAGGATTAAATGAGATTATCAAATAGAGATACTTATATTTGGTTAAACTCCTTAGGAATGAGTTCAAGGACAATAAATAATATTGAAATTGAAATAGGAGATATTAATCAGATATTTACAATGTCTAAAAGAGAAATTTTAGATTTAGAAAAAATAAAAGATCCTACTAAAAATAAGATAATAAAAAATCGGGATTATGAAATAGTAGAAAAATTTATTAGTGAATTAGATAATAGAGAATTTAAAATCCTAACAATAATTGATGAAGATTATCCTGAAAGATTAAAAGAAATTTATGACCCACCAAAAGTTTTATATTATAAAGGAAAAAATGTATTAAACAATCATTCTATAGCAGTAGTAGGAGCAAGAAAAATGACTGATTATGGAAGATGGGTCACAGAAAAACTTGTTGGTGAATTGTGTAAAATAGGGGTAACAATAGTTAGTGGATTGGCATCGGGCATAGATGGTATTGCCCATAGAACTACTTTAAATTGTGAGGGGTGCACAATTGGAGTTTTAGGCAATGGAATAGATATCATATATCCAGAGACTAATATAGGATTATATAAAAATATTCCTAAAGATGGAGTAGTGATAACTGAATTTCCATTGGGTACAGAGCCGAAACCATTTAACTTTCCATTGAGAAATAGAATTATAAGCGGACTATCTTTGGCGGTATTAGTAGTAGAAGCCAAAGAAAGAAGTGGTTCATTAATAACTGCTTACCAAGCTTTAGAACAAGGTAGAGAGGTGTTCTCGATACCAGGCAATATTAATAGTATTTATAGTAGAGGTTGTAATAGACTAATTCAAGATGGAGCAAAGATGGTATTAGATATTGATGATATCATTGAAGAAATAAATGAATTGAAGAATTTAAAATACTCTAAAAAGGCAGAAAAGTTTAAAGATATAGACTTAAGTGAATTGGAGTTAAAAATCTTTAAAGAAATTAAACAAAGACCTATTAGCTGTGATGAGATTGTTATAAAAACAGGAATAAATATTTCAACAGTAAACAGTATTTTAACAATATTAGAGATTAAAGGATTAATAGAAGAAATGAGTGGTAGAGTATTCACTCTATCTTAATGGAGGTGTAATTTTGCAAAAAGATTTAGTCATAGTTGAGTCTCCTGCAAAAGCAAAAAGTATAGGTAAGTTTTTAGGGAGAAAATACAAAGTTACTGCTTCAGTAGGTCATGTTAGAGATTTACCAAAAAGTACTTTAGGAATAGATGTAGAAGATAATTTCAATCCTAAATATATTACTGTTAGAGGAAAAGGACCAGTGGTAAAAGAATTAAAAGCTGAAGCAAAAAAAGCAAATAAAATCTATCTAGCAACTGACCCTGACAGAGAAGGGGAGGCTATCTCTTGGCATTTAGCACATATATTAAATTTAGACGAAGATGAGCCAATTAGAATAGAGTTTAATGAAATAACAAAAAATGCAATTAATAAAGCGATAAAGGAACCAAGAAAAATAAATAAAGATTTAGTTGATGCACAACAAGCTAGAAGGATTTTAGATAGATTAGTAGGGTATCAAATAAGTCCATTATTATGGAGAAAGATTAGGAAAGGACTTAGTGCAGGTAGGGTTCAATCTGTTACAGTTAAGATAATATGTGATAGAGAAAAAGAAATTGAAGCATTTATACCAGAAGAATATTGGAGTATAACTACATTATTAGAAAAAGATAAGACAGAATTTGAAGCAAGTTATTTTGGTAAATTAGTTAATGGAAAAGAAGAAAAGATAGAACTTAAGAAGGAAGAAGAAGTAAATGAAGTTCTAGAATCAATAGATAAAGATAATTTTATTGTAAATGATTTAAAAAAAGGTGTAAGAAAGAGAAATTCATATTTACCTTATACAACTAGTACTTTACAACAAGATGCTTCAAGAAGATTAAATTTTTCAACTAAGAAAACAATGATGGTAGCCCAACAATTATATGAAGGTATTGATATAAAAGGAGAAGGTTCTATAGGACTAGTTACCTATATAAGAACAGACTCAACTAGAGTATCAAATGAGGCTATTGAAGAAACAAAAAACTATATTAAAGAAAACTTTGGTGAAAAATATATAGGTAATAGAAAAGTTAAAACTAAAAAAGGCAGTCAAGATGCCCATGAGGCAATAAGACCAACTTTGAATTTAAGAGATCCGTTAAGTATTAAAGATTCATTAACCAGAGATCAATATAAATTATATGATTTAATATGGAAGAGATTTATTGCATCAGAAATGAGTCCGGCTATATATGATACTTATTCATTAAATATAGTTTCAAATGATAATTTATTTAAAGCAACAGGTTCAAAAGTAAAATTTGATGGTTTTTTAAGAGTATATGAGGATCAAAATAAAGATGAAGATAAATTTAATATACCAGAAGTAAAACCAAATGATAAATTGAAATTAAATGAGATAATACCAAATCAACATTTTACTAAACCACCTGCAAGATATACAGAAGCAAGTTTAATAAAAACATTAGAAGATCTAGGTATAGGAAGACCAAGTACATACTCTCCAACTATTTCAACTATTTTAAGTAGAGAGTATGTAAATCTTGAAGATAAATCCTTTGTACCGACAGAATTAGGAGAAGTAGTAAATGAATTAATGGAAGAACATTTTAAGAATATAGTAAATAAAGAATTTACAGCAGATCTTGAAGAAAGATTAGATGAAATTGCTGATGGCAATGTAGTATGGCAGGATGTTTTAGCAGATTTTTATTCTGACTTTAAAGTAGATTTAGAAAAAGCAGAAGAAGAGATAAAAGAAATTATAATTGAAGATGAAGTAACAGATGAAATTTGTGAAAAATGTGGTAGAAATATGGTAATAAAACATGGTAGATTTGGAAAGTTCTTAGCTTGTCCAGGTTATCCAGAATGTAAAAATACAAAGGCAATTGTCCAAGAAATTGGAGTCAAATGTCCAGAATGTGGTGGGAATATTATTAAAAGAAAATCTAAAAAAGGTAGAGTATTTTATGGCTGTAGCAATTTCCCAGATTGTAATTTTATGACTTGGAATGAACCTATTAAAGAGAAATGTCCTGAGTGTGGAAGTATGATGGTAAAGAAAGAAAATAAAAAAGAAATAACTAAGACCTGTATAAATGAAAAATGTGGACATAAGATTGTTGAGAAAAAATAGGGCAGTAAAGAGGTGTAAAAATGTTTAAAGGTACAACAATTATAGGAATTAGGAAAGATGGTAAGACTGCAATATCTGGAGATGGACAGATAACTATGGGTGAATCAACAATAATGAAGGATACTGCAAAGAAAGTAAGAAGAATATATGATGACAGTGTAATCATAGGTTTTGCAGGTTCAGTTGCTGATGCAATGACTTTAGCAGAATATCTAGAAGAAAAACTTGAAGAATATGCAGGTAATTTACAAAGAGCAGCAGTAGAATTAGCAAAACTATGGAGACAAGATAAGATGCTTAGAAAATTGGAAGCATTGTTAATAGCAGCTGATAAAGACAATATGTTATTAGTATCAGGAAGTGGTGAAGTTATTGAAGCAGAAGATGGTATCTTAGCAATAGGATCGGGTGGTAACTTTGCATTATCAGCAGGTAGAGCATTAGTTAAACATTCTGACTTAAATGCTGAAGAGATATCAAAAGAATCAATTTTAATAGCATCATCAATCTGTGTTTACACTAATGACAATATAAGAACAGAAGTTATTTAAGGGGGTATAAAATGAGAGAATTTACTCCAAAAGAAATAGTTAATGAATTAGACAGATATATAATAGGGCAAGACGATGCAAAGAGAGCTGTTGCAGTTGGACTTAGAAATAGATATAGAAGAAGATTATTGCCAGAAGAATTTAGAGATGAAATAAAACCAAAAAATATTTTAATGATAGGTTCAACAGGTGTAGGAAAGACAGAAATTGCTAGAAGAATGTCAAAATTAGTAAACGCACCTTTTGTAAAAGTGGAGGCAACAAAATTTACTGAGGTAGGCTATGTAGGTAGAGATGTAGAATCAATGGTTAGAGATTTAGTAGAAGAAGCAGTTAGAATTATAAAAAATTCTAAAATAAGAGAAGTAGAAGAAAAAGGGAAAATACTTGCATATGAAAGAATTTTAGAAACATTAGTTCCAAAAAAGAAAAAGAAGATACAAAATCCTTTAGAAGCATTATTTGGTACAGATGATGAGGATGAAGTGGAAGATAAAAATGAAGAAGCAAGTATTATCTTAAGAAGAGATAGCATAAAAGAACAATTAGTAAAAGGTTATCTAGATAATGAAATGATAGAGATAGAAATTGAAGATAAACACAATCCATCAGTTGAAATGTTTAGTGGAATGGGCATGGAAGAATATAATTTTGATATGGGAGCCATGTTGGGAGATATACTTCCTAAGAAAACTAAAAATAGAAAAGTAAGTATAAAGGAAGCAAAGAAAATATTTACAGAAGAAGAATCACAAAAGTTAATTGATATGGATGAAGTTATTGAATATGCATTAAAAAAGACGGAAGAAGAAGGCATTATATTTATTGACGAGATAGATAAAATAGCTGGAAAAGATGGAAATGGACCCGATGTATCAAGAGAAGGTGTACAAAGAGATATATTACCAATAATTGAAGGAACTACAGTTATTACAAAATATGGTGCGGTAAAAACAGAACATATATTATTTATTTCTGCAGGAGCATTTCATATTTCAAAAGTTACAGATTTAATACCAGAATTACAAGGGAGATTTCCAGTAAGAGTTGAGTTAGAAAAATTAACTGAAGAGAATTTTATCGAAATATTAACTAAGCCAGAAAATGCTTTAATTAAACAATATCAACTATTAATGAAAACTGAAAATATTGACTTACATTTTACGGATGAGGCAATAAAATCAATAGCAAATATAGCATTTATATCTAATGAACAATTAGAGAATATTGGTGCAAGAAGATTACAAACTGTAATGGAAAAATTACTAGAAGATATTTCGTTTAATGTTCCAGATGTAGATTTTAATGAATTTACAATCGATGTAGATTATGTAAATGAAAAATTTAAGAAAGAGATAATACAAAGAGATATATCAAAATATATATTATAAGTATTAAAATTAAAGGGGGAAATATAATGGCAAAATTATTAGAAAAAACAAGAATGTTAAATAAAACATTGGTAAACACAGGATCAAATCCTGTATCATTTCAAGAATTGTCACAAAAATTAAGCGAAATATTAGAAGCTAATATTTATATAGCAAGTAGGAAAGGTAGAGTATTAGGATATAGTTTAGCTGATGACTTTGAATGTGATATAGTAGAATCAGAAGTTATAAAAGAAGGAAGATTTCCTAAGAAATATAATGATGAATTACTAGGCTATAGTGAAACAGAAGAAAATGTAAAAGGAATACATGAATGTGTATTTGATGATGAATCAGAATGTAAATATGGAGACAAGGTAACAACAATTATTCCAATAAATAGTGGTGGATCAAGATTAGGTTCATTAGTATTAGCTAGATTTGGAAGAGAATTTACAGAGGATGATTTAGTATTAGCAGAATATAGTGCTACAATAGTTGGTATGGAAATATTAAGATCTAAAGCAGAAGAAGTTGAAGAAGAAAGTAGAAAGAGAGCAATAGTTCAAATGGCTATTGGAACATTATCTTATTCTGAATTGGAAGCTATGGAACATATATTTGAAGAATTAGATGGAAAAGAAGGATTATTAGTAGCTTCAAAAGTTGCTGACAGAGTTGGTATAACAAGATCAGTAATAGTTAATGCTTTAAGAAAACTAGAATCTGCTGGAGTTATTGAATCAAGATCATTAGGTATGAAAGGTACACATATAAAAATATTAAATGAAAAACTATTAGATGAATTAGAAATCTAATTTTGTTCTTGAAAACTATTTATTACTATGCTATAATGTCATAGTGATTACACACATCTTTGGATTTATTGATAGTTGCCTACGGGTATTCAATAGAGATGAAGAAGGTGGAGGAAAAAAACTTGGAGGTGACTTTATGTCAGTTATATCAATGAAAAATTTATTAGAAGCAGGAGTACATTTTGGACATCAAACTAGAAGATGGAACCCTAAAATGTCAAGGTACATTTTCACAGAAAGAAACGGAATCTATATAATAGATTTACAAAAGACAGTTAAAAAAGTTGAGGAGGCTTATGCATTTCTTAGAGATGTAGCAGCTGAAGGTGGAAATGTTCTTTTTGTAGGAACAAAAAAACAAGCTCAAGAAGCAATTGAAAATGAAGCAAAAAAATGTGGAATGTACTATGTAAACCAAAGATGGTTAGGTGGAATGTTAACTAACTATAAAACTATTAAGAAAAGTATTTATAGATTAGAAGAAATCGAAAAAATGGAAGAAGATGGCCTATTCGATGTACTACCTAAAAAAGAAGTTATTGAATTAAAAAATGAAAAAGAAAGATTAGATAAATTCTTAGGTGGAATTAGAGATATGGAAGGAATACCTGATGCTCTATTTATAGTAGACCCAAGAAAAGAAAATATAGCAGTTAACGAAGCTAGAATATTAGGAATTCCAGTTGTAGCAATAGTAGATACAAACTGTGATCCTGATGAAGTTGACTATGTAATTCCTGGTAATGACGATGCTATAAGAGCAGTTAAATTATTAACTGAGACAATGGCTAATGCAATACTAGAAGGAAAACAAGGTAGACAAATTAATGATGTAGAAAATAAAGAAGAAACAGTTGAAGAAGTAGAAGCAACAGAAGAAAATACGGAAGAGTAAATAACTGGTAAGGGTATAAAGGTAATCTCTTTTAACTCTTACCTTTTTTAAGACTTAAGGAGGTTTTTATAATGGCTATATCAGCAGCATTAGTAAAAGAATTAAGAGAAAGAACTGGAGCAGGAATGCTAGATTGTAAAAAAGCATTAGAAGCTACAAATGGAGATATTGAAGCAGCAATTGACTTTTTAAGAGAAAAAGGATTAGCATCAGCAGCTAAGAAATCAGATAGAATTGCAGCAGAAGGGCTAGTTGAAGCATATATTCACGGTGGAAGAATTGGAGTTATAATAGAAGTAAACTCAGAAACTGACTTTGTAGCAAAAACTGATGAATTTAAAGAATTTGTTAAGGATATGGCTATGCAAGTTGCAGCAGCAAATCCAAAATATATATCAAAAGAAGATGTACCAGAAGAAGAAGTAGAAAGAGAAAAAGAAGTATTAAAACAACAAGTAATAAACGAAGGAAAACCAGAAAAAGTTGCAGAGCAAATTGTTGAAGGAAGATTAGGTAAATTCTTTGAAGGAATTTGTTTATTAGAGCAAACATTTATTAAAGATGGTAGCATTAAAATAGGCGACTTATTAAATGAAAAAATTTCAAAAATAGGTGAAAACATAAAAATAAGAAGATTTGTTAGATACGAAGTAGGAGAAGGTCTTGAAAAGAGAGAAGAGAATTTCGCTGAAGAAGTAGCAAAACAAATGCAATAGAAACTTAAGATGGGGGACAATTAAATTATTGTTCCCCATTTAATAAATCCAGAGTAAACAAGGAGGACATTATGGAGGAGCCTATTTATAAAAGGGTTGTATTAAAACTTAGTGGTGAAGCATTAGCAGGAGAATTAGGACATGGAATAGATTCAGAAACAGTGTTAAAAATTTCCGAAGAAGTAAAAGAAATAAGCAATATGGGAGTAGAAGTTGCCATAGTTGTAGGTGGAGGTAATTTCTGGAGAGGTAAAACTGCAAAAGAAATGGATAGAACTACTTCTGATTATATGGGAATGTTAGGAACCGTTATTAATGCATTGGCATTACAAGATGCTCTAGAAAGTTTGGAAGTAAATACTAGAGTTCAAACAGCTATCGAAATGCGCCAAATAGCAGAACCTTATATAAGAAGAAGAGCTATAAGACATTTGGAAAAAGGTAGAGTAGTAATATTCGCAGCAGGCTCAGGTAATCCATATTTTTCAACTGATACTACAGCAGCATTGAGAGCAGCAGAGATAGAAGCAGAAGTTATACTATTAGCTAAAAAAGGAGTAGATGGAGTTTACGATTCTGATCCAAATATTAATAATAATGCTAAGAGATATGATATGTTAAAATACATAGACATATTAAATCAAGGACTTGGTATAATGGATTCAACAGCAACATCACTTTCAATGGATAATGATATTCCTTTAGTAGTATTTGGTATTGACGATCCGGGAAATATTATAAAGGTTGTATTAGGTGAAGATATAGGAACTCATGTAAAGGGGGAATTTTAAATGCGTTTAGATGTTCATAAAGAATTAGAATCTAATATGAAAATTTCTATTGAAGCATTTCAAGAAGAATTAAAAAATATTAGAGCAGGAAGAGCAAATCCTTCTATGTTAAATTCTATTGTAGTAGATTATTATGGAACAATGACTCCTATTAATCAAGTAGCATCAGTATCAGCGCCAGAAGCTAGATTATTATTAGTACAAGCTTGGGATGATAATGTGGTACCAGCAATAGAAAAATCAATTATAAAGGCAGATTTAGGTATAAATCCTTCTACAGATGGAAAGAATATAAGACTTCCTATACCTGCTTTAACAGAAGAGAGAAGAAAAGAATTAGCTAAGGTTGTAAAATCAGAAGGTGAAGATGCAAAGGTTGCAATAAGAAACCTTAGAAGAGAAGCTAATGATGAAATTAAAAAGATGGAAAATGATAAAGAATTAAGTGAAGATGAAAGAAAGAAAGCTGAAGAATTAGTACAAGAAATAACAGATAAATACATTGCTGAAATTGATTCAATTATAGCAGCAAAAGAAGCAGAATTACTAGAATTATAAAATATAGCCCCCTTCATTAGAAGGGGGCTATTAATAATGAGGGGATAAAATGGATAGAAATCTTATAGAAGAATACAAAGAACAAATAGATTTAGACAATATACCAAAACATATTGGGATAATAATGGATGGTAATGGAAGATGGGCTAAAAAAAGATTTTTGCCAAGAACTGCCGGGCATAAAGAAGGATTAAATAGGGTAATAGAAATAGTAGAGGTATCTTGGAAATTAGGTATAGAAAATCTATCTCTTTATGCATTTTCAACGGAAAATTGGAAGAGACCAAAGGAAGAAATTGATAGCTTAATGAAATTACTTGTAATTTTTATAGATAAGGAATTAGATAGAATTCATAAGAACAATGTAAAGATACAAGTTATGGGAGATATTTCAAAACTACCTGATTTCGCAAGAAGTCAAATTGAAAAAGCATTGGAAAAAACAAAAAATAATGATAAAATGATACTTAATATTGGATTAAATTATGGTGGTAGAGACGAGATAGTGCGAGCTACTAAAAATATAGTAAAAGATGTATTAGAAAATAAAATTGATATTGAAGAAATAGATGAAGAAAACTTTAAAAATTATCTCTATACAAATAATCTATATGATGTAGATCTTTTAATTAGACCAAGTGGAGAGCAAAGATTGAGCAATTTTATGTTATACCAAATAGCATATAGTGAATTTTGGTATTCAAATATATTCTGGCCTGATTTTAAAGAAGTAGAATTATATAAGGCAATTATAGATTATCAGAAGAGGAATAGGAGATTTGGGGGAATTTAATTGAAGGAATTTTTAACGAGGGCATTATTTGGAATTTTAATGGTTATAATAATCTTTTTCACTGTCTTTAACGGTGGCAATTATCTTAATATTTTTATATTTTTAATATCAATTATTGGTATTAGAGAGTTTTATAATGCCTTTGATAATGTAGAAGGAATAAATCCAATAAAAGGGATTGGATATATATCAACAGTACTATTTTTATTAAGCAATATTGGAATTAAAATAATTAGTTTCAATTTTATTATATTTATAATCACTTTATTATCCCTGATAAAATATGTGTTTGATCAAGGTCTTAATATTTCAGATATTACTGTTACTATATTTGGTATTATTTATTTACCTTTCTTTTTTCAACATATAGTTTATTTAGATGGGTACATATATATATGGTTAGTATTTATAATTGCTTGGGGAACAGATACTTTCGCATATTTGGCAGGTAATTTATTTGGAAAGAGAAAATTAATTCCAAAAATAAGCCCAAATAAGACTGTAGAAGGTTCTCTTGGAGGCATATTAGGAGCAGTATTATTAACATATATATTTTCAATTATTTTTAAATTAGATAATATTCCCCATATAATAGTATTATCAATATTTGGTTCTATCATAGCTCAACTTGGTGATTTAACAGCATCAAGAATCAAGAGATTTACAGGAATAAAAGATTTTGGATATTTAATTCCTGGGCATGGTGGTATCTTAGATAGATTTGATAGTATATTATTTGTAGGACCATGTGTATATTATTTAATGAAAATCTTACAAATTTAGGGGTGATTTAATGATTACAGCAATAGCAGCAATTTTTGTATTCTTATTTGTTGTATTATTTCATGAATTGGGACATTTTACAGTTGCAAAACTAGTAGGGATAAAAGTAAATGAATTTTCTATAGGTATGGGACCAAAACTATTACAAAAAACTAAAGGTGATACAGAATATACATTGAGATTATTGCCAATAGGTGGATATGTAAGTATGGAAGGTGAAGATGAAGATTCCGAGGACCCAAGAGGATTTTCAAATGCATCACCATTTGCAAGAATACTTGTAATTGCAGCAGGTGCTATAATGAATTTTATCTTAGCAATAATAGTTTTTGCAATAGCATCCTATTCAATTGGAACACTAACTACAACTATTAATAAAACAATAGAAAATACTCCTGCATATGAAGCTGGTATGACTCAAGGAGAAAGAATAGTTTCTGTGAATGGAAATGAAATAGCAAATTGGACTGATATCTCAAAAATGATTAATTCTGAAAATGCTGAAGATAATATAGTAATAGAAACAGAAAAAGATAATGAAATAAAATCCTATGATTTAAAGACAATAAAATCAGAAGATGGTAAAAGAATAATAGGTATAGAACCAGTTGTAGAAAAAAATATTTTAACATCTATTAAAAATGGATTTAGACAATTGGTAGCAACAATAAAAGAAATGTTTATGGTAATAGGAAGATTATTTAGAGGCAATCTAAATAAAGATGAGGTACAAGTTTCAGGGCCTATTGGAATAATAAAGACCATAGGAGATTTTGCTAAGCAAGGGATGACTATGTTATTATTATTGACAGGACTTATTAGTACAAACTTAGGATTCTTCAATTTGTTACCTATACCTGCATTAGATGGAAGTAGGATATTATTTATATTAATTGAAATAATAAGAGGAAAACCAGTAGATCCAGAAAAAGAAGGAATGGTTCACTATATTGGATTTATATTTTTAATTGGCTTAATGTTATTTGTAACATTTTCTGATATTATTAAATTGAATTTATTTAAATAATATTTATAAATTGAGGTGATATAATGTTAGATACAAAAACAATAATAATTAGACTTTTACTTTCTGTACTATTATCTGGATTAATAGGTAAGGATAGAGAGAGTACAAATAAACCTGCAGGTCTAAGGACTCATGTACTAGTTTCACTAGGTTCAACATTGATAATGCTATTATCTATTTACAATGCAGATATTAGAGGGATTGAGAATTCTGATAGACTTTCTGCCCAAGTAATAAGTGGTATAGGTTTTCTAGGAGCGGGAACAATTCTTAGAGGTGGTAGTGGATTAGTTACTGGACTTACAACAGCAGCTAGTCTATGGATTGTAGCAGCAATAGGATTATCAGTTGGAGCAGGGTTTTATATTGGAGCTATTTTTGTAACAGGATTGGTTTATTTTGTATTAGCATATTTTCATCCATTGGAGTCAAAGATTAATACCAAGAAATATAATATATATAGAATTAATATATTATTGGAAGATAGACCTGGTCAAATGTTAGAAATTGATCAGGTTTTTGAATTCTATAAAATACAAGTATTAAACACTAAGATAAAAAATGAAAATGGTATTATAAATATAAAAAAGAAATTTAAATTATTGGAATCAGAGAGTAAATATGTATTTTTAGATAGCTTATTTAAAGTTAGTGGATTTATAGAGATAGCGGAAATTACTAAGGAGGAAGGATATGAGTAATATAAGATTTATAGATTATTTTTCTGATGGTGAATTAGATATTGATGAAAAATATTCAAATATCTCTTTAGTATCTGTGGAATTAATAGAAAGTGATAAAATATTAAAATTAACATTAGAATCAGATGCAATGATTGAAGAAGAATTTATAAAAAATATTGAAGAATATTTTAAAGAGAAATTCAATTTAAGAAAAATAGATATTTCTACAAAATATAGCAATATAAAAGATTTTGAATCAGTATATGGAGATTATAAAGCAAATATATATGATTATATATTAAATACTATACCTTCAAGTAATTGCTGGTTAGAAGATTTAGAAATAGAAGTTAATAATAATGATATGATTTTAATTCCAGATAGAAAATTTGTATGTCATACTTTGGAAAAAGCAGAAGTTATAAACAGTATTTATAATAAGATTAAAAGAGATTTAGGCATAGAAGTTAATATTAAAATTGATAGCACTCAAACAATAGATAATGGTGAAGAATTTATTAATGAGGTATTAGAAGAAGAAAAATCAATATCCAAGGAAATGACTAAAGATATTAAAATTACAAAACCAACTAGTGAAAAAACTCAATCATCAAGTTCAGGAACATATTCAATAGGAAAGAAGATATTAAAAGACACAATTCCTATAGGCAGTATTAATAATGAAACTGGAGATGGGGCAATAGAAGGAGAAGTATTTAATATTTCCTATAAGGAAATAAAAGGCGGTAAATATATTGTTGAATTGGATTTATCAGATGCAACTGGCTCTATTACAGCTAAGACATTCTTACAAAATAAAGCTTTTGAAGAATTTAATAATAATATAAAAGAAGGTACATTTATAAAACTATATGGAGATATAAACTATGATAGTTTTTCAAGATGTATAGTTCTTATGATAAAATCCTTGATGATACTAGAAGGCAAAAAAAGCAAAGAAGATAAATCAGAGGAAAAGAGAGTAGAATTACATCTACATTCAAATATGAGTTCAATGGATGGATTAAATACCTTTAGTGATTTGGCGAAAAGAGCAAAACAGTGGGGACACACAGCTATAGCACTTACTGATCATGGAGTTGTTCAAGGATTTCCCGAAGCAAAATATGCAGCAATGGATTTAGATTTAAAAATATTATATGGATTAGAAGGTTATTTAGTAGATGATACAAAGGAGATAGTTGCAAATTTTGACAGAGAAAAAACATATAATGAATATATTGTATTTGATATAGAGACTACTGGGTTGTCGATAAAAAATGATAAGATAACTGAAATTGGTGCAGTAAAAATAGTTGATAATGAAATAGTAGATAGATATAGTCAATTAATAAATCCAGAGAGAACTATTCCAGAAGTAGTTGTAGAATTAACTGGTATTACTGATGATATGGTAAGAGATGAACCTACAATAGATAAAGTTATACATGGATTTAAAGATTTTATCGGTGATGGAGTATTAGTTGCACATAATGCAAATTTTGATATAGGATTTATTAGAAGAGAATTTAATGCCATAGATATTGAATTGGACAGTCCTGTATTAGATACATTGGAATTGAGTAGATCATTATTTCCAGAATTAAACCGTCATAGATTAAATATTATTGCAAAACATCTAGGCATAGAATTGTTAAATCATCATAGAGCTGTAGATGATGCGGAGGCAACGGCAAAAATATTCTTAAAATCTATGGAAATACTTAGAAATAATGGAGTGCATACATTTGAAGAAATAAATGATTTAGTTGATTCAAAAGATGTATATAAAGGTTTTCCATCTCATATAATTATATTGGCAAAAAATATGGTGGGACTTAAAAATTTATATAAATTAGTTTCAGAATCCCATTTAAATTATTTTTATAGAACTCCAAGAATACCTAAGACATTATTGAATAAACATAGAGAAGGGCTTATACTTGGTTCTGCTTGTGAAGCTGGGGAATTATATAAGGCAATTTTGGAAAATAAATCAGAAGATGCAATTAGATCTATTGCAAATTACTATGATTATTTAGAAATTCAGCCACTGGGCAACAATCAACACCTACTTGAAAGAGGAATATTAAACGATATAGAAGAATTGAAAGATATAAATAAAAAAATTGTACAATTAGGTGAGGATTTAAATAGATTAGTTGTGGCAACTGGTGAGGTACATTTTTTAGACCCAGAAGACGAAGCATATAGAAGAATATTAATGAGTGGGCAAGGTTTTTCAGATGCAAATAAACAACCCCCATTATATTTTAAAACTACAGATGAAATGTTAGAAGAATTTAATTATTTAGGTGAAGAAAAAGCAAGGGAAGTAGTTATAACAAATACAAATAAAGTTGCGGATATGGTAGATAAAATGCTTCCTATACCTAATGAAACTTTTCCACCAATAATAGAAGGCTCAGATGTAGAATTAAGGGAATTATGTTATGAAACTGCTAAGGAAAAATATGGAGATCCAATGCCAGAGTTGGTTAAGAAAAGATTGGATAGAGAATTAAATTCAATTATAGGAAATAACTATGCAGTAATGTATATAATAGCAGAAAAATTAGTAAAGAGTTCAAATGCTGATGGATATGTTGTTGGTTCAAGGGGTTCAGTAGGTTCTTCCTTTGCGGCAACAATGAGTGGAATAACAGAAGTAAATCCATTGGTGCCACATTATATTTGTCCAAATTGTAAATATAGTGAATTTATAGAAGATGGTTCAGTAGGTTCAGGTATAGATTTACCGCCTAAGAATTGTCCAAATTGTAATGAAGTATTAAATAGAGATGGCCATGACATTCCTTTTGAAGTCTTCTTAGGCTTTGAAGGAGATAAAGAACCAGATATTGACTTAAACTTTGCTGGTGAATATCAACCACAAGCCCATAAATTTGTAGAAGAATTATTTGGACAAGACTATGTATTTAGGGCTGGAACAATAGGTACAATTGCACAAAAAACAGCCTATGGATTTGTAAAAAAATATTTTGAAGGTGAAGGATCCTATGTTCATCCAGCGGAGATAAATAGATTAGTAAAGGGTTGTACAGGAATAAAGAGAACATCCGGACAACATCCGGGTGGGATAATGATAGTTCCTGACTATAAAGAAATACACGATTTTACTCCAATACAATATCCTGCAAATGACAAAGAATCTGGAGTAATAACGACTCATTTTGATTATCACTCTATAAGTTCAAATATATTAAAGCTTGATATATTAGGACATGATGTTCCTTCAATGATAAAAATGTTAGAAGATTTTACTGGATTGACAATAGATGATATACCCCTTGATGATAATGAAACATTAAAGATATTTACATCAATTGAACCCCTTAATTTAAAAGATGAGATAGATAGTAAAATAGGAACTCTTGGAATACCAGAGTTTGGAACTAGATTTGTTAGACAGATGTTAACAGATACTCAACCTACAACTTTTTCTGAGCTTATTAGAATAAGTGGACTTTCCCATGGTACAGATGTTTGGATGAACAATGCACAGGATTTAGTAAGGGGAAATATAGCAACATTAAAAGAAGTTATATCTACTAGAGATGATATCATGCTTTATTTAATCTATAGAGGCATGGATGAACAATCTGCATTTACAATAATGGAGAAGGTAAGAAAAGGTAAGGGTATTAGTGAAGAAGAAGAAAACAAAATGAAGGCATTAAAAATACCAAATTGGTATATTGAATCATGTAAAACAATAAAATATATGTTCCCTAAAGCACATGCTGCTGCTTATGTTACTATGTCATTTAGAATTGCATATTTTAAAGTACATTATCCAGAAGCATTCTATGCAACATATTTTACAACAAAGGTTCAAGACTTTGATGGTAATTTAATTTTAAAAGGTAAAGATGCTGTTAATAATAAAATAAATGAATTAGAAATCTTAGGACATAATGCTTCAACAAAAGAAAAAAATCAATTACTAGTATTAGAAGTTGTACAGGAAATGTATGCAAGAGGATATAGTTTTGAAAATGTAGATTTATATAAATCCGATAGTGATAAGTTTTTATTAGGTGAGAATGGCATATTACCACCATTAAAAGCATTAGATGGTGTTGGTGAGATAGCAGCTAGAAATGTAGTTGAAATGAGGGTGAAAGGCGAATTTTTA
>RRZU010542916.1_pt1 | contig 18957 bp, 22 predicted proteins | sample 2165561 | NCBI WGS metagenome assembly RRZU01 (sample SAMN10456909, study PRJNA506462) | wastewater metagenome | isolation source: wastewater sludge | place: USA: Moscow, Idaho | reverse complement strand
TCTGCATCTGCCGCTTTCAGAGCCCGGCGCTAAGGAAGCACGCCAGGGTGAGTCTTGTACTTCGACACAACGTAGTTCGCTCACGCGAACTTAGCCTGGTAAGGCAAGGCATTCAGCAGAAAGCCGAATGCCCATCCCCTTGAGGGTATTGGGTTCCTTACTTCAGTTCAGTCCTTTGTAAACCTTTTGTATAGGCATACGCCGTACTTTACATTAACTGTTTGCAGGTGTATGATTGATTTACTGAACAAGAGATTCCGCCATGACCACCCAACACGCTGATGACGAAGCCCCGCTGCCACCCTTGCCGCCTATCCAGTTTCCGGATATCGCTCAATTCGAGCCGAACCGATTTGCCTATGATTTCGTAGGGGTCGGAGAAGCCTGGGCTGCTGCTGCCGCCACACTTGAGCTGATGGAAGAAGGCCGCAAGGTGGTGCTGCCAAAGTTGATTCAGAAGCACCAAGCTGAAGGCTATACCGCCAGTGCAAAAGGGCTTTCTCGCCAAGCTGCTGAAGACCGCGCACTGGCCGACCCCGAGTATCGAAAGTTTCTGCTCAAGCTGCGCAACCACCGCGAGCGGTCCAACCAGCTCCGTGTTCGCTGGGACTCTTGCAAGATGTATGTCGAGTTGGTCCGCTCCAAGATGGCGACCGACCGTGCCGAAATGACAATGCGTTAATTAAGGATTAACTGATGACCACCGCTCTCCTTTCCCCTGAAGAAGCCGTTCAACGCCTGGAAGCCAGCCGTAAGCGCCTGACCGCCCTGACTAACCGTACAGCTACGCTGAACGGCCAGGTTGCCGCGGCTCGTGCTCAGCTCGCGGAGCTCAAGGCAGAAACCGAAGCTGCCTACGGGTCTTCTGACCTGGATGTGCTGCGCCAGACTTTCGTTACCTGGCAGGAAGAAAATACGGCTGCTGTGCTCAAGTTCGAGAGCGAGCTGCTGGCTGCCGAACAGCAAGTCAGCGAGGTTGAACAATCGCTGCGACTGGCGGGTGCACAGTGACCCAATCGCTGACCGCCGACAGCCTCAAGCTGCGTCACGCGCGGCTGGCTTGGTTGCGCGAAAATGCCCGAAAGGAACGAGACACCCACGTCCTTGAGCTGAAAGCCGCGAGCGAACGCCAAGCGTTGGCCCCGAAGCTCCAAGCCCACCTGGAGAGCATGCAGAGCAAGACGCATGCTCAAACCGTCGGTGCCTATGAGTCTATCCTCTCCGAGCTGGTTCATGAGGTTTTGGGCACCGGCCGCGACGTCAAGCTGACCACGGGTTACCGAAATAACCAGCCGTCACTGGATATCGATGTGCTGCAAGGTGAGTTTTCCGAAGATGTGTTGGACGGTAATGGGGGTGCGCTGACCAACGTGGTTTGTGCAGGCCTTCGTTTCGCTGTTATCGCCCGCTCGAGCTCTCGTCGCTTTCTGGTTCTCGATGAACCGGACTGCTGGCTTAAGCCTTCCCGGGTGCCCGCTTTCTTCAAAGCGCTCGCCTCGGTGTGCGACCAGGCCGGATTTCAGGCGCTGGTTGTTTCGCATCACCCGCTCGACCCTCGTGACCCGAACGTGATTGAGGGTGCAGAGGATATGCCGGAAACGGTCTCCTACGTTCGCCTTCACCAAAACAAGCAAGGCCAGGTCGCTGCCGACTGCGAGCTGTCGGGCCCGGTTAATGAAGGCATCGAATCGCTGCGCGCTGTTGACTTCCGCACCCACTCGGACACCCAGATTCACCTTGGACCGGGACTTACGCTGCTGACTGGCGAAAACAACCTGGGCAAGTCCGCGTTGATTGCCGGGTTGCGCGCACTGGCACGGGGCGGTGCATCGGATGCTCATATCCGGCACGCTACGGATGGCCTAACCTACATCATGACGCTGCTGAAAGCCGGGCAGCGCCATATGGTTACGTTGCAGCGTAAGCGTAAGGGTAGCCCGCGGGTGACGCTGACCCATCGCGTCGAAGGTCACTCCGAACCTCTTCATGAAGAACGTGGTTCTCAGCATAGCGTTCCAGATTGGCTGTCCGAACTGCTCGACCTCGATACGATTGAAGGTCTCGACCCGCAACTTGTCGGCCAGAAGACTCCGGTTTTCTTGCTGGACCAGCCTGCCTCTGTGCGCGCCAAGCTTCTGTATGCCGGTCGTGAAGCGGGCATTCTGGCCAAGATGTTTGCCTTGCATCGCAAGCACGTTGCAGAAGACCGTGACCTGGTAGCCAAGCTCAACGTCTTGATTGGTAGCAAAACGCTGCAGTTGGACGCTACCGCTGGCCTGGAGCCGCTCGGCGATACGATTACAGGCTTGACCGCACGACGCGAAGGCTTAGCTCAAGTTGAGCAAAAACAAAAGACGTTGGGCGTTGTTTTGCCCAAGCTGACCCGCACTGCCGCGCAGGCGTCGCTGGCCGTTCCGGAAGTATCTTTGGCTGTTCCTGTGTTTCATGACAGCGCCACCCTGCAAAAGATGGCTCGCCAGATGTCGCGGGCTCAAGCGGTGACCTGCTGCTTCAAGGACGTCAAGCTCCCGGAAGCGCCAGAGCTGAAGGACGCGCGCAACCTGCAACGTGCTGGTATCCGTATCAGCCGCTTGAACGGTATTACGCAACTGACCGAAATGCCGGCACTGCCGACGGCACCCGAACTGCATGGAACAGCTCCGCTTGTTGCGCTCATGCGTCAGATTGCCCGAATTTCTCAAGGCATCGCAGCGCTTGAAACGGAGCTCACGCAAGTAGCCCGCCAACAGGAAGTTGAGCACACCGTGCTGGAGTCCCTGGTTGCCGAAGTGGGTGGCGCTTGCCCGCTCTGTAACCACACCCTAACCAAAGAAGATTTGAGCCATGCCCCTGTCTTTTGATTGCCTGATGTTTATTGGGGACCCCCACCTGGCCGCCCGCGGCCCCGGGTCCCGTATCGACGATTTTCGCGCCACCGGCTTGAACAAGCTCCGCCAGGCTTTCACGCTGGCTCGCCAATACAAGGCTTGGCCTATCATCACGGGCGACTTGTTTCATCGCGCAGTGGAGTCGGACCCGCTGTTGATGGGCGAACTCTTCAATCTGCTGTGGGATTTCCGGGACCTGACGCCGTGCTGCTCCGTAGGCAACCACGACAAGCGTGAGTTCACCCTGAAGGCCGGCACGGCGCTTCAGCTGGTATTCAACACCCGGCTGCTCACCCCTCTGGATATCGAAGGGTTTGAGGTTGAGGTCTCGGGTCAGGTTTTCCGCGTTGCGGGTTTGGACCATGGCGACGAATTCCCGAAAGGATTCGCGACACCCACAATTCTGGTGACGCACCACGACCTCGCGTTCCCGGACTGTGGCTACCCGGGAACCCAGCCCATCCCGAGTATCCCCGGGGTAGTCCTGGGGGTGAACGGCCATATTCATAAGGCGTCTCCTTCGCCCGTCAAGGTGGGGGACGCTGAATGGTACAACCCCGGTAACATCCTGCGAGTAAGCCGCGGCGAAATCACGAATGAGCCTGGCGTGTTGCTGTGGTCCCCGCTTGAAGGGGGCGTGCGGGTCCTGCTGAGCTTCAAGCCGGCGGCTGAAGTTTTTCAGACGATTACCAAGGCAAGCGACCTTCAGCTTTCAGAAGACGCAGAAGTGCCTGCCACACCCAGCTTATTCGGGGCATTGGTGGCCGCGGAAGGAGAACTAGGGGCACAAAAGACGTCTGACGGCAGCTTTCTGCAGACCGTCATGAATGATGTGCTTGATGCGGCTGAGGCCGCCGCGAGTGAGCGCCAAGGGATGGCCGCCCTAATGGCGGAAGCTACGGCCGATTAACCACCATTACGAATGCGGGCGGCATCTCGCTCGCCCCATTCGTCGGCACACTCCTTGTCACAAAACAGTTGCCCCGTGGTCGCAACTGTCTCATAGCAGTTGTGGCACAGCCCGTTGGGCCTAATTCGAGCCTGACGCTCATACGGATTACGGGGGTTTGCCAGCATCTGCTGGATGTACTCATCTGCGTGGTCGGCTTCGTCGGCCATGTCTGCTCCAATAGTTACAGTTGTGACTCACCAGCAAAAGTGGTGAATATTGTCGCAATATAGCAACTTAACTTATTTTTTTGGCAGGCTAACGCAAGAATGGCCCAGCGCGCGGCTTGCCAGGTCTAGTTGCGTATTCCAGAAGTGAACGACCGCCTGCTGATAGGCGTGGGCACACTGAAGGACATCCGTTGAATACCAGGCCAAGTCTTGGTGAAACGCAGGCAGGGAATGCCAGTCCAGGAACCGACTTGCGGGGTTCAGCTTAGGGGCGTACGGGTTTGTCCGCACGGCCTCAACCAACTCCGTAATGGCTGCCTGTTGTGAGGCTAAACACTCGTGTTGCTCACGAGCTCGCTCAGCGGTCAGCTCTGACCACATTTCAATGATTTCCGCTCCAATCAGCATAGGTTCTCCAGTTCTAGTTTGGGTTGTGACAAAGTCGTCCCCTTGTATAGCGAACGCAAGCAAGGTGTAGTCGCTATACCTGGCAGGTCATCGACTTTTTGTTAACCAGGTGGAAGTCTCACCTTCGATAAAGAGGAACTCTTTCATGCAAGACAAAACGATTGCTGCCCTGCGCAGCCAACTGGTTTCTGTTCTGGTTATTGTGGCTATTCTTGTGGCAGTTCTTGTCCTCCAAGACAAGTTTAGCCAGCCGGTTGCCCCTGACCTGAGGGCTTCGCCTCAATTGATGGTTTTGCCGTCGAAGGGGCCCGAAGCTTTGTCACAAGCCATTTGTGACAATTACTCGGTGAGCTGCGCTCAAGCGCGTGAAACGCTTCGCGTTGTGATGGAAGAGGCCGAGACCCACTCGGTGGCCCCCGCACTTGCGGTAGGCCTAGCACTTCACGAGAGCGGTTTTCGGGCGAACGCCAAGAGCAGCACCGGCGACCACGGTTTGCTCCAGATAAATTACAAGTGGCACAAGCACTCTGTTCGGCGTTTGAGCGATTTGTATGACCCGCGAACCAATGTTCGTATTGGACTCACTTATCTTAAGTCGCTACTGGACCGAAAGGGCAACGTCAGAGTGGCGCTTCGCCACTACAACGGCGCCAACGGCACCACGCCTTATCCGGATGATGTGCTTAAGAAAGCGAACTGGGTTTCTCAGTTCATCTGAGCATATAACGTCGCTTCAATACGATGAGCGTCTTCGTTTTTACGAGCGCTGATATCGTTCTTTCGTAGCTGTGCCAGCATCTGGCACAGCTTTTTTTGACCTTCGGGGCTCTGCCAGAGTCGATAAGACGCGCCCAGCGGATAGCTCTCCAGGTCAAAGGGCTGACCTTCACCAACGCCGAGAATACCCCCCGGGTAGGTCGCCAATAACGAACCGAGGTGGGCCAGGGGGCTGTAAGTTCGATGCGAGGTGCGTTCGCCCTCAACCGGGCCCAGCTTAAACAAATAAGCTCCAGCCACATCCCGAACGATGTCATCGATAGGAATCAGGCTGCAGTAAGTAAAATAGCCGGGCTTACTGTTGAACCTGGAGGTCGCCTTGACCGTAGGCGCCCGCTGACTTGCATACCGCCGGAAGCCCGCCATCGGCACCACAAGGAGCTCGCGTGACTGGATGAAGCCGTAGAGTAGCCAGTTGGCGTTTGAGGTCAGTAGCCACCCTGGCACCAGCCGATGAGACTTGGTATGCACTTGAGAAATGTACTCGGCGCAGACGTTGACCGGCTGGTTTGTGTCAGCTTTGAACTCCATTCGAACGACGCATGGCTTGAATACGCCCGCCCCCGCGGGGTGGAGCTCCGGAGTGAGGGTGCCCGTAAAGTCGAAACCTTCTGCTTGAGCAGTGGCATTGCCCCGCAAGTCTCGCAGCACCATGTAAGGGCTGAGATGAGCACTCAAGATGTGCATGTTCTGTTTTTCAAACAAGGCTTCAACCGCCAGCCCTTCCTTCATGTTGGCGTTGTTAGCCATAACCTCTCCTTTTCCTGACAATTTATTATAGGAGTTAGTCTGCAACCTGTCTTTTTTTGGCGGAAAGTGTTGGTAAACGTAAGGGCGTTAGCTATAGGAGGGGCTGCCTCGGTGCTTTGCCGCACTCTGCAGCATTTTTGGCTGATAGCCGGCTTGCTTGCCTGCAAGGTCGCTATACGGAAAATATTAACCTCCAGGAGATTTAAATGAAGTTCTCGTTCCCTCGCAAAGTTCGGCAGGGCGGTTTCTCGCTCATCGAACTGATGATTGCGCTGGCCATCCTGACCATGATGGCCGTTATGATTGGCAAGCAGTTCAATACGGGTAAGTCGAAGGGCCAGATGCTGGTTACTACGATGGCCACGATTGGTGAAGCCATGAATGCGCAAAAGCTGCACACCGGTTGCCACCTGAAGAAGATGCAGTACCTGTACCAAAAGCCGACTGCGGCCCAAAACACGGCTGACGACAACTACTGCGCTGCTGACGTGTCGACCACCTGGTCCGGCCCGTACGTTGACCGCTTTACCGCTGCTGACGGCGGCAAGTCGCTGACGCTGCCGAAGCTGGGCGCCGGCGTCAAGGTTTTCATCCGCGACACAGCTACCGACCAAGCTGAAACCAACGCCGATGGCCCGCTGACCGACCGCGTTGTGTACTACCTCGAAGCAGTTGATGTTCCGCTGGACGTTCTGAAGGAAGCCTTGGCTGCCTGTAACTCCAACGGTTCGAAGGGCGCCAGCGCCTACAACGCCACCTTCGAAAATGGCCGTTGCGCTATCCGCACCGACGCGACCCGCGGCCTGCTCGATGCGGCCAACCCGTCTTCGGCTGCCAAGGGCAAGATTGGCCTGATGTTCGACGAGACCATCTAATCCGTTATCGGAGCCCAGGAGAGGCCTGCCCAAGTGGCAGGCCTTTTTATATACAGGAGTTTTGTCATGCGGCTTAAACGCCAACAAAGCGGGTTTTTCACGATTGTCGTAGCGCTGTTTGCTGCTGCGCTCGTGGGCTCGTTTCTTCTTTCTTCGCTAGCCCAGCTGGTCTACGAGCGCAAGAAAGAGCAGCTGCTCGACGAACCGACGCACCTGGAAGCCATTGCCGTATCAGCGATGGGGGTTTATGCGCAGAATGCACTTGCGATTGAAGCAGAAGGCCCCGAACGGGCGGGCTGGGTAGCCGCTCCCGAGCGACTGCTTGAAGGCGCACCCATTCCGTCCACGATGAAACGGAATCGCTTGGGCATCACGATGAGCCCCGTTCGTAGCTACGCAGGGCAGGGAAGCCCGTTTGACCGAGCGCAGTATTACGCCTACACCCGCGCGGTGCTCTATTTGCTGCCTGACTCGCCCAACGCCGCGCCTTATCGACCGATGTTCGACTCAGCAGGGAACCTCCGTGAATGCGGCCCCACTATCTCGGCGGGCCAGGCTTGTCCTTACCCCAGCAAGCTATTTGAGCTTCCGGTCGCGAACTGGGAAGCTGAGCGTCTGGAAACAGCCATTAGGCAGGCAGAATCATTGGCACAGCTGCTGGTGACGTACTTCAATGCTCAGATTCTGCTCGACCCTGTCCATGAGATGGCCACCAACCATTTTAGAGACCCTTACTGCGCGACTGGGTCACAGTCCGTTCCGCTGGGCCGACTGCCTTGCCTGACAGGTTTTGTTTCTTTGGCTGCCCCAGGGACTCAGCACGACGCGTTGATAGACCTCCTGCGGCGTGCCGGCATCACCTCAACAGGCCTGTCTGAGCTTTACTACCCCTGGGGCACCGAACGGGTATCCAAGCTTGAGCTCGCAAATGAGGAAGGCTTTATCACCGGCACAAATCTGTCAAACAACGTTGCTTATCCCTATACATTCACGATTCGCCAGCCTTTGCCCTGGCCAGCCCCTGACGGCACGCCCACCTATGTAAAGGTGGTTGCTGTCCAACCTTAATCTGGAGATACAAATGTCTGCGTTGCTTACCATGGCCCATGAGTTGTTGACCAAGCCGGGTGTGTCTGATTTGCACATTGAAGCCAATGTCGCCCCCTGGACGCGCACGAATGGTCGTATGCGCTGTGAACCCGATTACCCTGCCCCTACTGAAGAGGAGGTCATGGCGTTTGCGGAGCTGGTCTCCGGAGAGCCCCGAGAAGACCTCATGGCCCGATTCAAGAAAAAAGGCGATGCTGATTACTCGGGCCAAGTCAACGGCTTGCGCATCCGCGGCAACCTTTGGCGGTCTTACCAAGGAAATAGTTTGCTGGCGATGCGCCGGCTTGCCGAGACTATTCCGGACTTCGACAGCTTGCGCGTTCCGCCCCAGGTCAAAGAGATGGCCCTCCGTTCGAAAGGCCTTGTCCTGGTTACCGGGCCTACTGGCTCGGGTAAGTCCACAACTTTGGCGTCGCTTATCAGCTATCTGAACAACAACCGGTCAGCTCACATCATCACGGTAGAAGACCCCGTTGAATATGTTCATCAATCGAAAAAGTCCAAGGTTGTTCAGCGCGAAGTTGGCCGCAACAGTCTTACTGACTTCAAGACCGCCTTGCGCGCGGCATTGCGGGAAGACCCTGACGTTATCCTCATCGGGGAAATGCGCGACCGAGAGACCATCTCCACCGCTTTGGATGCGGCCCAAACAGGCCACCTCGTATTCGGCACGCTTCACACTATCAACGCGCGCCAATCGGTTGACCGAATTACCAGCGCATTTGAAGGTTCAGAACGCGACTGGGTTCAGCAAAGTTTGGCCGCGGTGCTGGTGGGCATCTGTTCTCAAGTCCTGCTGGAGCGTCAAGACGGCGGGCGCCAGGTCGCCTGTGAAGTGATGCTGAATAATTCGTCCATTGGCCACCTGATTAAGGAAGGCAAAATCGGTCAAATCTCTAACGTGATGGACACGGGCCGTAGCACGGGCCAGCTGCTCCTGAATCACACCTTGGTTGATATGATTTTGAAGGGCGTCATCAGCAAGGATGAAGCGCTTTACAACTCATACGACCCTGCGGGGCTCGAGCGTGACCTGGTTGAGGCACTTGGGGGCCGCTGATGCGTAAAGCCGCCGGCTTCACCCTTCTTGAGCTGCTTGTTGGATTGTTCTTGTTGACGTCCATGGTAATGCTTTCGTTCCCAATAATGCTCAACTTGCAGCGGTTAAGCGCGGAAAAGGCGGCACACGCCCACATGAAGGCCGTTTCTGACGGTGTTCGCTCTCGCTACGAGCAAAACTCGGGCGTTGCCGACAAGGAAGACTATAAGGTCTACCTGTGGGGTGCCACCGCTGCACCGCTTGAGTCGTTCGGTGGAGCGCCCTCCGCGGATGTCGTCTCGCTGGCGGACCAGCTGAGAATCCCGGGTGACTGTTACAACACCTACAAGGACTTTGCGGCACAGCTGGTTACCACTAGCTCTGGCCCACCGCCTCGGGGCGGGAAAGGTCCTGTTGCGCTCACGTGCTACTTAGTGTCCAAGCGGATTGCAACTTCTTCGGAAGGTCTTGTCGTGCCCTACCACACGGTAGCGGTGGTTTGGCCAGGCGCGGATGGGCGATTCTCCAAGAAATCGACATTCAACTACGTGACGGGGGCCCTGCACTTGGAAGGCGACGACCGCGGAACCACGATGGACGGCCGTGCCATCCAGGAGCGTAAAGTTCGAGATACGCTGGCTGTACTGCGTAAGGTTCGCGACTTGTATGAGGACTACTTTACGATTCGCTTCCTATCGGACCCTGACCGAACGGTTGGCCGGGACTACTTTTACGCCAGTGCCGGGGATGATGGCGGGGACATTGTTGATGGCGCGCTGGTGCCTTCAACACAGGATGCCGGCGAGACTCGGGCAACTCGCATTCTTGTTCGAATGATGGGCGCTAGCAAGAATACCACCTCTGCTGGCACAAACTTGACGGCTGCCTTGACTACTCCGTGGGGCACCCCCATTGAGGTGGCCAATCGCCCCGGCACAACGTTTATAGGAGGGCTAAAACCTGAGGTGCGCGCTCCAGGCGCGGTCGGCCACCTGGGCTTGGTGCCGTTCACTGCCATTATCGGCGCTCAGATTCCCGGCGGCGATGATGTTAACTTCGATAGCTATGCTCTTGTGACCGCCATCGGGCGCTACTAAGAGGAGACCGTTTTGAAATCAAGTCATTCCCGCATCAAATCTCAGCGAGGATTCACCCTCGCTGAGATTTTGATTGCGCTTATCCTGCTGACAGGTATCACGATGCTGATGCTGAACATCTCGAAGCCCTGGTTCAACCTGAAGGCAGAAATGGATACTAGTTCGCGACTAGGGGCTATTGAGTCAGCCCTGCTGAGTTTGTATGAGCCCGCTGCATTTACGATGGAGACCCCTGCGGATGCTAGCGATGACGGCTCCTGGATGGCACTTGCATCGCCCAGCGCGGCTGGTGTTAATGGTAAGCTCTACTATGGGAATCTTACAGCAGGCGACGCTACGCTAGGCCCCTTAAAAAACGCGTTCACCTACACTCGCGGTCAGGAAAACTTGTCCGCTGTGCTGCCTAATGGCTGCCGAACCGAAGGCACCTTGGCGTTCTGGCGGCAGCTCCCAGGCTCATTGAGCTTGCGCCCGGACACGGTTATCCGAGATGGCCACGGTGCGCCGATATGCTTGCTCCTTGGCCCCCAGCGTTTTATCGTTAATGGAGGCATGCGCATCTACTACCATCAGATGTATGCTGTGACCGCGGGCAATAATGGCCGCTTCGATACGGGCTCAAAAATCTCTGCAGCTACGGGTGCGCTTAGTTTGAGTGGCGATGACCGCGGTATCGTAATCTCTGGATTGGACCTACAGCAAAAGAAATTTCTGGCAACGCAGCAACGTCTTCAGAATGCGGCGTCCGTTTATGAGCGCTATTTTTCCATGCGGTATTTGGCGACTAATACCCGCGAAGTTATGAACAATTACTTCGTAGACGGGGGCGGCCCAGTCGGGGAGTTTGTTCTAGGAGACGCACTCCTGACGAAAGACTTCTTCAAGCTGCGGGTAAGCGCGGATGACTGTCCGGGCAAACCAGGCGTTGCTTGTTCGCTCAACACGTTGGGCATCGTGGGGGTTAATGCGGAGAGCGCTTGGGAGAACTACCCCGCAACGGCAATCGCAGGGGTCTCTTTTAGCCGAACACTTTACATGGCTAACCAGGTAGACCACAACATTGCAACCTCAGATGAGAGCCAAATTCGGGTGCCTATCCCGTTTCCGGGGGATACCGCGTCTTTGAACTCGCCTCCGTTCACCGCGTTGGTCTTTGTCTTTTTGCCTGGCCCGATGGACTCCGGCATTCCTCGACTGTACGGCATAAGCGCGTATGGCCGGTATTAATTGACAGGCTGAGCCCGAGGAATAACTGGCGGTTGCTATATCTTTAACTGCCGTGCCTTCTCGGGCTGGGGCCACTTAACAGCACGACCTAATTTAAACTGGAGTGAATCATGCACATGAAACCCTTGGCTGCCTTCTTGCTGAGCAGCGCTATGGGAGCGGCTCTCGCGGCCGCCCCTGTGGCAGAGTCTGACCTTCCCAGCAAGGCGCCTACTGCGGCTGCTCCGTCAGCCGCCCCCAAGAGCGCTGCCTTTGCTGTGCCAACCATGAAGCCGGCCGCCGCCGCAGAGACGGCTGAAAAGCAAGCCCTCGCTACGCAGGGCGACAAGTCCAAGGCTATCCTGGACAAGAATGTTCCGGTTAAGCTGGAAAAGCCGGCCACTGCGGCGGCCGGAGCCGCTGATGCCGGAAAAGCTGGCTTTATGCCTGTGCTGGAAGAAGGCGCGGTCAATCCGTTTACTGGTGAGCCTCTTTCTTCGGAACGCCGTAAGCGTGAGGCCGAGCGTATTCGGGCGGAAAACCAGGTTCTCGAAGAGCGCATCAAGCAAGTCGGTTTGCTCAACGACTTGAACCATGCGCCCGTTCGCAAGCGTGTCGAGATGGAACAGTTCCTCGACCAGAACAAGCCGAAGATGGTTACGGTTCCTGTCACTAAAGCTGGCAGCGCGCCTGTGGTCGAGACTGCTGCCCCGGTAAAGGCTACCCCGGCTGCCCCCAAGAAAACAAAGGCCAGCAAGACTGCCGCTAAGGTTGAAGCCCCCAAAGTGGTCGAAGTACAGCCGATGAAGCAAGCTGTTCGCTCAGAACCGGTCATCACGCCACCGGAAGTGGTTGGGGTGATTCGCACCAAAGATGGCTCGACGGCCATCTTGAGCAACAACGGCAAGACTATTCTGGCGCGTCCGGGTGAGGCGTCCTCAGCCGGCGTGGTTAGCGCTGTGTCTGAAAAGCAAGTTCAGCTTGGCAGCCAAACCCTGGAGTTCCGCCCAAGCGCCGTTTCGCGAATCCAGCGCACCGACAAAGAAGCACAGAAAGCCGAACCGACAGCGACTGTCCAAGTACCGTCTCGGCCGCAAGTAGCACTACCGCCCATCCCTGGGACTGGTGCCGCTTCGCTACCCCCTTCGGTTCGTCCGCCATCGCTGAGCGGTAACGGCACCCTCGGGGGCCAGGCTCCTACGGCCCCGGTTGCCCCTTAAGCAGACACCCAGGCCCCGTGAGGGGCCTTTCATTACGATTGAGTTGTCATGGTTCGTCCTCTGCTCCCCGCTGTGCTCCGCGTCATCTTGATGTGGTGGATTGGCTCGCTCATCTACTGGTCGTGGGATAACGCGGCCGGGCTGCAAACAGCCTTAGACCGGTTGAATGGCCTACGGAACTTTTTTGGCCTGAGCCCGGTAGGCCCTACCTTAGTCACTGCGTTGAATGATATCCAGGCGCTATCGGCCCTTATTGTCCACTGGACGCTGTGGGGGCTTCTTTTTACGGGAGTAGCGACAGCTATTGGCATTGCCCTTGCTGAACTACAAGTTCGAGCACAGTCTGATGCTCGCGACGCCCAGGTAGCCAAGTCTGAATCGTGGCGAGGTGCTAGCTGCACCTTGGGTGCCCTACCGAAGCCAGAGCTTCCCCCTTTTCAGGAAACCCCCTTGCCCGAAGGCCTTGCAACGGTGCCCTCGCCGTACAAGGAATTCCTCTTGGAAATCGTGGGCATTCTGGCAGCCCACCCCCAAGCCTATGCGGGGCCTGGCCATGGCGTTTCTCTGCTCGAGCATACGCTGGGAGTCTTGGTAAAAGCTAAAGAGGTGGGTCAGGACTCCTTGCAGCTTTGCCTGGCTGCCGCACATGACCTGGGTAAGATTACTGCTTACACCCGTAAGGGTAATGGCGAGTGGCGACTGGAGAAGTCGCATGAACGAGAGTCCGCCCGTTGGACTTCGCGTTTAACTTCGTGGCAAGGCCTTCCTGAGGTTGAACGTCACGCTTTGATTTTAGCCCTTAACTACTTTCATACACCTACTCTTATGCCTACTGTCGGAAGCAACAAAGAATCTACTCGCCAAGCTCGACTGCTCCTGAAAGCGGTCGCACCGGTTGACCAAGCGGTTACTCAAGAAGAGAAACAAGCAGTTCTTGACGCCACGAACCTCCCGGGTTTGGCGTTGCGCACCTTGTTGGATACGCTCCCCAAGATTCCCTTCCAGGTCCCTGGTATCACCAAAGGAACAAAGGCGGCAGGCTTTAAGAAAGGGCGCCGGGTGTACCTCTTGGAAGCGCCATTCCGTGAGCGAGCTCTTCCTTCACTCTCCTCGGACATCACCGCGGCTTTGGGGCGAAACTTTCGAGCCAAGGGCCAAATGCATCCATTGACCATCGCGCTATGCCTGGCACTCCAGCAGGAGGGCTGGCTGGTTACTGAAATTGAAGACATGAAGGTGCAGCCCAAGATGCCCCTGTGGCGCCTGCGCTCAGGCACTTCTGAATTTTCGGGTGTTCTGATTTTCGACATGCCTGACAACTTGCTTGAGTTGTTGCCCGCCCAAAACACGACGTACGACTTGACAGTCCTGGGCTCCCAGGCTCGCCAGGATGATACGCTGGACAAAGGTTTGATGAATTCATTGCTAGGCGGCCCAGCCCCAGAAGCGCCCCAGGACAGTTCTCCCCCATAAGCCACTTGACAAACAAGTATAAAAGGTAGATGATGAATCCATCGACCACTCATTGGAGATTTACATGTTTGCCTTGCTTGCGCTGTTACCCGTTGCCCTGATGACCGCCTCTGTTGCAACCGCTCCTGCCGTAATCCTGGCGGCACCCGTAGTTTTGACTGCGGGTGCGCCAGTAGTTGCCGTAGTCACGGCCCCCGTGGCGCTTGCCAGTTATGCGGCTGACGCTGTGCCCGCGGAAGCCGAAACGAACTAATCAAGTCGTTTCTGTGAAAAGCCACCTTCGGGTGGCTTTTTTATTGCCAGGCCAGCCAAAAATTGCAAGACTATTTTTGCCGGGGTAGCATGGGGACGTGCTTAGTTTGCTTCGCGGCTTACGTTGCTATACGTTGAATCCGAATGTTGACCTGATTTCACGCTAACTTGCGAGAGGGTGCCTATACATTCGAATTCCCTTTAGATAGAGAGGTCCCATGCAAAAGGTTCTGATTACCCTGGCGATGGCTGCATTAGCTGCACCAGCTTTCGCTCAATCACCCCCGCCGGCCAAGCAGGCCCCGGGAGTGATGGCACCGCAGCCCGCAACGATGCCTAAGCTGACGCCGCCGGCCATGCCTAGTCACGCGGCGCTTCCGCCGTCCCAGGTCCCCGGGGCTATGCCCACACCGTCCACCCGGCCTGACCCCTTTAAACCCAACCCGGTAGCGCCGGCCTCTACGGCGGCTGCCCCCTCGTTGCCGGATATGGCGGCTATTCCTCCGGAGCCCCCCAAAACCCCCACGATGGGTGTCGGCGGCGATGGCCGAACTTTCATCGGGGTCATCGGTAATAACAAGGCTTTGTACAAAACTGGAGACGGCTATGTCTACGAACAAATTTCAAACCCGTAAACTGAGCGCGGCTGCTCTTGGGGTACTGCTGGCCCTGAGTGGCTGTGCGACACATCAGCCGTTGCGTGAGCGGGGCACCGCGAAAGAAGCCGTGAGCCGCTCGGCGGAGTCTTGGCCGGAGCCCGCTATTGAACGCGAGGGCGAGATGTCTATGGTGCTGCTGACGCCTATGGCAATCCCCGCTAAGGTTGCCAGCAAGCGGCTCAAGCTTTCCTTGCAGCCGGGCACTACCGTCAAAGACGTGGTGGCTGTTCTAGCAATGGAAGGCGTTCACATCATCGTGGCGGATAGTGACGCCGCCAACAAGGAATTCTACCTGCCGCGCTTTGAAGGCACGATGGGCGAGCTGACTCGGGTGCTTTCGCGCTCGGCGGATGTGTTCTTCACCTGGCGGGATAACACGATTGTGGTTTCCTCAAAAGAGCGATTTGCTGTGGCGGTTCCGCAAGAAACCAAGCTGGGCGATAAGCTGAAGGATGGCATCAACGCGCTGGGTGGCACTGCAATGGCTCAACCGGAAGCGGGTATGCTTGTGTTTGAGTGTTCCCCGAAAATCCTGGACCAAATCAAGCTTTACGTTGACCGCCTGACGCGAAACTCTGCGTTGGTTACCCTGGAAGTGTCCATTCTGACTGTTACGCTGAGCGACGAAAGCAAGCGAGGCGTGGACTGGGATAAGCTGGTCCTGGCGGTTGGCCAAGGCACAGCCGATGCGGTTACAGCCGGTGCCAATGCCGCAACCAGCTCGGTTACCGCAACCGCGGGGACTACCACCGCTACCGTAGCGGGCGCGCTGCCTAACAGCGTGGTTCAGCTGAGCTCGGGAGGCATCAAGGCAGGCTTGTTCACTAGTCGGATTAGCATGTCGCTGCTGATGAACTTGCTCGATACCTACGGCACAACCGACACACTGCAGAACGTCAAGACCAAGACCCTGACAGGCCACGAAGCGGAGCTGTCAAACAATACGCAGATTCCGTACATCCAGAGTGTCGGTGTGACGCCTTTGACCTCAGGTGTGGTTCAGCCTACCGTTGCGACAACCACGACCGGCACGACCACGACTAACGGCACTACGATTACGAACGGAACGACTACGAACGGAACGACTACGACCGGAACTGACGGCGTAGTTAATGGCGTAACTAACGGAGTGACGAACTCTACGTTGATGGGTTCTTCGCAGTCCGCTACGGCTAACGACGGCGTTACGCTCAAGCTGAAGCCGACTTACGACCGTGACGCGAACACTGTGACGATTGAGCTGAACCTCGCCGTGAACTCAGTGCTGGGCTTTAACAACCTGTCGGCAGGCAACCAGATTGGTAATTTGAGCCAGCCCACTACTGCCTCTCGCAAGCTGACGGACATTCTGCGCCTACGGCCGGGCCAAACCGCGATTATTGGTGGCGTTATCTACGAGAACACGTCGGACAACCGTTCAACGCTTCTCCGTACCCAGTCTATCGAGTCCAACAGCCTAACGAAGAAGCGCAATGAGATGTTTATCGTGGTGCGGCCGACCGTTAGCCAGTTCGGTAAGGTCGTAACAGAAGAAGCGTCGCGTACGGGCCAGGATTACTTCCCCGAAGGCGAAGATGCACTGCCGATGGCCCCTGAGCCGGCTGTTGCGACACCTGCAAAGAAAAAACTTAAGCCGACGAAGGGTGCACCCGCAGCCGGCCTGCCCACTATGGTGGTGCCCGGCATGGGTGGTAGCTCGATGGTTACCCCTGGTGGAGTCTCTGTCAACCTTCCTGCATTTCCCTCGTTGCCCACACCGGCTCCGCTACCCAAAGGAACTCGCTAATGGAACTCGCAGATAACCAATTAGTCCCTATCCAGCTACTGATGGGCTGGCTGCCGAAAGTCGCGGTTAAAGACGCGCGCCTGTATGTCGCGGGTCTTGCGGACAAGCATTGCCAGAGCATGCGAGATTCTGGATACCTGCTCTTGCCGTTTGATAACGGCTGGGCCTATGAAGTGCAAGAAGGAGGGCCGGGCAAGGCTTACTTGCCGGCCATCCTTAAGGTTTTTGCGGAAGCCCGTAAGGGAGAGACCCCTATCGAAGAGGTTGAGCGTTTTGTCATCGAGACCTCGACTCGTCGAGTGCAGGTTGAAATCCAGCCTGAAGGCTTTACAACGGTCATACTTCCCGAATCTGCCCTGACGCCGGCTACTCAAGGGCTTGTCCCAGATACGACATTGTTGTCTTTGGCGCCTGAGCGTCGTTCCGTTCTCATCATCGGAGGCGCGATGCTCGCCGCGGGGGTATTGGCGTTTGCTGCATCCTTGATTTGGAAATACCAGCCTCAGCTGACACCAAATGCCCCTGTGGTTTCATTTGGCAAGGGCTCGTTGGCGTACGACCAGTGGAATATGTTGGCGTCTACGCCTACGCCGCCGGGCACGATGGTGACTAAGCTCGAGTATTCCAAAGGCAAATGGGACGTGGTCAAGGGACCTAGCGAATAATAAGGACGGACTGACATGAACATCACCAAAGCAACACGCCAGCTAAATATCGGCGCCGGTATCGCCATGGGCGTCCTGGGCGTAATCGCCTTGAGTTCCGCCCTCTGGCTGACCTTTAAGGCCTCCACCCCAACGCCGGTCCTTATTCCGCCCCCCGCAGCGGACATTCCTTCTTGCAAGGCGCTGGCCCCCGTCTATGGCTTGATGGAACAAGCGGCGCCTAAACTTGGGAAAGACGCACAAGGCAAGGATGTCCAAATCCCTTGGTCGGCAGACGGCTTGCATTTTATCCAAGCCAACCAGAATGACCCGAAAGCTCAACTGCTTAACGTAACGGCGTTTCAAACCCGTTGCTCGATGACACTGGACTACTTCTGCATGGGGGTTGCTTGCGAGAAGCTAGGCGGCAGCTTTATGCGCGCAGTCTTTGTGCCAAAGGTCCCCGTGACCATCCCGCCGCCTGCTGCACTCACAAAATAAGCCAATGGCGCAGTGTTCTGCGCCATTGGCTTAGGGAGGCCGTATGCGGTATGTGCTGAGTTGGCTTAAGGCTCCTTGGATTCTGGTAGGACGACCTTTTTTGGAGCTTTGCCTGCTTATTGCCCTTTTTCCTTGGTATGTGCTGCTCATTCTATTCAGAGCGGACCACGATTGATGTTCTTGGACGTAGAATACCTTGGGCTAGTTCTTCTCTTTGCAGGAGTTCAGCGCTGGCTGGCAGGTCGGCTACTGGCTCGATGGTCATTACCCCGGCGACGCGTCCTGGCACTTTTTGACGCGGTAGGCCTCTACGCCCATGAGCTTACCCATGGGCTAGTAGCACTCTTGCTGGGAGGCCGCCCCTCGTATTTGACAGTGCTTCCTCGCCGAGACGGCTGGACTTTTCAGGGTTTGAGGTTTGGAGTGGGGACGCAAGGAGCAGTCATCCACTGCACCCGGCCCTCCCTTAGCCCGCTCGTTGATGCGGCTCCGTTGTTGCTGCTGCCCTTGGCGTTGTATCTACCCGATAGTCTCCCTCTGGCTATTCGCGCCTGGTTTGGCGCGCAACTTCTTCGATACGGAACGCCCTCGCGCCATGATTTAAGGCAGCTCTTGCCGGCAGCCTTGGTGCTCGCAGCGACAGGTTACGGGGTGACCCGCATATTTCTCTAGTGAGAAAAAAAAATTACAAAAATCGGATGAAAAGTTCGTGAAAGTTAATTTCATTCGCTATATAAAGCGTCCACCTCAAGAACTGGTGCGGCGTTCGAGCGATTTACGCTCATCTCGAATTCAACTTCAATAGGAGCTTCACCCCATGTTTTCCCTGATTATCACCATCATCTCCATCGCCCTCGTTGCCGCTCTGGCTGTTGCCACCATCTACTACGGCGGTGATGCGTTCAACCAAGGTACGACCAAGGCCAAGGCCTCGACCATCGTGAACCAGGCCCAACAAGTCGCTGGCGCCAACACCCTGTTCAAGTCCAACACCGGCTCCTTCGCTGGCACTGTCAGCGACCTGGTTTCCGCGTCCTACCTGGGTTCCGCCCCGGTCTCCGCCGACCTCGACGTGACCTACTCCGTCGACAGCAACAACCTGGTGTCCGCCACCCTGAAGTCCACCGCTGGCGAAATCTGCAAGCAAATCAAC
>RRZU013097373.1_pt1 | contig 18959 bp, 16 predicted proteins | sample 2165561 | NCBI WGS metagenome assembly RRZU01 (sample SAMN10456909, study PRJNA506462) | wastewater metagenome | isolation source: wastewater sludge | place: USA: Moscow, Idaho | reverse complement strand
CGAGGTCGAACGGCAGAATATTTTGGCCGGCAGCACGCGATACTTCGATAAAATCGTCGCCCCATACCACGGTGGCACCGATTTTTTCCAGCTCGTGCGCAAAGGCCACATCGCCCTGGATGCTGTGACGACCAATGCCGGTGACGCGGATCGGGCTGCCCGAGAGCAGGCCGGCGGCAAGGAAATAGGAAGCGCTGGAGGCGTCACCTTCTACATGTAAAACGTTGGGCGCCTGATAGCGGGACGCGGCAGGCAGCTTGAAAATGCGGTAATCCTGATTTTCTACATTAACGCCGAATTGCGCCATCAGATTCAGGGTAATATCAATATAGGGTTTGGAAATCAGCTCGCCAACCATATGAATCTCAAAAGCTTCGCCGGTGAGCGGCAAAGCCATCAGCAGGGCGGTGAGAAACTGGCTGGAAACATTGCCTTTAATCGGGATAATGCGGGTGTCGTTGTTGGTGCGCACGCCGATTTGCAGCGGCGGGTAGCCTTCATTGCCCAGATAGCGCACATCGGCGCCGGCAAGGCGCAGGGCATCAACCAAATCGCCAATGGGCCGCTCGTGCATACGCGGCACACCGTGCAGATGGAAATTGCCGCCGATAATGGCCAGTGCGGCGGTAAGCGGGCGGAAAGCCGTGCCGGCATTGCCCAGAAACAAGTCGGCACTGCGAAGGGGCAAGTTGCCTGCACAACCATGTACGTTAAGGCTGTCCGACTCGGTGCGCTCGAGCGATACGCCCAAAGCGGCCAACGCTTCGAGCATGCGGTCGGTATCGTCCGATTTCAACAGCGATTTGATTTCGCAACTGTTGTGCGACAAAGCAGCCAGCAGCAAGGTGCGGTTACTGATGCTTTTGGAACCGGGTAGGGCAACGGTGGCAGCTTTCAGCTTGGCCGGATGCAGATGGATAAAATCACTCATGATGCGGGTATTCTCAAATCTGTGGGAAAAGTCAGGCGTTTATTATGCCAATAATTCAGCAGCGGGCATAGGGCGCGGCAATGCTTTCAGGTAGCCTTTTGTTGAAAACAGCACAAAACAAGCTTTATACATTGGCAGGCATGCGATAATATAACGGGTTATTTTGTGACGCAGTCATTTAAGGGAAAATCATGCAGAAAGTAATTGCCATTGACGGGCCGAGCGCATCGGGCAAAGGCACAGTTGCCTCGCGCGTGGCCGCAGCGCTGGGCTGGGCTTATCTGGATTCGGGCGCACTCTACCGCCTCACCGCACTCTATGCGCAACAACAAAACGTTTCGTGGTCGGATGAAGCCGGCGTGGCGGCATTGGCGCAAAAGCTGCCGGTTGTTTTTAATGGGCAAACAGTGTTGTTGAGCGGGCAGGATGTATCCGAAGCTATCCGCACCGAACAAATAGGGATGGGCGCTTCCGCCGTGGCGCAACTGGCGCAGGTACGTGCAGCTTTGTTGCAGCGTCAGCGCGATTTTTTAAGCGCACAGGGCTTGGTAGCCGATGGGCGCGACATGGGTTCGGTAGTGTTTCCGCAGGCGGTGTTGAAAGTGTTTTTGACCGCCAGTGCGCAAGTGCGTGCCGAGCGTCGGGCCAAGCAATTGAGCTTGCCGTGCGAAGGTTTGGCGTTTGAGCGTATTCTGGCCGATATTAAAGTGCGCGATGAGGCTGACCGCAGGCGCGCGCTTGCACCACTGCTGCAACTGCCCGATGCCGAATTGTTGGACACCACTGAGCTGGATATCGACCAAGCAGTAAAAAAAGTGCTTGATTGGTATCGCAAAAAATGAAATTCGGTTATAATACTCGTTTCAGGTAGCCTTAACTTCAAAGGCTACCTGAAAAACATATTTCTGTCTGTCGGGCCAAGGCTGGCAGACATCAACCAACCTAAGCCCCACACTCCTTGGCGGTGTAAAGAAAGAAAATACATAACATGGAAAATTTTGCCCAGTTATTGGAAGAGTACTCTGCCGTACAAGAAATGAACCAAGGCGAAGTGATTACCGCCGAAGTGGTTGCCGTTGACAACAACTTCGTTACTGTAAACGCCGGTTTGAAATCAGAGTCTCTGATTGATGTAAACGAATTCAAAAATGTTGCAGGCGAAGTAGAAGTTAAAATTGGTGATTTCGTTACTGTAACCATCGAATCCATAGAAAATGGCTTCGGCGAAACCAAACTGTCACGCGAAAAAGCCAAGCGTGCTGCCGACTGGATTACTCTGGAAGAAGCCATGGAAAACGGCGACATCCTTTCCGGCGTGATCAACGGCAAAGTAAAAGGCGGCCTCACCGTTATGATCAACAGCATCCGCGCCTTCCTGCCGGGTTCTTTGGTTGACGTGCGCCCCGTAAAAGACACTTCTCACTTTGAAGGCAAAGAAATCGAATTCAAAGTGATCAAGCTGGACAAAAAACGCAACAACGTGGTGGTATCGCGCCGCGCCGTTCTGGAAGCCACTTTGGGCGAAGAACGCAAAGCCCTGCTGGAAAACCTGCAAGAAGGTTCAGTAGTTAAAGGTATCGTGAAAAACATCACCGATTACGGTGCATTTGTGGATTTGGGCGGCATCGACGGCTTGCTGCACATCACCGATTTGGCTTGGCGCCGCGTGAAGCACCCCAGCGAAGTGCTGGAAGTGGGTCAAGAAGTAGAAGCCAAAGTATTGAAATTCGACCAAGACAAGAGCCGCGTTTCTCTGGGCTTGAAACAATTGGGTGAAGATCCGTGGCACGGCCTTGCCCGCCGCTATCCGCAACACACCCGCCTGTTCGGTAAAGTATCCAACCTCACCGACTACGGCGCGTTTGTTGAAATCGAACAAGGCATCGAAGGTTTGGTACACGTTTCCGAAATGGACTGGACCAACAAAAACGTACATCCGAGCAAAGTCGTGCAACTGGGCGACGAAGTAGAAGTGATGATTCTGGAAATCGACGAAGACCGCCGCCGCATCAGCTTGGGCATGAAACAATGCCAAGCCAACCCGTGGGACGATTTTGCCGCCAACCACAACAAAGGCGACAAACTTTCAGGTGCGGTTAAATCCATTACCGACTTCGGCGTATTTGTAGGCTTGCCGGGCGGTATCGACGGTTTGGTACATTTGTCTGATCTGTCTTGGACCGAATCCGGTGAAGAAGCCGTTCGCAAGTACAAAAAAGGCGAAGAAGTAGAAGCCGTTGTATTGGCGATCGATGTTGACAAAGAACGCATCTCTTTGGGCATCAAGCAATTGGAAGGCGACCCCTTCAGCAACTTCATCAGCGTGAACGACAAAGGCTCTCTGGTGAGAGGTACGGTAAAAACTGTTGACGCCAAAGGTGCAGTAATTGCCCTGTCTGACGAAGTAGAAGCCTACCTGCCTGCTGCCGAATGGTCGAGCGACCGCGTTGAAGACCTGAGCACCAAACTGAAAGAAGGTGATGAGGTTGAAGCCGTTGTGGTAACCGTTGACCGCAAAAACCGCAGCATCCGTTTGTCGGTAAAAGCGAAAGACGCGAAAGACAACCGCGAAGCACTGAACTCGGTTAATGCCGCTGCCACAGCCAATGCCGGTACCACCAGCCTGGGTGATCTGTTGAAAGCCAAGCTGTCTGGCGATCAAGAGTAAGGTACGGGTATGACCAAATCTGAGTTAATGGTGCGGTTGGCAGAAATGTTTGCCGAGAAAAATGGTGCTCAATTGGTCGCAAAAGATATTGAGTACAGTGTGAAAGTCTTGGTGGATACCATGACACGTTCGTTGGCAAAAGGCCAGCGTATCGAGATTCGCGGTTTTGGTAGTTTTGATTTGAACCACCGTCCCGCGCGTACCGGACGCAATCCGAAAACCGGTGAAAAAGTAGAAGTGCCGGAGAAATACGTGCCACACTTCAAGCCGGGCAAGGAACTGCGCGAACGCGTTGACCAAGCTTTGCAAGACAGTATCAGTTAAGTTGTGAAACAAAACACCGCAGAAATGCGGTGTTTTTTGTTTGGGTTTAAGCTTGCTCGCTGTGACTATTTGGCTGACAAGGCTACCTGAAAGATTTTCAGGTAGCCTTGCATGATCCGGATAATGCTTATTTCTTAGCCGTTTTGTGTGGCATGGAATCAGGCGTTGATCATGCTCATTTTGGGGCCGAAGGGTTCGAAGTAAATCTTTTGTTCCTTGCGTTGGAGTGATTCGAATAAACCACACAGGTTTTCCATAAAGTGGATGGAGCCACACAGGTAAACGTCTGCATTTGCCGGTGTATTGGCTTGCAGCCAGGCAGCATCGAGATTGTCGCCGTTTTCACGATAAAGAGTATGGCGTTGGGCAGTGGGCATTTTTGCCAATAAATGGTTGGTTTCTTCCTGAAAGGCATGGGTTTGCGAGTTGCGGGTCGCATGTATCCAGATGAGTGGGCGTTGCGGGTTGGTGCGGCTTTGCATTTCCAGCATGGCTAAAATCGGCGTGATGCCAACGCCGGCGCTCAACAGCACAATTGGATTTTTTCCATCTTGCCACAGAAAATCGCCTGCTGGTGCAGAGAGGTTTAGCGTGTCGCCAATATGGATGTGGTCGTGCAGATAATTGGATACCAAACCATGATTACCGTTATTATTGTCGCGCTTGGCGGCAAATTTAAGGCTGCCGGCAGTATGGGTAGAGCAAAGTGAATAATGGCGCAGTGCAAGATTGCCGTCTGCTTCGGGGCGTGCCTGCACGGTAATGTATTGGCCGGCCTGAATTTCCGGTAATGTTACCGTTTGTGGCTGTACGGTGAATTCGGCAATGTCTTCGCTGACCAAGCGTTTGTCGGTTACTGTGAACGGGGTAAAGCCTTGCCAAGGGGCATTCTGGTACATTTCTTTTTCTACGCTGATAAATATGTCGGCAATAGCACCGTAGGCTTCTGCCCAGGCATTAATAATTTCAGGCGTAGCAGCTTCGCCCAGCACTTCTTGAATGGCGCCAAGCAGATATTTGCCGACAATAGGGTAGTGTTCCGGCTTAATTTGCAGGGAGCGGTGCTTGTGCGCGATTTGTGTGACATGTGGCAGAATGGCATTTAAATTATCAATGTGCTTGGCGGCGGCCAATACGGCAGTAGCCAGAGCGGTTTGTTGTTTGCCTTGTGTTTGATTGGTTTTATTGAAAATATCCAGCAGCTCGGGGTGGGCGGCGAACATATTTTGGTAAAAAACTTTGGTGATTTCGGTGCCGTATTGTTCTAGTGCAGGGACGGTGGCTTTAATCAGACTTTTGGTTTGTGTGCTTAACATTTTATTCCTTTTTTTATAGGGTTTTAAAAGTGGTATATATAATACCGTTTTAAAAGCGAGATTTAAACGAATAAGCAGACTGCATACTGAATTAAGCATTTATCATACTGATTTTAAATATATTTAAATGTTATTTTGCTGTGATATTAAAAAGGCTACCTGAAACGTATGAATCGGCTTGATTGATACGGTTCAGGTAGCCTTGTGAGTGTTGAATTATTTTATTTTCAGGTAGCCTTTAACATCTTGCCCAATTTGCGGCTCTAAACGCAACAGGTAGACAATCATCGCGATGTTGCCCAAAGGCACGAGCAGATACAGGATACTGATGCTGTTAAACAGCCACAACAATAGGGCGCTGGCGCTGGCTGCGGCTACCATAAACAGGCCGTTGGTGATGTTGTTGGCGGCGACGGCGTGGGCTCGAAACTCATCGCTACTGGCAGTTTGCAGGCGGGTGTAGAGTGGCACGGAGAAAAATCCGCCAAAAAATCCGATGGCTATCATGCACAGCATTACGGGATAGGCAAAGCCTTGCTGTAAAAAGTAAAAAATGCCGTTGAGTTCAGTGAAATGGTTGGCATAGGTGAGCCAAACCAAGAGAAGGCCGAATACGGTGAGGCCAGTGGTGCCGACAGCAACAAGACCCAGCTGCAAACGTTGGTGGCTCACTTTGGCGCACAATATCGATCCGGCAGCAATACCGATAGAAAACAGCGCCAACATCAGGTTGAAGACATTGTCGTTGCCTCCGAGATGAATTTGTGTGAAGGTGGGTAGTTGGGTGGTGTATACCGCGCCAATGAGCCAAAACCAGGAAATACCGATGATAGCGGTATAGAGTGCTTGTTGTCGGAACGTTTCGGCAATCAGGTTGCGGGTGCTTTTGATGATGTTCCATTCTAGAGGTTGGCCGGGGTTTTTCGCAGGCACGGAGGGCATATAATGGCTGGTACCGATACCGCCGAGAGCCACCAGTAGAATCAAGGTGATAACGATGGCGGCGGGAAACCCGGCCACGATAGTACCGATAATTTGGCCGAACAAAATGGCCAAAAAGGTGCCCGATTCTATTAGGCTGTTGCCGCCAATCAATTCTTTTTCGTTCAGATAATCAGGCAGGATAGCGTATTTGAGCGGACCGAACAGCGTGGATTGGGTGCCCATCATAAACAGGCACAAAAACAATAAGGGTGCCGATTCGATGTAGAAACCGTAGGCCGCGAGCGCCATGATAACGATTTCCAGCAGCTTGATGATAAAGGCCAGTTTGGCTTTATCGTATTTGGTACTCAGTTGGCCGGAAAGGGCAGAAAACAGAAAATAGGGCAAAATAAACAATAAAGCACCGATATTCAGCATCTGGCTGGCAGGCAAGAAGTTATTTTTGCCGAGGCCATAAAAGCTGATGAGCACGAAGAAGGCTGTTTTAAACAGGTTGTCGTTGAACGCGCCTAAAAATTGGGTACCAAAAAGGGGGGCGAAACGGCGGCTTGTGGCAAATGCAAAATTATTTTGGCTCATGTGGCTCTTCAGGCTTCTGTGGGGTTTCGTCGGCGGAGTCGTCATCCATCAAAATGCGATGTGCGGGACCTTCCAAATCGTCGAACTGACCGCTTTTGCCCGACCACCAAAAGAAATAGCCGATAATGAATGCCAGAATAATACTGATGGGGATAAGGATAAATACGCTTTCCATTAGATAACCCCGGTGAGATCGGTTAAGACAAAGCTGTGCCCGTCGATATCGCAGAATTCTTGGCGGATGCGACCGATATATTGGCCGTTGTTGCTCAGGGCGATATGGTCTTTATCCAGCTGCCATGATAGTAGTGTGTCGGATTGCTCGTAATGGGTCAATACCTGGGTGGCGCTGCTATTTTTAGGGGGATGTTCGCTTTGGCATTTGATGGCGAAACGGCCGCTTTGCGGTGCGGAATCGTTTTCATCGTCGGGCAGCATGACCAGAAAACCTAAATGTTCGCCTTGCGGATGATGAATACTGAAGTAGTGCATATTCAGGTAGCTTTGGTTTGTAAAGGGATACTGTAACAGGTTTGGTGTGGATTTGCATGCGCTATCGGTGCAAAGTGTATACGCGCAGGTTGGATAAAACTCTGATGAAGAATTGGTTTTTACGCTTTTATTAATGGATGGCTATAAATAAAACAGCCCTTGGAAAAGGGCTGTTTTACCGGATTAGCTGCCGATAAGTTTGATTTTTTGCCCCGGCTGTATGGTGCGGGTGTTGCGGTTCCAGCGGCGGATGTCATTGACATCTACATTAAATCGGCTGGCAATGGTGTTTAAAGTATCGCCTTGGCGCACGGTATAGGATACATTGCGGATGTTGCTTTGTGCGCTTGGTTGTGCTGAGGCTACTTTCAATACCTGGCCGCGGCGGATATTGCTGCCGGATAGATTATTGGCGGTAATTAAATCGGCCACACTTAGGTTGTAACGTTGGGCAATATTATACAGCGTATCGCCTTCGTCAACGCGGTGGGTGCTGTTTTGGGCGGCGGCTACTTGTTGTGCCAAGCGGCTGTTGCGGGCGTCGATGCGTTGTTGCTGCTTGATGCGTGCGCTGGCCAGTTTGGCTGCTTGTGCGTCTTCGGCATCTGCTTGTGCCAGTGTGTTGCGTACCACATCAGCGGCGTTCAAACGTGAAGTGGATTCTTGCGCCAAGAGTGCCAGCTCGTCGTTATCATGATCAAAATCGCTATTTGCCAAACCTTCAGCTGCTGCGGTTTGTGTGGGTAGAGGCAAAGATTGGTTGTTGGTTAAAGCAGGTGCTTCCGGTTCCGGCTGTGCGGTTGCGATTTGTGTCGGTAGGGGCAGTGGTTCGGTAATGGCTACGGTTTGAGCCGGTGCAGGCATGGCTTCAGTCAGCGCTACCGGTGCGGTAGCGGCGGGTGCGGCTGCAACACGGGTGGGTAATGGCAGGGGCTCGCTGATGGCGATGATCGGCTCTGCTTTTTCTTCAGTAATGGTATTAGCAGTAATGGTATTAGCGGCCACATTGCGTGTGGCGGTGAAATCGGCAGCAACCGGTTGCGGCATGGTTGATTTAGGCGCAACGACGATGTTGGCGACTGTTGGCTGTGCGACGGCAATTTGGATATCGTTTGGCTGTGGTTTTACGCTCGGTGCTGCCGCTTGGACGATAAAGGCATCTGCCGTAGTGGTGATATTGTTTTGGGCGAAATTGGCATTTGCGCTATTGCTGCCGTTAAGGCTGTTTTTCGCCACCAAAATGCTGCGGCCGGCGCTCAGGTTATTGCTGCGGATGCCGTTGAGGTTTTTTAATTCCGACAGACTCATGCCGGTTTCTGCGGCGATGCTGCTCAGGGGAGTGGTGTAATCGCTGGTATAGATATCCCAAGAAAGCAGGGTTTCCGGTTGGGCATTGCGCAGATTACGCTCGAAGGTGTTGACGGAATCAACCGGCAGCAATAAACGGCGACCATTTTGTGGGATGAATACCGGGGCGTTGACGGCGGGATTCAATGCAAGAAATTCCTGTTCGGAAATGTTTGCCAAGCGAACAGCGGCGCTAACGTCGATGGGTTGGTTGAGATTAACGGTTTTGAAAAACGGCTTGTTGTCGATATTGCTGAGGCTCATGCCGAACGTTTCCGGGTTGTTGACCAGATTGCGTACGGCCAGCAGTTTGGGCACGTAATTGCGCGTTTCGTTGGGCATGCGCAGGTTTTCATAAGTGGGCGGCAGGCCTTGAGCTTGAGTGCGGCGAACGGCGCGGGATACATTGCCTTCGCCCCAGTTGTAGGCGGCCAGAGCCAGCGACCAGTCGCCAAACATGCCGTGCAGGTATTCAAGATAGTTTAAGGCGGCGTCGGTAGCGGCGTAAACGTCGTGACGACCGTCATAAGAAGGGCTTTGTTCCAGGCCGTATTGGCGGCCGGTGGCGGGCATGAACTGCCATAAGCCAGAGGCGCCGACGTGTGATTTGGCTTTGGTAACGAATGCGCTTTCAATAAACGGTAAAAGGGCGATTTCCGCCGGCATTTTGCGTTTTTCCACTTCTTGGGTGATGTGGTATAAATAGGGTTTGCTGCGCTCGATGGTGCGGTTGAAATAGGCGCTGTTGGTGGCAAATTTGCTTTCGTGGCGGCGTATCAGCTCGGGGTTGACTTCATCCATGCGGAAATCTTTGCGCATGGCCGCCCACAAGCTGCTGTTGCCGAAGGTTTTTGGTTTTTCCTGATGCACCAAAGAGGCGTTTAGGCGCATCATGGCCATGCCGACTTGGTTTGGGCTGTAGGATTGGCTGTATGCCTGTGTTGATAAAGTGCCTAAACCGGCCAGAGCCACAACTAGGGTTTTCAATGATGCCATAGGGAATGTTCTTTATGAAAATAGTAGATAGATAAAATTTATCTTAATGATATTAGTCTGTGGCCGGTGAAGTGTCAAGCAAGGCGGTGTATAAAAATTATTCAATATTTTAAAGATGTTGGATGAAAATGACTTGCTTTCAGGCAGCCTGTTACACTGTTTGTCATCAAGCTATGATAGCAATGGGATTTTACGGGTAAACACTATGAATAATATGTATTTGAATCAATGGTTTGACCAGAGTAGTTCTGGAGGCTACCTGAAAGAAAAGGAGTTGGATTTTTATCGGCGCTCGGTGCAGGAGGTGCATGGCGAGGTTTGGGTGCAGATGGGAATGGCGAGTTGGCCGTTGTTGTCGTTCTGCAACGGCAGGGTTTTGATTTTACAGGCGGATAATGCCGAAAATGCAGATGTGTGCATGCAGCCGGATGCGTTGGCGTGGACGCATGCGAGTTTGGACGGGGTATTGTTGCCGCATGTGTTGTCGTGTTGCAGTGAGCCGGATCGGATATTGGCGGAGGTGTTTCGGGCGCTTAAGCCGGAAGGGCGTTTGATATTGACCGAGTTTAATCCGCATTCATTGTGGGGTATCGGTGCTGCGTTTGATGGCAAAAGGCTACCTGAAAAAAAACGTTGTTTGCCTTTGCCGCTGTTGAAGCGTAAGGCAAAAGCCACGGGTTTTAATATTGAGCGTGGGCGTTTTATGGGCTATGCACCGTGGGCGAAACAGCAGGGAGATTTATCGAAGTGGGCGTTTATAGAATCGGCGGGTAACCGTTGGTGGCCGCATGCGGCGGCGGTGTATGGTTTGGTATTGGTGAAGCGGACGCCGTGTATAACGCCTCTGCCTGAATACGATAAAGAAGCGGTGCCGCAGGATATGGTGTTGGGGGTGGCAAGGGCTGCTGCCGATTGAGCCTGAATGTTTAAGCTGCAAAAAACCACCCGAAGCGGGTGGTTTTTTCCGGCACGTGTTTTTAAAACAGGCTAACGATAAACAGGGTGGCCAGCGTGAGCAGAATCACCAACGCGCAGCCCACTTTGGCGACCACGCCCAAAATAAAGCCGATAAAGGTGCCGATGCCCACTTTGCCCGCGCTCCATAAATCTTTGCGCGCCCAGAATTCGCCGCCGGCGGCGCCAATCAAGGGGCCGAGCAGCAGGCCGGGTAGGGAGAAAAAGGCACCGATGATGCCGCCGATTAGGGCGCCCCAAATGGCTGTTTTGCTGGCGCCAGTGAATTTTGCGCCCAGCATCCCTGCCACATAATCCATTGCAGTGCCGACGACGGCAACGATGCCGAGGAAAATAAGGGCGTTGCTGCCGATAATGTCGTAGTTTCCAGCGTAGCCGAGCAGCCATGCGCCGGCAAACATCAGCCCCAAACCGGGAATGGCGGGGTAAATGGTGCCGAGCAGGCCGATTAAAAGGGCGATAAGGCCGAGGGTGATGAGAATGGCGGTCATGGGTACTCCATTGTGTGGGGAAGGCTACCTGATGGGTTTTCAGGTAGCCTCTAACATGCAGCCGGCGGGTTGAATAATCAAGCTGCCGGGCAGCGGTTTTTATGGCGGATACATTCTTTAACCATGCAGCGCGTCACGGTGCAAGCTTTTGCAGGCTGTTTAATCTTTGCTTTTGCTGGCGAGAATATTAATCACTTTTCGCGGCGGTATGTCTACGCGAATGGCGTCTGCATCGGTGTGGCTACCTGAAAACTGTTGTGGCAGAGTTTCGCGGTCGAATGCGGTATCGCCGCCGTATTGCAGTTTTTGGCCGCGTTGCAGGTGTTTGAAGTCAAACAAATCGGTGTCTGCCAAATGCGAGGGTACGACGTTTTGCAGTGCCGAAAACATGGATTCGATTCGGCCGGGGAATTTTTTGTCCCAATCATTGAGCAGGTCTTTGATGACTTGGCGTTGCAGGTTGGGTTGTGAGCCGCACAGGTTGCACGGGATAATGGGAAACTGCTTTAATTCGGCGTAGCGTTCCAAGTCTTTTTCTTTCACGTAAGCGAGCGGGCGGATAACGATGTGTTCACCGTTGTCGCTCACCAACTTCGGCGGCATGGCTTTGAGTTTGCCGCCGTAAAACATGTTGAGAAATAAGGTTTGCAGAATGTCGTCGCGGTGGTGGCCGAGGGCGATTTTGGTGCAACCCAACTCTTTGGCGACGCGGTAGAGCACGCCGCGACGCAGGCGGCTGCACAATGAGCAGGTGGTTTTGCCCTCTTCAATCACGCGTTTTACCACCGAATAAGTGTCTTCTTCGATAATTTTATAGGGCACGCCGATGCTTTGCAGATATTCGGGCAAAACGTGTTCGGGAAAGCCGGGCTGCTTTTGGTCGAGGTTGACGGCCACCAGCTCGAAATCAATTGGCGCGCTGGCTTGCAGTTGGCGCAGGATGTCGAGCAGTGCGTAGCTGTCTTTGCCGCCAGAGAGGCAGACCATGATTTTGTCGCCGGCTTCAATCATGTTGAAATGGTTGATGGCATCGCCCACGGCATGACGCAGGCGTTTGTTTAATTTGTTGTTTTCGAGTTCGTGTTTCGGTTTTTTAGACATAGCATGGCAAGCGGTTAAATTTAGGCTGGAATTATACCTGAATAACAGGAAGACTACCTGAAAGCACGTGGTTTTTCAGGTAGCCTTATAGAATATTTACAGTTTGTTTTACCAGCGTGAAAGGCTACCTGAAAACGGTTTTCAGGTAGCCTTGGGTGTTTAGGCAGATTGGCGGCAAGCGGCGAAGATATCAAGGTCGGGCTTGTATTCTTGGGTTTGCACTTCCATTAGGCCAAGAACGGAATGGAACCAGTTGTCGTGTGAATAGGTTTGGGCGGCATTTTTCTCCAAACAGCTTTTATCCAGATGTTGCGCTTGGTAAAAACCGTTGTCTGCCCAGAAAATCATCGGTACGTGGGTTTGCTCGGCAGGCGCAACGGCATAAGGTGAGCCGTGCAGATACATGCCGTTTTCGCCAAGCGACTCGCCATGGTCGGAAACATACAGCAGGGCGGAATCGGTGCCGGTTTCGGCCTGCAGCAGGCGGATGGTGCCGGCGAGCATTTGATCAATGTATACGATGGTGTTGTCGTAAGTGTTTTGCAGTTGCTCTTTCGAGCAGTCTTGCAGTTGGTTGCTGTCGCAGGTGGGCGTAAACTTGCGCTGTGCGTCGGGATAGCGCTGGTAATAGGCGGGGCCGTGGCTGCCCATGGTGTGCAGTACAATCACGCCATCGCCCGGCATGGCGCGGATTTCTTCGGCCAAACCGTTGAGCAGGGTATTGTCGAAGCAACCTTCTTTGCTGCATTGGCCGGCGCTGGCAATCTCGCGTACGTCGATGTGTTTGATGCGGTCGCAGGTGCCTTTGCAGCCGCCGTCGTTTTCACGCCATGAGGTATAGAGGCCGGCGCGTTGCAGAATGTCCATCAAACCTTCTTGGTGTTTGGCGGTTGCGGGGTTGTAATTTTTGCGGTTCATGTTGGAAAACAGGCACGGCAACGAGATGGCGGTGGCAGTGCCGCAGGAAGAAACATCGGGAGAGTTGATAACGCCGGCGGTTTGAGCCAGTTGAGGCGTGGTGTCGCGTGCGCCGTGGTTCAGCCCCCAGTTTTGGGCGCGGGTGGTTTCGCCGACTACCAAAACCAGCAGGCGTTTGCGTTCGTGCGGGGCGGTGTTGCGCTTGGCATCGAGGCCGATGTGGACAAACGGACGGTTGGCATCGTAGGCGCCATATGCGGTTTTGAGCATGGCACCGAGCAGATTGGTGGGCACGATTTGGTGCGGTATGCCATGGTTGTTGCGGAAAAACGAAGCGTAGTTTTGGTAACTGAACGAAGCAATGATGCCGATAAGCACCAGTGATGCACACATACCGAGCAGGCGGCGGCCGATTTCGCCATACCATTTTTGAGCATATTTGATGTGGACGAAGCGGATATAGAAAAATGCGGGTACGATGCCGGCCAGTAAAACCCATAAAATAAATTTGCTGCTCAACCAAGCGCTGGCTTCGGCGGGGTTGCTCTGAATCAGGTTTTGCAGCATATCGGCGTTAAAATAGATTTTCTGCGTTATCGTGGCATAGGATGCGCCGGCACCGGCAATCAATAGAAACGGAATGATGATGCGGTGGACTCTGGGCCAAAATAAAAGCTGCAGCACAAAACTGATGGTGGCCACGAGAAACAGTGGCATGGTGAGCAGCAATACCCAATCGCGTTTGCCGTTGATCAGCGTCACATCAAATGTTTGCTGCCAGAAGCCGATGTTGAGTATGGCAACTGTATAAACAGCAAACAGTAATATGGCCTGGTTGCGGGTAAGGTTGAAGCGCATAGGGAAATTCCGGGGAGACTCTGGTAACGAAGTGGAAATTCTAAGAGGGGGTGCTTAAAGTAAACTTAAAAGCCAATTATTATTTTAAATAAAATAATTTTAAATGGCCGTGCTGTTGGGTGTGCATGCACACTAACCGCAACAGTTGTATGGCGGAAAATCACTTGGAAAGGGTGCGTCATCAATAGCACTTCAATGGTTTTCGCTAAATTCGATTTGCTATGATGGCACAACCTCCAATATGAAAAATGCAATTTGGTGCATGCCATGATTACCGGCGAAAACAGCTTAAATTCATTTTTCAGGTAGCCGTTTAAGCTTTACTTAAGATAAGTTTGTTTTAATATGTTCACAGCAACAAAGTGCTGTATTCCTTCATTAAGCTTACTGCCTGTTTATCTCCTCGAAGGTATGCAGGCAGTTTTTTTAAACGGCTTAAAATATTGATGTTTTAAGATACAGCGGTGGCGTGGAGTTTTAGTATGATTTTGCTGCCGGAAGAGAGAAAGAACATGCGCATTTTATTGATTGAAGACGACCCACAGATCGGCGACGGCCTCTATCGCGGTTTGCAGAAACACAACATGACCGTAGACTGGTTTAAAACCGGCCATCACGGCCAAGAAGCAATGAGTGCCGCGCCTTACGACGCTGCCGTGCTGGATTTGGGTTTGCCCGATATCGACGGGCTGGAAATTCTGGCGCACTGGCGCCGTTATGGCTGCAACACGCCGGTGCTGATTCTCACCGCCCGCGATGCCTTACCGGAGCGTTTGGCCGGTTTGAACGGCGGCGCCGACGATTATTTGTGTAAACCCTTTGCTCTTGATGAAGTAGCCGTGCGCCTGGCGGTATTGGTGCGTCGCAGCCAGGGGCGGGCAGCGGCCATTTTGTCTTACGGCAGCCTCAGTTTGGATACCGCCGCCAAAACAGCAACTCTGCAAGAGAAGCCGCTGGTGCTGACACAGCGCGAATATATGCTGCTAGAATTGCTGCTGTCGCAGCCTACACACATTCACAGCCGCGCCCAAATCGAAGACAAACTCTATGGATGGTCGCAGGAAGTGGAGAGCAACGCTGTGGAAGTGCACATCCACCATTTGCGTAAAAAAATCGGCAGCACGTTTATCCAAACCCAGCGCGGTTTGGGTTACCGTTTGGGTCAACAACCCTAGCGGCTGTATGTGTTTGCCTTAATCCTTAATCCTTTCATTTTTCAGGTAGCCTCTGCCAACGATGAAGCCCGCATCGCCCCCAAAACCCAACAGCATACGCCAAAACCTGCTGCGCTCGCTCGGCAAGGGGCTGCCGGCGGTGTGGCTGGTGATTACGCTGCTGTCGATTCCGCCGATTTTGCACGAAACCAACGAAGCGGGTGACACAGCAATGATGCAGTTGGCGCATAAACTGCTTTCTATCGACAGCTTGGGTGCTCCCGGCACACACGAATATGACCCGCTGTCGAAACAGCAGGCGGGTTATGCGGAAGACGATTTTTCCGGCGTTGCTGTGTGGACGGCAGACGGCACTGTGCTGCTGGCCGACAAGCTCGGAGCCAACATCCATTTTCGGCCGGATGCAGAAGGTTTTGTCAATCAAGGTCATTGGTGGTCACGCGATTCATGGCGCGTGCTCTATCTGCACGATACCGCCGACCAGCGCTACGTGGCCGTGAGCTTTAGCTGGAAAGAACGCTTGGAAGCCTTGTTCAGCGCCGTGGTGCCGCTGCTGCTTTTTTGGCTATTGGGCGTACCGCTGGTGTTGTGGATGCTGGTGCGCAGCATCCGCAACGGTCTGCAGCCGTTGTATCAACTGAGCAACGAGCTGGGCAAACGCGATGCCGGCAGCCTGAACACTGTTTCCGAAAACGTGCCCGCCGAGGTGTTGCCGCTGGTGCGCTCGCTCAACGATTTGTTTCAGCGTGTATCGGTGGCCATTGAGCGCGAACAGCGCTTCACTTCCGATGCCGCGCACGAATTGCGCAGCCCGCTGGCGGCGTTGAAAGTACAAACAGAAGTGTTGGCTCTGAGCCAGAGCAGTGACGAACAGGCGCATCATTCGATGCAGATACGGCAAAGCATCGAGCGCGCAGAAAACCTAATCAACCAGCTTTTGGTGCTTGCTCGCTTGGATCCGGCCGCACCCCGCCAAGACTGGCCGCAGGCCGATTGGAACGAAATCAGCAGCCAAGCTTTGCAAAGTGTGAACCTGCACGCACGCGAAAAATACATCCGCCTGCAACGCGAAACACCCGATGCCGAAGCCCTGCCGCTGCAAGGTGATGCCCTGCTGCTGCAACTGATGTTGCGCAATTTGCTCGACAACGCCGTGCGCTATTCGCCCGAGCGCGGCAGGGTAACGTTGGTGTTGGCGGCCGATTATATCGAGGTGTATGACAATGGAGCCGGTATTGCCGAAGCGCATTTGGCACGGCTCACAGAACGTTTCTACCGCCCCGCCGGCCAAAATGAACAAGGCAGCGGCTTGGGTTTGTCTATCGTTGAGCAAATCGCTCGCCTGCACGGCCTGAAGCTGATTATCGGCAACCGGCCCGAAGGCGGCTTCAGCGCCAAACTGGTGTGCGCGACTCATTGAATGGGGCAGCAGACCATAAAGGCTACCTGAAAATCGTTTTCAGGTAGCCTTTATTCTGATTTTATTTTTATTGAAAAGAAGTGAAATCAGAATGCCAGTTTTACCGGTACCAATATGGCTTTCAGACAATCTACTCCGCTGTATCCCAAATGAGCCTGAAGGGGTGAATCAGGCGCTTATGCGCTGTAGCGGATAAACGCAACAGGCTACCTGAAAGCATTTCAGCCCGCCTGCTTTGGCAATACGCCAACATACCTTGACATAAATTACGGTACAATGCCCGTTTTATTTTCAGCTTGAGGAACGGCCACCAACATGGCTTCTTTAGAAACTTGGATCGGCCTGCGCTATTTGCGGGCGAAAAAGCGCAACGGCTTTATGTCGTTTATTACTCTGGTATCCATTGCCGGCATTGCCCTGGGCGTTACCGCGCTGATTGTGGTGTTGTCGGTGATGAGCGGCTTTCAGAAAGAAATCCGCGGCCAGCTTTTAAACGTTGCCCCCCATGCCGAAATAGGCTATTACGATTCGGGCAACGGCGAGCCGTGGCAGAATCTGCGCGCTTATGTGGCCGGCAAAAAAGAAGTGCTCGCCAGCGCACCTTATGTAGCCGACCAAGCTTTACTGGCCAATTCAGGCGAAGTGCGTGGTGTGCAGGTTCGCGGCATCGACCCCGCAGAAGAAAACAAAGTGGTCGATTACGGTAAAAGCACCGAGCCGGGCGGCAATTTCAATGCGCTCAAGCCTGATGAATTTGATCTGATTTTGGGTGCAGATTTGGCCAACGCGCTGGGCGCGGAAGTGGGCGGCAAGGTCACGGTGATTACGCCCGAGGGCAACGTTACCCCCGCCGGCGTGGTGCCGCGCTTAAAGCAGTTTAATGTAGTGGGCATCATCAAAACCGGTGTGTTTGAAGTGGATAACTCATTGGCGCTCACCCACATTGCCGATGCGCAAAAACTATATCGCATGGGTGATGGCGTGAGCGGCCTGCGCCTGCGCCTGGCTGATCCGCAAAACGCGCCGGCGTTTACGCAAAAGCTACTGCCGAAAGATCAGGCCGATCAGGTGTGGGTGCGCGACTGGACTTTTGCCAACCGCACCTATTTTGAAGCTGTGGAGCTGGAAAAACGGATGATGTTCATCATCCTTACGCTGATTATCGCCGTGGCCGCGTTTAATCTGGTGTCGTCGCTGGTGATGGCCGTTACCGAAAAACAGGCCGACATCGCCATTTTGCGCACGCTAGGACTCGCGCCCGGCGGCGTGATGAAAATTTTTATGGTGCAGGGCGCGTTTGCCGGCTTTTTCGGCACGCTCATCGGCGTGATTTGCGGCGTATTGCTCGGCTGGAATGTGGGCAAAATCGTGGCCTTTTTCGAGAATATGTTTGGCCTGCACCTGATTAATTCGCAAGTATATTTCATTGATTACTTGCCTTCGGAAGTGAATTTCAGTGATGTAGTGGTGATTGCCGCTATTTCACTGACACTGGCCTTTCTGGCCACGCTCTATCCGAGCTGGCGTGCTTCAAAAACCCAACCGGCGGAGGCTTTGCGTTATGAGTGAGATTATTTTAGACTGCCGGGCTGTTGAAAAAAGCTATGCAGACGGCACGCTGAATGTGCAGGTGTTAAGCGGCCTCAACTTTCAGGTAGCCTCAGGGCAAAGCGTGGGCATTGTCGGTTCCTCCGGCAGCGGTAAATCCACACTGTTGCACATTCTGGGCGGGCTCGACATGCCCAGCGCCGGCAAAGTGGTGCTGATGGGCAACGATTTGAGCAGCCTGAGCCAGAAAAAACTCGGCGATTTGCGCAACCAGTATCTCGGTTTCGTGTATCAGTTTCACCATCTGCTGCTGGAATTTTCTGCACTGGAAAACGTGATGATGCCGCTGCTCATCAGCAAAAAAAGCAAAGCGCAGGCCGAAGCCGAAGCCGCCGCCATGCTGGAAAAAGTAGGCTTGAAACAGCGCATGTTACACCGCCCGAGCGAGCTCTCCGGCGGCGAACGCCAACGCGCCGCCATTGCCCGCGCCCTAGTTACCCGCCCCAAATGTTTGTTGGCCGACGAACCCACCGGCAACCTTGACCGCAAAAATGCGCAAAACATTCTCGACATGATGCTCGATTTGAAAAGCGAGTTGGGCAGCGCGCTGGTGGTGGTGACGCACGACGACGAACTTGCCGCCCGCTTCGACCGCGTGCTGACCATGAGCGACGGCCATCTGGCCGATGGACAGGCAAAAATGCGTTAACAACAAACCTCTTGTGCATGGACATTAAGGTGTAAGAAATAACCGAGTTGTTTACACAATAGTTTGAGAAAAATAAGCCTGTAAAACTTCAAAAGGCGTATCGCCATTCAAGCCCTTATGCGGCTTAACCGTGTTATAGAAGTTAACGAAGCGGCACAGCTCTTTT
>RRZU010490616.1_pt1 | contig 18960 bp, 19 predicted proteins | sample 2165561 | NCBI WGS metagenome assembly RRZU01 (sample SAMN10456909, study PRJNA506462) | wastewater metagenome | isolation source: wastewater sludge | place: USA: Moscow, Idaho | reverse complement strand
GGGTGGTGTATTGGTCTAATATCAGAAGACATATTCAATATTTATTCCGGATTAAAAGCAGGAATTAGTATTGATAGGCGTCTCGCCAACATTTCCGACAAAATATGAGTTAAGGAAAACAAAAACAGCTTCAAAGCTTTATATTTAAAAGCTTTGAAGCTATTTTTAATTTTGTTTTACCAACATCAAAACAAAAATCACTTAATAATTCCGAGAACTAATATTCTTGGAATAAAAAAACTAAAGAAGAGTTGAAACAATTCTGAGAATACGTTATAATTGACTATATATATATTTCCGAGAATACTATTTAAAAGGTGGGGACTATTAATGAATAACTTAATAACAAATAGTGATGATATTTTAATAACTGTTAATAATTTTTCGGAGTGGTTAAAAATGGAAGGAAGAAGCAGTAATACAATTAAAGAATATGTTGTAATTTTACAAAAATTTATCAACTGGTTCAAAGATGCTGAATATTCTGAAAATTTTGCTTCAAATAATGTTACAGTTCTTCATCTTCATAACTTTATTTCTTTTTTAGATAAAATTGAAAAATATGAACCGGCTTATATTAATAAAATAATTGCATCTCTGAAAACTTTTTTTAAATATGAAACTGAAACACAACATATCTCATATAATCCAATGCTTAAAGTAAAAATGAAAAGAACTATGAAACAATATTCAGCTCCGAAATGGTTAACAAAACAAGAATCAGCTAAGTTTTTTCATAGCATTGAGCAGGAGAAAAATGAAATATTTAAAGCAAGAAACATGGCTGTATGTAGACTTATGGCAGGAGCAGGATTAAGAGTACATGAAGTATCAGATCTTAATTTATCAGATATATGTCTTGAGAGTCGTAAGGAAAATGTAACAGTTCGAAGTGGAAAAGGAGGAAAATATAGAATAGTTCCTCTCAACAGTGATGTTGCCCAGAGCCTAAAAAACTGGATTAAATACAGGAGTTTAATAGTTACAAATAATTCAGAGTCATTGTTTTTAAGTGAACGATTAACGACAATGTCTGATAGAACAATCAGATATATGGTTTCAAAATATGCATTAGCTGCTAAAATTGATAATATATCTCCGCATATATTACGGCACTCATTTTGCAAAAGCCTTATTGATCAGGGATATGGATTGCAAATAATAGCTCACTTAGCTGGTCATGAATCATTAGAAACAACCAGAAGATATACTCAGCCCGGAGATATTGATTTAAGAAAAGCAGTTGAAACTATATCAGAAAAAAAATAGAAAAGGTGAAATAGTTGAATAAAAGAGAGATTCTTCTGACACCGGGAGAAAGATTAAAAATAACTGAAATACCTGAAGATGTTGATAAACTAACAATTATTAGATACTATACATTTTCAGAATCAGATCTTAAAATAATAAATAATTGCAGGGGCTCGCATAATAAAATAGGTTTTGCATTACAACTTGGTATATTAAGACATAAAGGGTGGACATTGAAAAACTCAACAGTCATACCAAAATCTATTTTAGAGTTTGTTTGTAAGCAATTGAATATAAAACAAATGGAATACAGCCACTATCTTAAAGTTCAAAGAACTGTTACAGTTCATCTTGATGATATAAGAAAAAAATATAACTATACCTATTTTAATGATGAAGCAGAAAACTGTTATTTAGAAAAATTAAAGATTATGGCAGTTGAAAATGAGGAACCTCTATTTCTTGTAGAAGTACTTATTAACTATCTGAGAGAACAAAATATAATAGTCCCTGGAATAACTAAATTAGAAAAAATAGTTGCCAAAGCTTTAATTCAATTTGAAAATGAAATATATTCTCGTATAAACAGATTTATAAATAACAAGCAACGTGAGCAATTAGAAGAACTTCTATCTGTTAATTCAGATAAAAAGACAACTGTTCTTGCATGGTTAAGAGATGATAACGGGAAATCATCGCCTGAAGAACTGTTGGCAACTACCAATAAAATTACAAAAATAAAAGAGATTAATCTCATAATAGATTTAAAAGATATTCCATATAGAAAAATAGAGTTTTTCATAAGAATAGGGAAAAGATATGAACCATTCTCATTCAGAAGATTTGAGACTGATAAAAGATATGCAATCCTGGCACTGTTTTTACTTGATTTACATCAGGTATTGATAGACAAAATAATAACAATTCATGATATACGAATTAATTCTGTATTTTCAAGTATTAAACGAAGTCAAAGTAAAATTATAAAAAATCAGAGTAAAAATATTAAAGAGAGTATGAATGAACTGCTTTTATTAGGTAGAACATTAATAAACGCAAAGAAAAACAAGAAAAATATCGAAAAGATAATAGAAAAAGAGATAACATGGGAAAATTTTGAAAAAACTGTTGCAGATGGTGAAAAAATATTAAAAAATTCAAAAACAGATACATTTGAAATGCTGAATAACTATTATAGCAATTTGAGAAAATATACTCCGACACTTCTAAAAACAATTGATTTTAAAAGCAGCAACAGTTCGTGTAATGAGCTTATGAAAACACTTGAAGTAATTAAAAGGTTAAATGAAAATAACAAAACTATACTGCCGGAAGAACTTGAGTTGGAATTAAATTTTGTTAATAAAAAATGGAAAAACTTAATAGAAAAAAAGACAGGAGCAGAAAAGCGGCATTATCTTGAAATTGCTGCATTTAATGAACTGAAAAACAAACTCCGTTCAGGAGATATATTTGTATCTGAAAGCAAAAATTATCGTGATTTTGAGAATTATCTGTTCAGTAAATCAGAGTGGAATAGAGATAAAGAGAAAACAAGGCTTTCTGTTAGTTTAGATGTAGAAAAATATTTTGAATCAAGAGAGATAAAATTAAATAAACTTCTAAAATGGTATTCAATAAACTATGATGAAGTCATAAATGTAATAAAAGAAGATGATAAAATACATTTAAAAAGACAAGAGAAAAGCACTCCTGAAGAGGCAAAACAGTTAAGTATTAATCTGTACAAACTTATTCCTAAAATAGCACTGCATGATTTACTTTTTGAAGTATTTAAAATAACCGATTTATACGAAGCTTTTGCTCATGCAGCAGATAAAAAAAACTCCGACCGTTTTGAATATAAGGAACTACTTGTTTTTGCCATAATGGGTATCGGAACAAATGTAGGGCTTTCCAAGATAGCAGAGTCACTTAATAACATTTCCTACAAACAACTTGCCAATATTGCAGATTGGCATATTTATGAAGAAAATCTTGTTAAAGCTGATGGAATAATGACAAATTTTCAAAGAAATAACCCATTTGCACACTCCTGGGGAGATGGAACAACGTCTTCATCTGATGGTATGAGAATGAAAACAGGTGTTGAAACTACAAATGCTTCGCATAACCCTCACTTCGGATTTGAAAAAGGGCTTACAATATATAGGTTTATCTGCGATATGTATTCAGCCTTTTACAACTCAATTTCCGGACCTAATGACAGAGATGGAATCCATGTTATAGACGGTCTGCTAAAGCATAAGTCAGATCTTCAAATAAAAGAACATTATACAGATACAGCAGGATATACAGATCAAGTTTTTGCATTAATGCCGTTAATGGGGTTTAATTTTGCTCCGAGATTGAGAAATTTACCTGACTTGAAACTCTATACATTTGACAGCAATAAATTCCCAAAATTAAAGAAATTAGTAACAGGAGTTATAAATAAAAAGGTGATATCAGATAAATATGATGATGTCCTGAGACTTGCTCATTCTATTTTTGAAAAAAAAGTGTCTAGCCAGCTTATATTGAAAAAGTTAGGTTCGTATTCCAGGAATAACTCGCTTGCTAATGCACTGAAGGAAATGGGGAAAATAGAGAAAACAATTTTTATACTTGAATATGCATCTGATAAGGAGTTACGAAAAAGAATTCAAATAGGTCTAAATAAAGGAGAAGAAATGAACGGAATGGCAAGAGCTGTTTTTTTCGGTAAACGAGGACAATTTTGGGAACATGAACTTCAAAAACAGCTTCAAAAATCCAGTTGTCTGAATATTATTTTAAATGCAATTGTAATATGGAATACAATATATCTGAAAAAAGCATGGGAATACTATAAAAAAAATAATCCTAATGCCGATGAAAAACTATTAACAAATATTTCACCATTAAATTGGGAGCATATTAATTTTTTAGGAGAATACACATTAGAATTAGAGGTTTTTTTTGAAGAAGATAATCTGCGTAAACTAAATATTTAAAATAGCTTATGTAACATATGACAAAACAAGCTGAACACCTTTATTTATAAGGGGTTGAAGCTTGTTTTGTTTTCCTTAACTCATATTTTGTCGGAAATGTTGGCGAGACGCCATATTGACCTGTCCAATAAAAAAATTCTGAATGAACATACTTTTTCATTTAAATATTTGATAAAAAAATAAAATACTCTTACCATATTTTCAAGGTAAGAGTATCTATAATATATATGTCTTAAAATATTACTCATAACTCAAAAGTCATCAATACCTTTTTGGTTATGCTTTAAAGTGTAACACCTTAAAGTTATCTACTGTCTACCCTACATTAAATTAAGTGCTTTATTCCAATTAATCTCTAATTGCATTTAACTTATGAAGTAAATACTCTTTTTTGTTTAAAGGGTCATAGGTTGATTTTTGGCGGGTTTTAGCAAATTCAAATGGAACTTTCTTGTATCCAAAAAACTTTGTTAAAAACATACCTTTTCCTTCTGTATACGAAGCTATTTTTAGCTTGTATTCTTTTGAATTTTCTACTGGTATTAACCCTTTTATTAAAAATTCATCCTCAACAATAATCGGATTATCAAAGGTTGCTCTCATAGTTTGCAAGTCCCAAATAGCTTTACTCAAAACATTTTGTGGAATCCTTAGTTCAAACTCATGCAGAGGTTCCAATAAGTCAGTTTTAGCCTGATGCAATGCTTCCATAAATACCATAGGAGTTACATTTCTAAAGTCCGCTGGGGTGCTGGCTGGACTAAAAAATTCTCCGCAGGTAAGTGTAACCTTTATATCAGTGACTTCCCAACCAAAAAGGCCTTGCTTACTTGTCTTAACAACTGCTTCCTCAATAGCATTTTGAAAAGATTTTGGTAATGATCCTATTGATACATTAGACATATATTTTAATCCTTCTCCCCTTATCCCAGGCTCTATTTTTAGACCTACCGTTGCCCAGAAAGGATTTAATCCTTCCTGCATAAGCATCATTGCAGTACCAACACCTTTAGGCGTCTCTTTGTAAATAGTCTGGATATTCGAAAACTCTACTTTAATTCCATAGAAATCATCTAATATAGAACTTAGTATTTCCATCTGAACTTCACCAAATAAGTTAATATAAATCTCTTTATCTTCATCATCCATGCCTAATTCTAATAGTGGGTCTTCTTCTGTAAGGAATGTTAATGCCTTAAATAATTCTCTATTTTCTTCTTTATTAACAGCAGATATATTCGTCTTTAATGTTGGTTTAGCTATAGATATATTTTTAGTTCTATCATTTGCAATTCCAATGACATCCCCAACCTGAAAACTTGTAAGTCCATGTAGAATACCTATATCTCCCGACTCCATGCTGGCGATTTCAATTAGCTTACCATTTTCTAAACCATTAATTTTCTTCACTTTTTCTATAATATCTTTATTAGGAACTTCAATTCTATCTCTTACAGAAATTTTGCCTCCAAATAATCTTACATAAACTTTCTTTTCATTTGTATTTGTCCTTTCAATTTTGAATACCACTCCAGATAAATCACCACCGCTGTCTTTACTTGCAAATGGTAGGTAACTGCAAATTCCATCTAATAATTGTTTGATACCAAGACCAACTGATGCTGCACCGAAAAGCACAGGGTATAAACTTCCTTCTCTTGAATACAATGAAATTTTTTCTTGTATTTCATTTTTATCATATTCTATCCCGTTAACATATTTCTCTAAAAACACTTCATCTAAATCTGATAAAACATTAATAATTTCATCATTTGTTGTATTTATTTCATCCAAATTATTTAGACAAACCTCTCTACTTCCTTCACCATGTGCCTTTTGTAATCTAACTATCTTATTAGACATAGCCTTTTTTATGTCCTCAAAAACTTTATTGCAATTTGCTCCAACTCTATCTATTTTATTTATAAAAATTATTGTTGGAATTTTTAGGGTCTTTAATGTGTTAAATAATATTCTTGTCTGGGATTGAATACCTTCTACTGCAGATATAACTAATATAGCTCCATCTAAAACACTTAAAGAGCGTTCTACCTCAGATACAAAGTCTGCGTGTCCTGGAGTATCGATAATATTTACTTTAACACTATTCCATGTGAAAGATATTGCTGAAGATTTTATAGTAATTCCTCTCTTACGTTCAAGCTCCATTGAGTCCGTTTGAGTGCTTCCTAGGTCTACTTTACCAACTGATTTTATAGCTCCACTGTAGTATAAAAGATTTTCAGTTGTAGTTGTTTTGCCTGCATCAACGTGAGCCACAATTCCTATATTAATTGTTTTCATATGTATCCTCTCCCCCTTTAGCGCTCTTAACATCTTTTTTATCCATTATCAAAGAAAGGATATATAAAACTAATACTGGCGTTACTAATAATGAAGTACATGCTATACCAATACTTATAGAAAATTTTGTAGCTATAATCCCAATAATTGGTCCCCCTATAATTTGTCCTAATGCATTGATTTGTCCATTCATAGAAAGTATAGTTGCCCTTGCACTATCATCTATATGATTATTTAGCCATGCATTAAATATAGGATCATTTATAGATCTAAACAGACTTGTTGATAAATACGCTACTAGCATTAAATTAAAGTTTCTTGTAAGTGCGAATGCTAACATAAAGGATATATAAAATATATTTGCAACCAATAATATCTTCCCACTCTGATTCTTATCCTCTTCTTCTAATTTCTTAGCTATAAACTGCATTGCTATAGCACTTAATACCATTCCAGCAATACCAAATATCCCAAACCAAGTTACAGGCTGAAGGTTTCCTATCTTAGGAAGCGTAGTGTCTTGTAGGAAATGTGCATTGGAAAGTCTATCATAACCTTCGCTAGATAAACCATAAAATAGAGTTACAGAAAGTAAAATCATCATTATATATTTACTTTTCACAAACTTTAAGCCAGATTTAAAGGTATATCCCATCTTTCTAAAAGTGTTTAGATCTTCTGCAGCAGATGGTGTAAAATTATTCTCTGGCATATACAATGCTAAAAATAATGCACTAATCACAAATAAACATCCACTGATTATAATAGGTAATCTAACAGACAAATTACCTACTATGGTACTTAGTATTATCCCGATAACTGCTCCTATTTGTCCTGCTTGTGCTCCTTTTATATATATTTTATCTAAGTCTTGTTCTTTTTCTTCCTCTGCAATCCACGCCTCAATAGACCCACTAGTAAAAGTTGAACCTAATCCCCATATTATCTGTGCTACAAGCACAGAAGCAAAACTAGAAATGGAGCCTTCTAAAATAAATCCTAATCCTGTCAAAACTGCACCAATAACAATAGATAACTTACGGCTATATATGTCTGCAACTATCCCTGTAGGAATTTCAAATATAAAGCATGCCGCCTCTAATGTAGTGCCCACAAGTATAAGTTGAAGTGGATTTAAATGAACCTTTTCAATGTGGTATACTATCATAACTGTAGCAACCAACGAAAAACACATCGCCGTAATAGCTGAAAATAACAAATAAATTTTATATGCTGAAAGTTTTTTAACCATTAATTATTCACCATCCCTATATTATGAAAAAGTTTGTTTGTACTTTGTATTCTAGATATCTTAATCATCCTAATAATCTCCTTCAAAAAACAAAAAGCCGCAAATGAACATCGGTTCACTTACAGCCTCATAATTATATGGCATAAATATAAACATGAAATATAGGACTTTAATTTATACAACTTATTACTAAGTTATATAGACTAAAATCTTATATCATATTTATAAATGCAGCAAAAATAGGCATAAAAATACCGTGTTTAAAACACGGCTTTCCTACTTATGCAAATAAGGTGTAACATGCTCATTTTAATATTGATTATTTTAGAAGTACACAAATAAACATGGTAGTGATTAATATTTTTCAAATTAATTCCACCACTAATAAACCTTGATAACTCAAGATTTTTCAAACATACTTTCTAAAATCAATCCTTATTCAGTTAGTTTAGTTAAAAACTACCTCTTTGCGCATATTTACAACACCTTTTCATTTATATTTTTTTCATGTTTATATTTAAATCTATTTATATTATACATAAATTTAGTATTTTTTCAACATTTTATTTTCTATCAATTATGATACATTCTCAATTTCAACTAAAAAATTGTATCAAATTTCTCCAATGTGTTCATTATGTATTCATGAATTTCATTGGTGGAGGTAACTTACATTAAACTTCCATAAACAAAAGTCTACATAATTTATGGTACAACTCAGCGTCCCTAATTCTAATACTTTAATATAGTTAAGCCATTATAAATTACTAATATTCATATATCATGACTTTACGATTCATAAACCATAATTAACTCTAACATAATATGGCCTCCTAAAAAACAATTATAATCATGTATTCATTAATATTTGTTGTACACAATAATTTACTATTATGTATTAAATATACCATATTATAGTATATATAAAATATATACTATAATAATGCATCAGAGCACTATAGTTTTTTTGATACACAACAATTTCTACAACATATATACATAAATAAATCACCTATATTTCAATAAATGCTTTTATAGAATTGATATTACTTTTGAAATATTGTCTTAGCAGTACTTAATAATCTATATATTGTTGTTCTGGATATATTATATTTATTACTTAATTGATTGACTGTTAATCCATTAATATATTTATCTATAAAAATTTCTTTATGCAGTTTGGCATTTTTATGTAAACATATCTCTATATTAAATAATTGTGACTGGACATCCATTAATCTATACTGTTGTTCTCTAATTTTACTTTCAATTTTTAATTTTTCTATGAACTCAGTTTCTTTATCTAATGCAGCCTTATATTCCATTATATTATCTTTTATACTTATTATATCTTTGGCCTTAACCATAATTATCCTCCTACATAGCATATAAACTTTTTAATTCTTCATCAAATCTCTTTTCTACTGATCCATATGATTTATAGACACCATTATTTTACAATTTAAATTCACTTAACTGCATTTAAATTTCTTCTTATATGCTTCTTTAACAAGAGTTTTTAAGTCATTATAGTTCTGTTCTATACTTTTAATATTTTGTTCAACTAAATAAGGGCAATTAACCCATAGTAAAGGATAATTTTCACTAACATATGAATAAAGTGCTTTCTTTTCAATCTCTGTAGGTATATTATCAGGTGCAACTGGTATAGGAATATTATCTCTTAACGCTAACCTATCAGCGGTCGTAAAATCATAATTTATGAAATTAGTTAAAGAACTATTAAGTTCCTCTTGATTTAGTTCATAAACTCCGTTTTCATCTAATTTAACCCTTGTAAATGATATAAGGTCTAATTCATAAGGTTTGCGGTTCAATGTTTCATAACACAATGTTACAAGTAATACCTCTTCATTGGCTAAACTTGGTACTGCTTTATATAGTGACCTATATGTATAAGTTGAATGTTTAGGTTTAGGAATCTTATGTACCTCATTTTTATTAGATACATATAAATATATGCTACCGCTCAAAAAATCACTCCTCTAATATTGTTTTGTATTCTAATAATCCTTGTATAGAATGTATTGATTGTATATACCAGTAATACATCGTATACCATTAGTTTATTGCCAAAGGCTGATTTATACTCCCCCTATCTTCTATGCTATTCTTTAATAGAAAGGTAGTTATATCTTTATTTAATAAGAGAGTACCCCCTACAGGGATACTCCACATATTTATAAAGACCATTTCATTGCACCTTATAAATTCCAATATAATTTTATTGTTCTTAATCCTTTATTTAACTGCTCTGCTACTTCCTTTTGCTTAAATCCTTGCTCTTTTAACTCTTGTATTGATTTAATTGTATTTTGCTTTTGTTGTTCTCTTGAAGTTAATCCATTTTCATTCCTTGGAGTTCTTTTAGCATTCTTTCTTCTATACTTCTCTTGTATCCCTATAATTGTTTTAAGTTTACTTTGCTCATGCTCTGTTATATTTAATCTCTCGATTAATGTTTCGTTCTTATACCAGTAACCGCCCTTGTCTCTTAATCCTTTAGTTACTTTTTTACGCTCTCCGTTTCTTATCCCTTGCTCATAAGCTATAAACTTATCTATTGCTTTAGGTATGCACCTAAGTATTGCATTAACTTCATTATCTTTTAATGGTTCTTTGAAACTATTATTTAAATCTATTACCTCTTTAGCCAGTTCCTCTTCATCTCTTATATAAATACCCTTCCAGTATGCAAAACAATGTAAAATCATATTTCTATAACCTTTTACACTATAATTTCTTAATTTACATAGTGTTATTATGTCGCTTGAACGTGTCATATGAAGGCTATATGAGTTAAAAAAACTATTTGCTATTACTTTATGGCTTGTATTCTTTTTAGTCTCTATAAACTCTAATTGCTTTGTTTTAGGCTTATAATGTAAATATTCTTCTCTTAAATCATACATAGAATGTTCTATTGAATTATCTATCATCAAGGCTCTGCAAGTAGCATTATTTTTACTGTTTATTGTTCCTGGTAATCTTAATATTCTTGCTCCATCTGTTGCGGCCATATCTGCACCCAAATGCTTTAATTTATAATATAAATAATCCTCTAACTCCTGCCATGTGTGCAATGCTCCATAAGGTGCGTTTGCTATTCTCCAATAAATATGAATACCTCTACCGCTATTTACTATCATAGTAGGCTTTGGAATCTCTTTATTTTCTACTAACTCTAATACCTTATATGCAGTTCCTAATTGGTCGCCCTCTACTCCATCAATATCAATATATAACGCCCTAAATTGTCTTATATTTTCAACACCACGAAAAGGCTTGTACATTGTATTAGGTGTTATATATGTATCGGTCTGCCCTTCTACTTGCTCCACTACTTCTCTTAATCCAGTTACATTTGTATTATATATTTTAATAATTTTTTTATTTTCAAATTTAATTAATTGAATGTATCCATCTGTATTCTCACTAAATAAGTGTTTTTCATATTCTTTTGTTGCTAATTGACCCATTTTTATCCCTCATTTCATTCAAAAAGCCTCTTAGGTTTTCCCTAAAAGGCTTGAACGAAACTTAACTAAATGTTATAATTCATTTAGTTAAAGACTTCAATGCTTTTTAGGTAGTTCGGTTACCTGATTAGTAGCTTTCATAGTATATTTGCGGTATATTATGAAAACGTGAGGTCTTTTATTTTTTTATCTTTTTAAATTATACCTCATATTTCATCATATACCAATACTTTATCGGTTCTATGTTGCTCTATATTCAAAATTACAAATTATTCTATTAATTTCGCTTTATGTTTCTTTTAAATTTTCATCTAAAAATACACTTCCCTTTTCTAACATGGCTATTTTACTGGGTTTTCACTTTTCACATTTCCGAAATTCAACTACTCATTTCCGCTTTTTATAAAAACGGAAAAGGAAACGTAATTTTAAAATTTTTTGTGCCTAAAATTATTTCGGGCATCGTTCGACCCGCAATAACCAAAATGCCCTAGAAGTACCTTTTGGTTTTGCCAATCTTCGCATAATATGTTGATATTACAAGGCTTTAGGCTTATTAATATTATTTGTTTTTATATGAATTATTATCTCTTTATACATAGTTTACCTTGAAAAATTACTTTGAAAGATGTAATAAAATATAGTTAATCTCTTACATTATTTTTTTATGCTCTTATCCCTTTTATATCAATGCTTTAAAACACTTTACTATCTCCATTATGTAAGATATAGGTTTTTTATATTACATTTAAACCGACACTTCCGTTTTACTTTTTATACTTACGCTTTCTTATTAATGCTAACGGACTACTAATCTTATTTATTGTATTATCTCTTACCTCTTGGTCTATTCCTACATACCTAATCGTATCCCTTGCATTTTCGTGCATTAAAAAGTTTTTAACATCATCAAGGCTTCCAGTATTCATATAGATATGATATGCACATGTCTTTCTTCCTGAATGAGTTCCAAAGTCTTTTATTCCTACACTATCACTTGCTTTCTTTAATATTCTATATGCTTGGGTATAGCTTAGGTTTGTGTTATCCCCCCTATTATTAGGGAATAACACTTCCCATGATTTTTTTCCTTTGATATAATTGTCTAATTCTTTTTTTAAATCCTTATGAATTAATATCTTTCTTTCCTCTTTGTTGGCTCTGTTTTCTGTTTTCTTCTCTCTTATTATTAATCTATTCCCTTGAATATCCCTTACCTTAATTGGTAATACATCACTTGCTCTAAACCCTGTATATCTTAATATTAAATAAAACATATACATGCGTTCATCATTTGCCATTAGATATTCCAATAAATCAAGTTCTAAATCTTCGTTTTTTATAGGTTGTACCGCTTTTCCCATTTAATCACCTCACAACCTTATTAACTTATTAATAAATGTTTGCTATATAAAGTATTGCTACACTTTCGCTTACACCATCAAAATAAGGCATTACTTGCAGTATTCTTGTCTTTGGATTATCTTTTTTAAATTTATTAAATGCTTTCTCTAATGTATTAGAGCTATCACAACTATATTTTTTAATTTCTACTCCATGAACTCCTATTGAACTCATCATATCCTCTTCACTCCAATTAATCTCTTTTAATTTGCACTCTCTATAATCTTTTTATCATTTTCTTTGCTTTCTTCTTTTAACATTTCACTTGCTTTTCTTTCCCAATATTGATTTTGATTATTTCTAATTTTTTCTTTATTTTTTTGATAATACTGCCTATTGTATTCCCTTCTTAATTCTTTAGATTTATTAATTATCTCTTGTTGTTTATCTGTTGCCTCCAACCTCTTCAACCTCCTTTATTATTGAATTTAATTTGATTTATATTTACTATTATAATTAATATTTTTTTATTTTTTTATAGTCTTTCTATAGTTTTTCTATAGTTTTTCTATAATTTTTCTAAATGTTGAATTTGATTTATATTTTTAATTGTATCTTGTTTTTAAATGAAAATTATGCGTTTTTTATGCGTTTTTTATGCGAACTGAATTGAATTTGATTTATATTAATATTATTAATTTATTACCTTTAATTTGCCACCCCATCTTTTTACCATGTTTTCACCACGTTTTTTTAATAAAAATAGCCATACCCCCGTTTTTAGGAATATGGCTTTATGTACTTACCATCTTTTCAATATATCTTCTATTTCTTTATCCCAAAATAGCAATTCTAATAAGCTTACTTTAAGCACTCGTGATAATTTTTCAGCAGTCTTTAAACTTGGTGACCTAATCCCCAGTTCTAAGTCTGAAATATAACTTTGACTTACTCCCGCAAACATTGCTACTTGCTTTTGAGTTTTTCTCTTTAGTTTTCTAAATGTCCTTAAATTTTTACTGAAATTAATTTCATTCATTTGTTTATACCCCCGTTATTTAAATAATGTTTTATATAATTTTACACTATAACTAATTTGTAATAACGTTAGTTCTTGAACCTTTATACCTTGGTTAATTAAGTCCTTTATTAATTCTTGGTATGCAATTATATTCATTTCTCAATATTCCTCCTTTACGGAGCAATTACAAAGAGGTATAATCATATTGCTGATATGGTGGTATACCCTTTGTGGTTGCTACCTTTTTTATTTGTACAACTACTTATTTTTCTTTAACTTATATTCAACTTCTAACCTAAATTCATTATTTATGTATGCTTTCATAAAGGCTTCTAAAACGTCATTCATTTTATCTTTATTTTTAGCACACTTCTCTTTAAATTCTTGCTGAATATCAACGTCTATTGTAGTTGTAAATGGCTTTCTTTCCACTGTATCACCTCCTATGTATATTATTATATTATGTTTTTGTAAACATATTTTATATTTTTATTCAATTATATTTTATATGTTTTAACAACACAAAAAAAGCAATCTATAATCAGACTGCTTTCATACTATTTATTTAAATAATCTATCATACATTTATTTATAATTTCTGATATGCCTACACCCTCAATTTTGGCTTTTTCTTTAATAAGTGAATAAATCTCCTTATTAACTCTTAAACTCGTTACGGTGGTTGTATCGTCATTTATTTCTATACTACACCTTGTATTTTTCTTTGTAGTATGCTCATTAATAATCTGATTTAATGTATCTATATCTATATTTAATAACTGCTCTAACTTTTCAATATCATTATTATTAAATGCCTTTTTTTCTTGTTGCTCCTGTATTGATTCGTTTTGTATTATTTTTGTAGTTTCTATTGTAGTATCTTTTAAAATCCATTGATTATCTACTTTCTTATAACCTTTTCTATCAAGTCTATTTTTTACAACCTTCTCATTAACACCAAAATCATTAGTTTCTATATCTTTTTGAGTTCTACCCTTTTTTAATTCTGTGTTCATATGCTCTGCAACCTTTGTTATATCCATAGTATTAATATTATAAATTCCCATACTACACCCCCAACTACAAGTATACTACACTATAATACAAATAAAAATACATGAATACTACATACTCTAATTACTTTATATCTAATACATATTGCCTCATTAGTTCCATTCTATCCTCTCCATGACCTAATAGAATTGATACTTCCTGTAATGCCTGTTTTATCTCCATACCCTCATTTCTGCACCTGTTAAATTCATTTTGTGCATACATCTTTCTTATACAATGAATACTCGTATCATTATATTTATTTCTTATTCCTTCCCTATTCATTGCCCTGTCAATGGCTTTATTTATACTATCACTTCTTACTGGACATACTCTCTCCATATCTCCTACATTAGCCTTTAAATTATTAAAATACTCTTTATCACTTTCTCTTATTGGAACATCTCTATTCCTTCCCCCTTTTCCATCTTCTACATGAATTACCCCATCTTTCAAATTAATATCTCGCCCTTGTAACTTGCTACATTCTGAAACCCTCAACCCAACTCTTGCAGTTAATTGAATTGCTACTTTTGCCGAACTCTTGGAGGTGCTGAAAGACTTCTCCAACTTTTTAAAATCATCTTTAGACATTGAAGTATTACGAACTTTTGTATTTTCTTTTGATAACGGCAACTCATATCCGTTATATCTCACGTTGATATTATAGGTATTGTTTACTACCTTCTCTAACTTAGAGAATTTAGCTTGATACTGTTTTAATGTTGCGTTAGAACATTCTTTAGCCTTGCAATTAAAAAACGATTGTATATGCTCTGCTCTTATATCCTTGACTTGTCTTATATCTTTATAATTTTCTTTCATATAGTTTGAAAAGTTACTTGCTACATCTATTAAATTTTTTCGGTCTGCATATGAAAATACTTTCCCATCATTTCTGATGTCATTTGCTTTCATTGAATGTTTATCCATGCTCTCCTTGAAATTATCCTCGATAGCATGAATAAATTGGTGTTTTAAATTTTTTCCCATTAGTTTACCCCCTTAATCTCCAATCGCTTGGAGTTTTCTTCTTTGTGTACTGCATTAACAAGGGTAAAAACACGTTTTACCCTTGTTAATGCAGACACCATACAATACATATATAAAAAAATTATTTAAATTCATGTTATTTTCAGGCTATTCCTTCCATAATACGCTTATGGAACAACTGCACCATTGTGCAAATAAGTTGCCAATTTTATTTGAAGCAACTTCTATAACTTTTATTAGTCGGCTGCCAACTAATAAAGCTATACAATTTCTTTTAATCTTTCCTTTTGAATATTTAATTGTACTGGTATTATAAAACTTAACTTTAAAATTCAATACCCTATCAATGCTCTATCACCTTTTAAATATCCAAACCTCTTAAACCTTTGCCCATTGACAAACCTTTTTTATTTATTAGTATGCTTTATTATAGTTACATACTTAAAAACTTATAACATATAATATCCCTTCATCATTATCAATAAAAACCATGCCATATTAATTCCTTCTTTCAATCAATAAAATTCTTATATGCTATTATGGTAAACTTACTCTTAATTTTTCAAATATTTTTAAATAAAAAGAAGTGATCCGCTTTGCGGTCACTTCTTTTTTATCTATTTATTTTTTTGTGTAGAGGTTCTTGTATTACTTTTCTTGGCATTATCTAAATCATTCTTTAATTTATCCATTTCAAGTTGCTTTTTCTGCAATTCAAAGTTTAACTTTTCTTTAAATTCTAACTCACTCTTTTTTAATTGCTCTTGCAATGCCTTTGTAGTCTCTGCCTTAATATTGCTTAACTCTTGATTATATTTGCTCTCTAATGTCTTAATATCTGTTTTGTATGTGTCTATATTCCCTTTTAATTCCGCAATGTTATTCTTATAGAATTCTATCATATCAGAATCATTTTTAATCTTATCATTCAACTGCTTATTATCATTATTCAATTTATTATTAATATCTCTTAATGCCTCATGCTCTGCTTTTAATTGCTCCAATTCATTCTCTAAGTTCTTATAGTTATCTTTATATTTTTTATACTCCTGTAAATTCTCTTGTAGCAAGTCATTATTAGAATTAAGTTTATCAATGTTTTTATTCTTATCAAGAATATCATTATTTAACTTTTTAACCTCTTCATTGATAATCTTTATATTATCATTCAATTCTTTAGCATTATCTTTTAGAGCCTTATTCTCTGCTTTAACCTCTTGTAATTGGTCATACATTGTTGAGATAGTATTGTCTTTAGTTTGTAACTCTTGGCTTAACTCTTCTCTTATTCTTTCCTCTGATGTTTGATTAACATTAAGACTATTTAAAAAGTAACTCATTAAATCATTAATTGTGTTCTGAAATACCTCAACTTCTTTTGCTCTATCCTTAATTATATTCTTTGCCTTTGCCATTTCTACGGTCTGCATAATGCTTTTAAATGCCTCGGCTTGATTATATCCCTCTTTGTCTGCAAATTCTTTGAATTTTGCTATATCCTCATCACTTACTCGGAAACTTGTTGCCTTAATATCTGCCATATATACCACCCTTTCATGTATTTAATATGTATTTTTATGTATTGTATTTGTATTTAATTATCTTAAATTTATTATACATCTCTATTTTAAGTTAATCAATTATTATTTGTTATATTTTGATTTGTATTTGTAATACAATACATTGTATTTATATGTATTACATGAAAATAAGCATAAAAAAAGAGTACCTTTTTCAGATACTCATATATATAATACTACTATTTTACTGCTTTTAACTGTGCTATGTCATTCCAGTTCTTAGACGTTACCAATTCCATTGTATTTAGGTCTTTTTGCATATTATCTATTCTATTTATTACCTCAACATGATTATTAGCACTCTTGCCTTCAAAATCTGTAAACTGGTCTTTAAATGACTTTACATCTGCTTTCATTTCTTTTATGTCCATTGTATTATCATCAATTTTAGTTTCTAATCTTTTTAATATTTCTAATATCTCATTATCCATGCTCTAACACCTCACTTAATTTTATTATATCATAAATACTATATAGTAGCTCATTGATAAATTATGTCTTATTTATATTTTTTTATCCATCTGTAGAGGGTTACCCTACAACCTCTTGACCTTCAAATATGTTAATGTATTTATATAACGTACTTCTACCAATACCTAACATCTTAGCAAATGACATAGCTGACATATCCCCATAATCACCATCTTTAAACTTCTTATACTCTTTTATAAAATCCTTTGGTAGTTCTGCTTTTGGTCTTCCTAATGTCTTTCCCTTTTCACGAGCAACCATAAGCCCTTGATTTATACGAGAAATTGTTTTCTCACGTTCTTGAACTGCCATGTGTGCCTTTAATGTAATAAATATATCTGCTATCATATTATAAATACTACTATCTTGAATCTTTTCCCACTCATTAAGATATGGAGTATCAAGAGCAATGATTCTGATACCTTCTGACTTTAATTTTTTAAATTCCATAATAACATCATCAGCATTTCTTCCAAGTCTATCAATATCGGTAATGATTAATATATCATTTTCCCTTAGTTTTTGTTTTAATATATTAAACTGTGGTCTATGCTCTGCTTTAATTGTCCCCGAAATTCTTTCCTCTATAATTTCATCAAACTTAAATTTATTCTCTTTAGCGTATTGCTCTAAAGTAATTCTTTGACGGTCTGTAGTTTGCTTTTCTTTTTGCGTACTTATTCTCATATATGAAAATATCATAAAATCATATCCCCTCATTTATCTTATGAGATTATTTTATCATGTTTTTTATCATATGTCTATAAAATCATATTTATTTATCGTAGACATATTTTAAATATATTTCAACCTAAAAATGCCACTTATAGACTTTAGAATATCCATGTATTTTATGTTTATGTAATCATATGATTTATAGACAGTGTTAAATAAAATAAGATCAGGGTTTCTTCTTAACCCCTAGCTTCATTCAGAAATAAGTCTATCTAAGTTATTGTGTGTAGTATTAAATTTAATAAAAAGAAGTACCTTACTTTAGATACTCCTTAGATTACTACATAGTTTAAGAAGAATGTGTCGTATCTATATATTTATATTATTTCTTATTCTATAGTCATATTGACCTGTCCAATAAAAAAATTCTGAATGAACATACTTTTTCATTTAAATATTTGATAAAAAAATAAAATACTCTTACCATATTTTCAAGGTAAGAGTATCTATAATATATATG
>RRZU010316341.1_pt1 | contig 18967 bp, 19 predicted proteins | sample 2165561 | NCBI WGS metagenome assembly RRZU01 (sample SAMN10456909, study PRJNA506462) | wastewater metagenome | isolation source: wastewater sludge | place: USA: Moscow, Idaho | reverse complement strand
TTTCCAGAAAGAATAAATGGATAACTGTCACCAAAGATATTACAAGCATCACTTCCTGCTGCAAATAATCCTTCAATAACATCATAATTTTCTGTCATAACTTGAGTTTTATGATTAATTAGTATCCCACCAACAGAACCATAAGCTCCAACATGTTGACGGCAACAATAGAAAGGACCTTTTTCAATTGGTTGCATATATTGTCTTTCTTTTTCAAATATTTCATCAAAACCAGCTTCGCACATTTCATTGTATTCTTCTACTTGTTGAACAAGTCCTTCTACCGAAATTCCCATTTTTTCAGCCAATTCTTCAATAGTATCAGCTTGAGCAATTGGTTCATAACCATTTGTTATATCTCTTTCCCATGCTTCATCAAAATGCTCATATAAATCATGTGGGTGAACATGAGAAATTATATCTGGTCCATTTTTTTTGTATTTTCTTAATAATTTACTATCAAAAATACTATAAGCTACCATACCTGGTTGTGCTGTTATTGCATTTCCAGTAAAAGTTGTATTAGCAATTTGATCTTCTGGCATAAAACGTTGACCAATTTTATTAACCCATAAACATGGTTGACGGAAAGCTCCATCAAGAATAAAGTGGTTCATATTATCAGGCAATTGATACATTAATTCCATAGTTGGAGTTACTTTTCCTGCTCCAGCTTCCCAAGCCATGTTTAGTCCATCACCTTTCATCCCGGGGATAGCAAAGTTATATATAGTTTTTCCAAATTCATAACCAGTTAATTCATTTATCATTTTTGGATTATCTCCAAATCCACCAGTTGCAATAATTACAGCTTTTGCTCTTGCTTCAATTTCATTTCCATCTTTATCTTTAGCAATTACTCCAACAGCTTTTCCATTTTCCATAATTACTTTATTTACAGGTGTTTCAAACTTAAATTCAACACCTAATTCAACAGCTTTTTCAGTCATTTTTTTAATCATTGCAGAAGCACTTCTAGGTCCTGGAGGTCCTCCACCTTCTGGTTTTACAACATGCCACGTAAATTCTCCATCAGAGTATGCTCTAGTTGCTTCAGGAGCACTGAATGCTCTACCAACTGTAAGAAATTCAACACCCATGTCCATTAACCAGTTAATAGTATCTCCAGATTTAAAATAATAATCACGAACCATTCTTGCATCTACACGATAATGAGTAAAATACATATGTTTTCTAAAAGCTTCTCCAGCTGTTAAGGAAATCATATGTTCTTTTTGTATACGAGAACCTATCCCAAGAGGACCCATTCCCATATTCGCTGCTCCTCCAGTTGTATTAGATTTTTCAAAGGCTACTACACTTGCTCCGTTTTCTGCTGCTGAAATTGCTGCTGCTAAACCAGATAATCCTGCTGCTACAACAATTACATCTGTTTCAATATTTTTCATAAAAATCTCCTTTCGTTTTTATTCAAATTATTTTATTCACTATATGATACCCCTAAAACAATAAAATAGTCTAATTGTTATATTGACTTATAGTTATAACTTTTAGTTATAAGAACTTTACATATAACTTTTTTTAGTATATAATGTTTAATAAAAGTACTTTTTGTAAGTGAAAAAAGTATAAAACAAAGGTGGTGTATGTAATGTATAATATTTCTTTCCATCAGATTCATTATTTTTTAATTACAGCAGAGACTCTTAATTTTACAAACTCTTCTAAATTGTTATATATTTCTCAACCTGCTCTTAGTAAACAAATTATTTCATTGGAAAATGAATTGGGATATCCTCTTTTTATTCGTAATAAAAGGGATGTAAAATTGACTCCTCAAGGGGAATCTTTATATAATGATTGGAGTATCCTTATAAAAACTATGGAAAAAAATATTGAAAATGCGAGGTTAAAAGGAAAATTTATCAATAAAGTAGTTAATATTGGTTGGATAGATACTTTTGATTTTGATGAGTATTTAGAAAATATATTGAGAAATTTTTTAGAAAAAAATCAAGAAATAGAAGTTAACTTAGAAGGGTATAGCTTTAAAGCTTTAAAAAATGGGCTAGATAACGGAAAATTTGATATTGTTTTTGTTCCATTTTTTGAACTTGACTCTTATGAGGATACTGAATGGTGCCATGTTGAAAAAATAAACTTTAGTATTGCTGTTCCTCTTTCTAACCCTTTAGCAAAACTAGATAAAATTAATATTGAAGATTTAAAAAATGAGAAATTTATTTGCATTTCTGAAACAGAGTCAGAACATGGTGCAAAAAGAATTATAGAAACATGTAAACACTATGGGTTTGAACCTAATATAAAAAAATATGTCCCAAATATTAATTCTTTAATTTTAGCTGTACAAAAAGGTGAGGGGATAACAATTTGCCATAGTAAAACAAATGTTAAAAACATCAAAACTTATGAATTTGATAATCCTTTTGAAGATTTAGATTTAATAGCAATATGGAAGAAAAACAATACTAATTTAGGACTAGAGTCCTTTATAATAGAATTAAAGCAAAATAAAAGTGCTAAATAAGCACTTTTATTTTTGTCTAACTTTAATTCCAAGACTTTTCGCTTTTCTAATAATAGTAGGTTGAGTAGTTTTTAAAATTTCTGCGGCAGCATAGGAACTTCCACCTTTTCTAAGGGCGTCTTCAATTAATTTTCTTTCAAGGTTGTTAACGCTTTCCTTTAATCCTAGAAACTCAAATAATTCTTTTTTCTCATAATTTTTATTTATATCAATAGCCATTTTAACATCTACATTAGTCAATATTTTATTTGGAGACATTATAGCCATTCTTTCTAAAGTATTTTCAAGCTCTCTGACATTCCCCGGCCAGCTATAGGACATCAAGGCAAAAAATGCTGTATTATCAAATACTTTATTTTTATCATAGGTCTTGTTAAATCTTTCTAAAAATAGCATTGAAATATCTGGGATATCTTCTTTTCTATCTTTTAAACTTGGAAGGTTAATAGGAAAAACATTTAATCTATAAAACAAATCAGCTCTAAAAAGCCCTTTTTTTATAAGTTCTTCTGGATCTTTGTTACATGCGACAATTACTCTTGTATCAATCTTTATACTCTTTATTCCTCCTAATGGTGTAATTTCTCTTTCTTGTAAAACTCTTAAAAGTTTTGGCTGAAGACTTAAAGGTAATTCTGTTATTTCATCAAGTAGAATAGTTCCACCATTGGCAATTTCAAACAAGCCCTTTTTAGCTTTATTGTCAGCTCCAGTAAAAGCACCTTTCTCGTATCCAAATAATTCTGATTCTAATAAATTTTCTGGAATAGCTGCACAATTTATTTTTACATAAGGGCCACCAAATCTTTTGCTTCTTTCGTAAATTTCTTTTGCAACAACTTCTTTTCCAGTTCCTGTGTCACCAATTATGAAAATTGTTGCATCAGTAGGAGCTACATATTTGATTAACTCTTTAATTTCATTGACTTTAGGAGAATTTCCTTTAAAATGTTTCCACTCTTCTATGTTTATTAAAGTGTTTAATTTATTTTGTATAATTCGTTTTTTTTCTTCTACCTCTTCTAATTGTTCTCTTAAATTAACAAGAGAGGTTATATCCCTAATTACTACTATAATTTTTATAAATTCTCCATTTTTATCAAAAATAGGAGATCCTGTCATTAAAACTCTTTTGTCATTTTTAAGAATTGTAGCCATAGCAGTTGTTTTTTTTCGAGTTTTAAGTATTTCAAAAGAGATATCTTCTGTAAAATATTTTTCTTTTTCAATTTCCCAAATACTTTTTCCAAGAATATCTTTTTCTTCAATATCTGTTATATCAGTATATCCTTTATTTATTTTAGTAATTACACCATCTAAATTTAAAACGAAAATTCCATCCATAACAACATCGCCTACAGCAAAAGCTGTCAAATTTTCTTTTTCAAGTTCAATTATTTTGTTTTCAGCTACAAATAATTTTTTTTCAATAATTTCTTTTTCATTTTTTAAATTTTCCAATTCATTTATATATTTTTTCATTACTCACCTTCTTTAAAAATCAGACTTTCTTAATTCTTTATAGAAAACTATAAATCTTAATGTAATTAAATACCAATCAAAATGTGGTAGAGCCACATTTCTTGTGACATAAATATACAAGAAATTATTTTATTTTGCAACTTATTTTTTTAAAATGTATACATACTGTTCTAATTTCGTTGTAAAATTCATTTTTTTAGGGAAGATTTATATGAAAATACTTTTCACTTTTTGATAAGAATTTCTTTTACTAAAAATTAAAATACATCAATATTCTAAAAGTAATTAAATAGAGCTTTTCATCTTTACATTAATTAATTGATTAAAGTAAGTGATATAGTCTAGTAATTTAGTCTATTAAATGGTATAATGTTTTGATATTTTTTTAAGAGGAAGTGTAAAATGGAGAAAATAACTTTTATAGCTAGTGCTACAATGGGGCTTGAAAGTATCGTTAGTGATGAAATAAAAGCATTAGGATATGAAAATGTAAAAACTTTAAACGGAAAAGTTGAGTTTGATGGAACAATAAATGATGTTGCTAAAGCCAATATTTGGTTAAGGTGTGCTGATAGACTTTACATAAAGATGGGAGAATTTAAGGCTACTAGTTTTGAAGAACTATTTCAAGGTACTAAAAAAATACCTTGGGAAAAAATTATTTCAAAAGATGGTGCTTTTCCTGTTTCATGGATTAGTTCTGTGAAAAGTAAACTTTTTAGCAAATCGGATTCTCAAGCTATAATAAAAAAAGCTATAGTAGAGAGACTAAAAAGCATTTATAGGATTGACCACTTTAGAGAAAATGGAGCTATGTTTAGAATTAAAGTACAAATTTTAAATGATATAGTAACACTTCAAATTGATACAAGTGGAGAACCTCTTCACAAAAGGGGTTATAGGGTAAAAAATAATGAAGCTCCAATAAAAGAAACTATGGCTGCAGCACTTGTCTATTTAACAAGGTGGAAAGGTGAAAACTATCCTTTAATTGACCCTACTTGTGGTACAGGAACTCTTGCTATTGAAGCAGCTATGATTGCTAAAAATATAGCTCCCGGAGTAAACAGAAAATTTGCTGCTGAATCATGGCCATTTATAAAAGAAAAAGTTTGGCTTGACTCTAGGGATGAGGCATTTTCAAAGGAACTTCCAAATGATGGAATTCAAATTTTTGCATCAGATATTGATGGAGAAGTAATTGATATAGCTAAAAAAAATGCAGAAAATGCTGGTGTAGATGAATTAATCAAATTTGAACAAAAACACCTAGTTGAAGTTCATAATGATACTAAAAGTCCTTACGGGGTAATAATTTCAAACCCTCCTTATGGTGACAGACTAGAAGATAAAGAAAAAGTCGCAAAGCTATATAGACTTTTAGGTGATGTTTGCAGAAGGTTTAATGACTGGTCATATTATATAATAACCTCTTATGAAGACTTTGAAAGTGAATTTGAAAAAAAAGCAACTAAGAACAGAAAATTATATAATGGTGGAATTAAATGCTACTATTATCAATACTATGGAAGAAAACCGAGGGGATAAAAATGAAAAAAATCATATTATTTATTATTTTAAGTATTTCAGTTTTTTCTAAAGATGTAAATTTAACTTTAGGTGAAAATGTTTTGAATAATTTATTGATTCAAATAGGTGATTTTAATGGAACAGGAAAAATTGATAAATTAATTAAAGTTAACTATTCTTGGACATTGAGTGAAGCAAAAATAGATTTGATACCTTCAGGATCAAAATTTGAAGCAAAAGTAACTCTTATTACTGATGGAAATGATGTAAATGAGGGAACTGTTGAGGGAAAAGCAAAATTCACTTATGATAAAAAAGCTCAAAATTTAAATATTGAGATTACAGATTTGAAGTTTAGAGGATTAGGCTTTTTCAATTTAGCTGGGTTTTATAGGCCTACTTATAGCATTCCTGCTAAATTATTTGAAGATGAAGAATTTTCAATCAAAAAAAGTGATACAGAAACTGTTAAAATTAAGCCTATACTTTATGATGAAGATGTAAAAATATTTGATACTTATTTACAAATAGAAGGAAATTTAAAATTTCAATAATTTAGGGGAGATTGATGAAAAAAATACTTATATTTGCAATACTATGTTTTTCAGTTTTTTCAAAAGATATACAAATGGAAGTTAAAGAGGATGTATTAAATAAATTTTTAGTGACTGCAGGGTCTTTTAGTGGTGAAAATAAAATCAATTTGAAAGTAGGAAAAGTTAATGTAAATTGGAAAGTGTATGATGCTAAAATTAAACTTGCACCAACTTCTAATTTTAATGCCAAAATTGATATTATTACTAACGGGAAGACTCAAAAAGGTACAGTAGAGGGAAAAGTGAAATTCCAATATCTTCCAAAAACACAAATTTTAAAAATAAATGTAGAAGATATGAAAATTAAAAACTTAGGTGTCTATAATGCCCTTAGTTTATATAAGCCAAAATATGACTTACCACTAAAAATGATTCAAATGGATAAAATTGAAGTTAAAAAAAATAGTTCAAAAAAAGTATTTTTACAACCTATAATGTATGATAGTAAAGTAACAATTTTAGAAAAAAAAGTATTAGTCGAGTCAAATGTAAAATTTGTAGAAGCAAAGTAGAAGAGAGGTTACAATGGGAGTTTTACAATTTATACCTAAGTCTGGGCTTACTCCTTTATTTGGGGTAAAATTGTGCCCTGTATTTAGTAAAATATGTGATGAATTATCTGAAATCAATTCAGAAATTATTGTTAAACAAAGTTTAAATATTAATATTAATAGAGCCGTTGCAATTAAAGAGGTAGAAGATAGTTTTGGAAATACATTTCAACTATTAATTGTGTATGATTCTTTGTCTGTAAAAAATAGAAGTATTTTAAAAATACCTCATACAGATGAAGGTTTTTTTGATTTTCCTATATATAATTTAGACTTTAATACTGATATTGATATTGAATTTATAATTGAGCAAGGGATATTACCTAAAAATGAAAGATAAAAATATATATGATATTATTGTTGTTGGTGGAGGACCTGCTGGTATTTTTACAAGTATATATGGAAGTCAAAGTGGGAATAAAGTTTTACTTTTAGAAAAAATGGAAAAATTGGGTAAAAAATTATTAATTGCTGGACAAGGTCAGTGCAATTTAACACACACAGGAACTAAAGATGAATTTATTGATAAATATGGGGATAATGGAAGTTTTCTAAAAAAGGCTTTTTATAAATTTCCTCCTCAAGCTCTAATTAACTTTTTTGCAGAAAGAAATTTACCCTTAGTTTCAACTGAAAAAGGAAAATATTTTCCAAATACTTTTAAATCCTTAGATGTTTTAAGTGTATTAAAAAAGGAACTAGAAAAATTAGATGTTCAAATTGAAACTAAAATGGAAGTTTTAGAAGTTAATTTTAACGATATTTTTCAAGTTAAAACTAAAGATAATGAATTCTATTCTAGAAATCTTGTTATTGCAACAGGAGGTTTGTCTTATAATGTTACTGGGTCTAGTGGAGATGGATATAAATTTGCTAATAAAATGGGATTAAAATTAAAAAATACTAAACCATCATTAACACCTTGTTATGTAAAAGACTATCCTTATTCGAATTTACAAGGTGTTTCGTTTAAAAATATTTTATTAGAGCTTTGGAGAGATAATAAAAAAATTAAAAGTGCAACAGGAGATTTGTTATTTACTCATAAAAATATTAGTGGTCCCGTAATTATTGATAATTCAAGATATTTTGAAAAAGGTGATAAACTAATAATAAATTATAGTGGTATTCCTTATGAGATGTTTAGTGAAAATATTAGAAAAATTATAAATAATAATGGGAATAAAATGATAAAAAATATCTTTGATAATCCCAATTTTTCTGAAAGATTTATTAAATTTGCTTTGAAATATTGTTCAATTGATGAAAATAAAAAGTGTAATTTATTAAATAAAAACGAAATAAAAAATTTAATTAATTATTTAGCTAAATTTGAATTTGAAATTAGTAAACTTGAAGGATATGAAAGAGCAATGGCTACTTCTGGAGGAATTGATTTATCTGAATTAAATAAAAATACTATGGAAACCAAGAAAATAAAAGGATTATATTTTGTTGGGGAAGTTACAGATATTGATGGAGATACTGGAGGCTATAATATTCAAGCAGCTTTTTCAATGGGAGCTTTGGCAGGTATTAGTATTAGGAGGTAAAAATGGAATTAAAAGAACAATATGAGGATATTTTACTTTTAGGTAAGGAATTGAGTTTATATATTCTTGAAACTTTATTAAAAGAAGAAAAAAAAGCTTATGAAATAAATGATATTGAAAAAGTTAAATCTATAAGAAATGATTTTATTCCAAAATTTGAGAAATTTTATTTTGAATTTTCTTTAGAACTTCCAGAAGAGTTTTCTAAAGAAGAAATAGAAAAAACAGAAGAAATTGTTTATAAATTAATCGAGGAATATAATCTTGATGAAGAACTTTTATGGGATAGAGTAAGAAAAAGACTAGAAATTTCTAATGATTCTGCAAGTAATGCCGTAAAAACTATGTTTGAAATTCAACTTAAAGAATTAGAAAAAAATCTTAATATATTGCTTTCAAAAGAAAAAGAATTTTTGGTAATTCAAAGAGATTTAGAAAGAGAACTTGCTGATTGTATTCAAGCAGATGAAGAAATGATAGTTTTTGAAAAACTTTCAGAGCATGGTAAAAAATTGGATGATATTGATAAGAAAATAATAAAACTTGAAGAAAAAATCCAAGAAATAAAGTATAATATTCAAAGTGAGTGGCCTTATGAAATATATGGACTTATCAAAAAAGAAGATTTATATGATAAAGTAAAAGATTTTAATAAAAATTAGGAGGAATAAAATTGGAAAAAACATTTAATTTAATTGCTACAATTAAAACTAATAAAGGAGACATTAATTTAAAATTAATGCCTGAGGTAGCTCCAGTTACTGTAACAAATTTTGTAAATTTAGCAAAAAGAGGATATTATAACGGAATAAAATTTCATAGAGTAATTGAAGATTTCATGGTTCAAGGAGGAGACCCTACTGGAACTGGTGCAGGAGGTCCTGGATATAATTTTAGAGATGAATTTATTCAAGGTATTGAATTTACAAAACCTGGAATTTTAGCTATGGCTAATGCTGGACCAAATACTAATGGTTCTCAATTTTTTATAACTCATGTCCCTACAGAATGGTTAAACTATAAACATTCTATTTTTGGTGAAGTTGTAAGCTCTGAAGATCAAGATATTGTTAATAAAATAACTCAAGGAGATGTAATGAATGAAGTTATTGTCTCTGGCGATGTTGAAGAATTTTTGGTAGAAGTTGATTCTATTGTTACTGAGTTTAATAAAGCTTTAGAAGGAGAATAATATGTTTTATGAGATTTTTGAAAAAATAGGTGAAAAAGGTATTGAATTACTATTAAAAGGGCTTATGGCTATAGGAATTTGGATTGTTGGATCTTATCTTATCAAAACCTCTAAAAAAATTGTCTTTAGAAAATTAGACAAACAAGGGATGGATCCTTCATTAAAAAGTTTTTTTGATTCACTTGGAACAGCAATTCTATATGTAATGCTTGCAATTATTACTATTTCTACTGTAGGGGTTCAGACAAGTTCTCTGGTTGCGATACTAGGTGCTGCAGGATTAGCAATTGGGTTAGCTTTACAAAGAAGTCTTTCTAACTTTGCAGGTGGAGTTCTTATTATTATTTTTAGACCTTTTAATGTTGGAGATTTTATTGAGTCAGGCTCAGTTAGTGGAACTGTTAAAGAAATTCAAATATTTCAAACTATTTTAGATACAGCAGACAATAAAAGAGTCATTGTTCCTAATGCACAACTTTCTAACAATAGTATTATTAACTATACAAAAACGCCTACAAGAAGGCTTGATATAGTATTTGGTGTTGGGTATAACTCTGATATTGAATTAGTTAAAAATATTTTGGAAAAAATTGTTGCAGAGCATAAATCAGTTTTAAAAGATCCTGCTCCTGTTATTAGATTGGATAATTTAGGAAGTTCGTCTTTAAACTTTATTTTAAGAGTACATACTTTAAATGAAAATTATCTAGATTTGAAATTTGATATAACAGAACAAGCAAAAGTAGAATTTGACAAGAATAAAATTGAGATTCCATTTCCAAAAATGGATTAAACGTTAAAAATTTGTAACTAAGAGTTTATATTTTATTTGAAATAAAAGGACATACTAATGTTTACAAAGCATTACATGTCCTTTTATTATTAAGAATTATTTAATTTTTAATTATAAACTTTCTAACTGCCCATTAAAAAAATCAGTGATATTTTTTTCAACACCTTCTAATAATTTACTTATACTTTCATCTGAAGCCCATGCAATATGAGGAGTAATAATTAAATTATTTAAAGTAAATAAGGGATTGTCTTCCTTTGGAGGCTCAACAGTCATAACATCAATAGCTCCTCCTGCAATAATGTTATTTTTCAATGCAATGTAAAAATCCTCTTCATTGATTATAGGACCTCTAGCAGTATTTATTAAAAATGCAGAAGATTTCATTTTTCTAAAGGTATCAATATTAAATAAGTTTTTAGTATTTGCGTCTAGAGGAGTGTGGATAGTAATGAAATCAGAGTTTTCTAAAACTTCTTCAAAAGAAATTCTATCAAATCTTTTTAATTGATTTCCAGGTCTTTCTGAAATCAGAATATCCATTCCAAAAACTCTTGCTAATTGTTCAACTCTTTTACCAATAGCTCCGTAACCAATAATACCTAATTTTTTACCTTTCAAATTAGAAAAAGGAAAAGAAAGCTTTGTAAAAATTGGAGAATTAGCCCATTCACCTGTTTTACTCAAATTATTATAGTCAATTAAAGATGAACTTAAATTTAACATATAAGTTATAGCCATTTGTGCTACACTTTCTGTTGAATAATCTTTAACATTAATAACCTTAATATTCATTTTTTTAGCAACACTAATATCTACATTATTAATTCCTGTTGCAGAAATACATATTAACTTTAAATTTTTAGCAAGACTAAGCTCTTCTTTACCCAAGTAAACTTTGTTTGTAATAATAATATCTGCATCAAGGATTCTTTCTGCCAATTGTTCCTTTGAAGTTGTTCTATACTCAATAAAATCTCCAAATTTTTCAAATCTACTTAAATCTTTATTTCCTAAACTTAAACTGTCTAAAAAGACTATCTTCATCATAATTCTCCCTCTAAAAAATCGAAATTCTATTTAAATCAATAAAATATTTATACTCATCGTTGTCAACTATAACTCCAAATCCTGCCCATGTATCATCTAATACTTTAAAACTAATTTTTGGTGATAATTTTTCATTGTTATAATCAAGTTCTTTTTCAAATTCTAATCCTAAAATTATTTTATCAAAAGGTAAAATTTGAATAGAAGCACCAAAAATTTCAGAATTATCCAGTTCAATAGGAGAACTTATGGATAAAGATGTTAAAAGCATGTTAGAGTAAAAATTTCCTTGTGCTAAACCTATAATATAGCTGTTTCCGTTAGAAAAATCTTTTTTATAGGCTAATCCTAGATATAAAGGTTTCTCATCTATAGGAAATGCCACTTTTATAATTCCATAAGTAGGTGTATCTTTGTCTAAATTAGCTCCAAAAGTGGCTTCAACAAATTGAAGTACCCCTATTTTGGCTATAAATAGATTGTTGCTATCAAAATCAGATGTTAAATTTAATAGATATTGCTTTGGTTTTAAAATCTCAGATTTTTCAATGTTTTTAACTTGTGGAATATAATCAACAATATAAGTTTTTTTAAAATCCTTATTGATAGTCTCAGGAACTGTGTAAAATAAACCTGTAGGTTCAACAATATCTCCTTCCTTAACTAAAAAAGTAGTTCTTATATCACCAGAAGCAAAAGTTGTTTCATTAAATACTTCTTCTGCAATGACTTCACCAATTTTTGTTTTTTTAATTTCATTAGGTTCTTTAGTGAAAGAATTTATAAAAGGGTCTGAAAATCTGTAAATTTCCAAAATCTCTTTTTCATTAATATTTTGATTTTTCCCACCATCTACAGTTATTTTAGATTTTTGTTTTTCTATTATTGTTATCTTTTTTGAATCTTCTGATAACATTTTTTTACTAAAAGTTTCTTTATTTTTTAAAAATAAAAATTCTTTAAAATCACTCATAGACTCTTTATTGTCAAAAGAAACAATCCATAAATAGAATTTTTTAGAATCTTCATAGGAATCTACTTCATAAAAAGTGACATCATCACTTTTTAGTAAATTTCCATTTTTTGAGCTAATAAAATTATTTTTTTTATCTAAAATTTGACTTTTAGCTATTTCTAAAGCTTTTTTTTCATAGTTTCTCTCTGTTTTATCAATTGTGACAATTCCTTCTATAACACCATTAATTTCATTGTGTTTAAGTGTCCACCAAGGAGTAACGCCTTCAATTTTTTGAACAAAAGGAAATTTTTCTTCACAAAAAATATTGAAAGAAAAAATAATTAATATCAAGAATTTTTTAAGCATTATATCACTCCAATAAATTAGTCTTCGTCTCCACTATTTATATCTAAAACTCTACATTCAGCAATATCAAAATATTCTCCATCATCATCTTGACCATATTCTAGAATAAAAGTAATATGAAGATGTCCTAATAAAAATCCTATAAGATGTTGTTCTTCATTGTAAAAGTATTCAATTTTCTTTAATTTTGTTTCTAAAATAAGATTAGCAATATCAGGCCTTTCATTAATTAATTCATTAAGGTCTTCTTTAAAATCAAAACCTAATTCTATAAATTTCTCATTAATTGCATTTAATCTTCTTTCTAATTTTTCTAAATCCATTGTTAACCACCTTTCAAAATTGTGTAAATATTTTAACATTATTTATAAAAAATAACAAGTTTTATATTGAAACCTTTATTCCCAACTACTTGAAAAATAAATGGTTCTAACCTATTTATTATCGGCAAAAAAAAGTTTAGTTTTACTAAATTTTTTGTTGACATTTGCTAAATGCATAAGTATAATTAATTGCTATTTTAATAAAATTAGCCATATTTTTTGATATAGATTTGGGAATTTAACCTAAATAAAGGAGGTATTTGATGAAAGGAAGTAACATTAAAATTGAAGGTGTTCAGAAAAACTTTGGAGATGTTCAAATTTTAAAAAATATTGATTTAGAAATAAAACAAGGAGAGTTTTTCTCATTATTGGGACCGTCAGGATGTGGGAAAACAACTATTTTAAAAATGATTGCTGGATTTTTGGAACCAGATCAAGGTGCAATTTATTTAGGGAATGAAGATATTACCAAACTTGCACCAAATAAAAGAAATGTTAATACAATATTTCAAACATATGCACTTTTTCCACATTTAAATGTTTATGAAAATATTGCATTTCCATTAAGATTAAAAAAATATCCGAAAGACGAAATTGATGCAGAAGTAAAAAAGTATTTAGAATTGGTAAAACTTTCTGAACATATAAATAAATTTCCTCATCAATTATCTGGAGGGCAAAAACAAAGAATAGCAATTGCTAGAGCCCTTGTTAATCAACCAAGTGTATTACTTTTAGATGAGCCATTATCAGCCCTAGACGCAAAATTAAGACAGCATATGCTTATAGAACTTGATAATATTCATGATAAAGTAGGAATTACTTTTATTTTTGTTACTCATGACCAAGCAGAAGCACTTTCTGTTTCAGACAGAATAGCAGTTATGAATAAAGGTGAAGTTCTACAGGTTGGAACTCCTACTGAAATTTATGAAAAACCTGTAAATGAATTCGTTGCTGATTTTATTGGTGAAACTAACTTTTTAGAAGGAACAGTTGTAGAAATTAAAGAAAATTACGGAATAGCCCAGTCTGATTTTTTTGGAGATATTAAGTTTGAATTAGATAAGAAAGTAGAGATTGGGAATAAAGTTAAAATAACAGTTAGGCCTGAAAAAATTATTGTGTCAAAAAATCCTCCTACATTTGTTGATGACAATGACAATGTTATAAAAGGTAAGGTAGAAGAAGTAATATATTCTGGATTTCAAAGTAAATTTTTCCTTGAAATAAATGGTCATAAAGAAAAATTATTCCAAGCGTTTAAACAACATCATAATTTTTTTGTAGAAGATTCATCAGCAATTCATTGGAAAGACGAAGTTTACTTAAGTTGGGATTGTACTGATGGATATTTAGTAGAGGTGGTATAAGTGAATAACAAATATACAGGGATTAAATATTCTTTACCAATGACAATTTGGTTAAGCTTATTTTTCGTTATTCCGTCATTAATTGTTACAGTAATTAGCTTTATGAAAAAAGATGTTTTTGGTAGACTTGTGCCAAAATTTTCTTTAGAAGCTTATACTAGCTTAAATAATCCAAATTTTATAAAAGTAATTATTAATACTGTTGAAATCTCAATAGTTTCAACAATTATAATAGTTTTACTTGCTATTCCTGTTGCATTATTTATAGCAAGATCAAAAAATAAAAGTTTGCTTTTATTTTTAGTAATAATTCCATTTTGGACAAATTTTTTAATAAGAGTGTATGCGTGGATTAGTATACTTGGTAAAAATGGATTTTTAAATAAAATGTTAATAGAATTAGGGAATATTTCTCCTATATTTAAAACTATTTTTGGAGGAGCTCCATATAATTTTATGTACAATAAATATGCGATTATTTTTATTACAGTTTATTGTTATTTGGCTTATGCAATATTACCTTTATATTCGACAGTTGAAAAATTTGATTTTTCTTTAATAGAAGCTGCTAGAGACTTAGGTGCTACAAAGTTTCAAGCTTTTATGAAAATTTTTATACCAGGGATAAAACCTGGAATTATAACAGCACTAGTATTTACATTTATTCCTTCTTTAGGTTCTTATGCAATTCCACAACTTGTAGGAGATAAAAATTCTTATATGATGGGTAATATTATTGCAAATGAATTAACTGTTGCAAGAAACTGGCCAAAGGCTTCTGCAATTTCGACTATACTTATGCTAATAACAATTATTTTTATAGTTATAAGTAATAAAAAAAGTGAAGGAGGGGTAAAAAATGACTAAAAAAGACAATAGATTTACTTTTACTGTATTTTTTATAACAATGTTATTTTTTTATATTCCTTTAGTTGTTTTAATAATTTATTCTTTTAATAGTGGGAAAAGTGCTAACTGGAATGGATTTAGTTTTGAATGGTACACAAAACTTTTCACAGATTCAAGTAGATTATGGGATTCTTTTGGGTACAGTCTTCTTATAGGATTGTTATCTGCAACTATGTCAACAATTATAGGAACTTTTGGAGCAATATCCTTACATTGGTATAACTTTAAGCATAAAAAATATTTGGAAATCATATCATACTTACCTTTGATTATACCTGATATAATAATGGGAGCTTCACTACTTATAATGTTTACACAAATTAAATTCCCTCTAGGGCTAGCAACAATTTTTATTGCACATACTACATTTAATATACCTTTTGTATTATTTATTGTGTTGTCTAGATTAGCAGAATTTGATTATTCAATTGTAGAAGCAGCCTATGATTTGGGTGCAAATGAAAAACAAACTTTATGGAAAGTTATAGTTCCTTCATTATATCCAGCAATAATATCAGGATTTTTAATGTCAATGACATTATCTTTAGATGATTTTGTTATAACATTTTTCGTTACAGGACCAGGGTCATCAACATTACCATTACATGTATACTCTATGCTTAAATTTGGAGTATCTCCTGTAATTAATGCTTTGTCAGTTATTTTAATTGCAGGGACAGTATTATTAACTATATCAACTAAAAAAATTCAAAAATATATAACAGTTTAGGAGGAATTATATGAAAAAAATTTTAGCATTATTAGTTTTAGTTTTAACTTTTGTATCTTGCGGCAAAAAAGATTCAAATCAAGCTGATTCTAAAGAGTTGTATTTATTTAATTGGTCTGATTATTTACCAGAAGAAGTAATAAAAGGATTTGAACAAGAAACAGGTATAAAAGTAACTTTAGATTTATATTCTTCAAATGAAGAAATGTATGCAAAAATTTCTCAAGGCGGAACAGGTTATGATATTATATTTCCTTCAGCAGATTATCAAGAAATTATGATAAAACAAGGGATGTTACAAAAAATAGATAAGACAAAAATCTCTAATATATCAGAATTAGATACAGATATGGTAAAAAAACTTGATTTTGACCCTAATATGGATTATGTTGTTCCTTATGCTATAGGAGCTGTTGGAATTGCTGTAAACAAAACTAAAGTTCCAAACTATGAAAAGTCTTATAAAATATTTGAAGATGTTTCTCTTAAAGGGAAAAGTACTTTATTAGACGATGCAAGACAAGTTTTAACATCTGCATTAGTTTATAATGGATTAGACCCTAAAAGCTCAAATCCTGCAGATTTAGCTAAAGCAAAAGAAACTGTTATGAAATGGAAATCAAATATATTAAAATTTGATTCTGATAGTTTTGGTAAAGGATTTGCAAATGAAGAATTTTATGTAGTTCAAGGTTATTTTGAAAATATTTCTTCTCAAATAACAGAAGAACAAAGAAAAAATATGGATTTCTTTATTCCAGAAAAGGGAGCTACTATGTATATTGATAGTATGGTAATTCCTAAGGATGCAAAAAATTATGAAAATGCTTTGAAATTTATAAATTATGTACATAGACCTGATGTATATGTAAAAATAGTTGATTTCTTCTCTATCCCTTCAATTAATAAAGGGGCAGATAAATTAAGAAAAACAAAAGCACCATATACTTTAGATGATATGAAAAATACAACATTAATTAAAGATTTAGGGGATGCATTGGAGCCTCAAACTAATTTATGGACAGAAATAAAATCGAATTAGTAGTTTAAGTTAAAAAATTGTTTTTCAATAAATTATTAAAGTAATTTTTAGTTTATTATAAATAAAAAAATGAAGGTGTTCTTCAAAAAGCACCTTCATTTTTGAAATAAAATATCAATTTCTAATTTCAAAGTCATTTTTTAAAATCTCTAAAGTTTGATTTAGTTTATTTTTAGCATTTTGAAATTCAGGAGTCTCATTTATTACTTCTATAAATTCTTCTACCTCAACTTCAACTTCTTGCCCAATATATTCAATCATATACTCATTATAAAAAGAAATATTTTTTTCTATCTTTTCTTTAGACTCATTTAAATAGTGTAAAATAAGCTCAACTTTCGATTCTATATGATATTCGTCTTCATCATGACTGAAAAACTTAGGTGTAATTTTTCTAAAAAAAACATTTTTCTCAATGTCTATCAAATCTTCTATTTTTATTTTTTCATTATTTATTGTATATTCTTTCATATTTAAAACCTCCTAATTCTATGTACTATTTAGTAATTAAATTAATAAAATATTAATTTTTATTGATTATAGCATACTTTTAAATAAAATGCACTAAAAAAGTATAGTTTATTCGAATTGACCCAATATATAAATACTATTTAAAGTTTATATTTCCATTTTTTTATGATTTAATATATAATTACCTTGTGTCCTTTAAGGCAAATGTCCAATGTTGTTGAAAAATAATTCCATTTTGTTTTCAATTACTTCCTTCTTTAGTTATTGGACATTTGTTCTTAATTTTTATAAAAAATTATTTGGTATTTCTTAACTTCTTTACTCTTTTCATTTCATATCGAAAAAATTCATTATAAGTAATTCATAATATATTTTTGAGTAAAAGAAATCAATAATCTCTAATTCTGCTAAGTACAAAAAATAGTTTACTTTTGTATTAAAATTTGAGAAAATAGATTTAGAGCATTAAGATAAGTGATTAATTTTTCATTTATTAATGCTATAAATTAGGAATAGAAAGGGATTTATGATATGAAAAATTTAGATTTTTTTGATGCAGTAATTAAAATGCAAAAAGATGAATTATTTGAAAAAGAAGTATATTTGCATATATTAAAATTTTTAAAGAACGATAAGGACAGAGAAACTTTAACAAGAATTGCTAACTCTGAGACGGAACATTATGAGATATGGAAAAAATATACAAAAGTAGATGTTAAACCTTCAAAAATTAAAGTCTATATCTATACTTTTTTTGCATGGCTTTTAGGATATACTTTTGTAATTAAAATAATGGAAAAATTACAAGGAAATTATAATAGAGAAATTGTTAAACATTTTAATTCAAAATTAAAAGAAAATATTCCAAATTTGTCTAAAATATTAAAAGATGAAGAAGAGCATGAAGAAGAACTTATTAAAATGATTGATGAAGAGAAACTTCAATATGTAGGCTCTATGGTCTTAGGATTAAATGATGCTTTGGTTGAATTTACAGGGAGTTTAGCAGGTTGGACTTTTGCAATGCAAAATAACAAACTTATTCTTTTAGCAGGGATAATTACAGGAATCTCAGCAACTTTATCAATGGCTTCATCTGAATATTTAAGTGCTAAAAATGAAGGAGAAGAAAATCCTTTAAAATCTTCAATTTATACAGGAATAGCTTATATAATAACTGTAATTATATTACTTTTACCGTATGCTATTTTACCTAAAAATCATTATACTCTTGCATTAGTATTAATGCTATTTTTAGTAATTTTTATAATTGCAGCATTTAATTTTTATATTTCCGTTGCTAAAGATTTAAATTTTAAAGAGAAATTTAAAGAAATGAGTATAATAAGTTTATCTGTAGCTGGAGCCTCTTTTATTATAGGATTAATAGTTAAAAAATTTATAGGAATTGATATATAAATTCTATTTGCAAATTAGTTTATAACAAGAAAAGCTGTCGCAGAATCGACAGCTTTTATAATAATAATATTCTTCATAGTTTATAATTGATTAGCAATTTTTTCCCAGATATAATCC
>RRZU012426609.1_pt1 | contig 18975 bp, 11 predicted proteins | sample 2165561 | NCBI WGS metagenome assembly RRZU01 (sample SAMN10456909, study PRJNA506462) | wastewater metagenome | isolation source: wastewater sludge | place: USA: Moscow, Idaho | reverse complement strand
GTCGCCCATGCGGTAAAACACCAGCTTGTCGGCGTGGTCGGCTTTGATGCCGAGATATTGCTGCATCATGGGAGAAACGGGTTTGCTCATGCGGGCGGCCTGCGGAAAAAAGAACAAAACGGTATTGTAGCGCAAATCCGCCAGCCGATAACAACGGCAGCCGGGCAAGCCCCGCTGGGCGGCCGACCAAAAGGCGGTGGCGGATATTATTCAGGAAAACCATGACTATGCTAGAATGTCGACTAATTTTCAGGTAGCCTCTTTAAATTCATAAGCTACCTGAAACGGAACCAAAGCGAAACCGGAACAGTCTGTTCCGTTTTATCTGTTTTTGATTTGCGGCGCTTTGCCCGCGTTGCCCTGATATATATCGAGTTTATGAAGCCCAACCAATTTTACCGCTTTGCCCTGCTGGGCATCACCGCCGCCATCCTCGCTGCCTGCGGCACCAAGCAAACCCCACCCCAGCCTACCCCCCCGACTCCGCCCACGGTTACGCCCGGCGCACCCTTGCCCACCGGTACACCGGCGCCGCAAGGTTACACGCTCACGCCGGCCGGCAGCAATACCAGCTATCAGGTGGTGTCTTATGCTGCTCTGCCGCAGTGGCCGCAACAGCAGTTTGCCAACAGCCTGAAATCATTCCAACAAGGCTGCACCCGCCTGAAAAACCAACCCGACTGGCAAAACGTTTGCGCGCAAGCCGCACAAACACCCGCCAACAACTCCGCCGCCCAAGCTTTTTTTGAGCAATATTTCACCCCCTGGCAAGTAAGCGACAGCGGCAAGCTGGCCGGCACTGTTACCGGCTATTACGAGCCGGTGCTGCACGGTGACGCGCAATACACCAGCAAAGCACGCTTCCCGATTTATGGCATTCCCAGCGATTTCGTATCGGTAGACCTTCCCGCCGGCACACGCGGCATGGTGCGCATCCAACCCACCACGCCCAACAAAGGCATTATCAACGCCAACGGCAGCTATACGGCCGATTTGTCGAAATTTCCGATTACCGCGCGCACCAAAGCGATTAAAGGCCGCTTTGTCGGCAGCGAGTTTGTACCCTACTTTACCCGCAACCAGATCAACGGCGGCGCACTCAACGGCAAAGCGCCGATTCTGGGCTATGCCGACGATCCGGTAGAGCTGTTTTTCCTGCACATTCAGGGTTCCGGCCGCCTGAAAACGCCCGCAGGCAACTACATCCGCTTAGGCTTTGCCGATAAAAACGAATACCCCTATGTTTCCATAGGCCGCTACATGGCCGACAAAGGCTACCTGCCACTGGCGCAAACTACCATGCAGGGTATTAAAGCCTATATGCGCCAAAACCCACAGAAGCTGGCCGAAGTATTGGGGCAAAACCCCAGCTACATTTTCTTCCGCGAGCTGCCCGGCAATGACGACGGCCCCATCGGCGCCCTCGGCACACCGCTGATGGGCGAATACGCCGGCGCAGTTGACCGCCACCACATTACACTAGGCGCACCACTGTTTCTGGCCACCACCCATCCCGTGCACAACAGCGCCCTCAACCGCCTGATTATGGCGCAAGATACCGGCAGCGCCATCAAAGGCGCAGTGCGGGTAGACTATTTCTGGGGCTACGGCGATGATGCCGGCAACGTTGCCGGCAAACAAAAACACCCCGGTTATGTGTGGCAACTGCTGCCCAACGGCGTGATGCCGCAATACCGCCCGTAAATATCCACTACATGCCAACAAGGCTACCTGAAAAACTTTTCAGGTAGCCTTAAACACAACCATTATCAAGCCATACTGCACAAAAATTGAAGGCTACCTGAAAATATTCAGGTAGCCTTCAGTCACCTTTGCTCCAATGCGCTTACCCTTGTTGGCGGCCATAATCGGCAGCAGCGGTAAACAAAACATCGGTAGACGAATTCAATGCCGTTTCACAAGAATCCTGCACTACACCAATCAAAAAGCCCACAGTAACCACCTGCATGGCCGTATCATTGTCGATACCGAACAAATTACACGCCAGCGGAATCAGCAGCAGTGAGCCGCCGGCCACACCAGATGCACCACAGGCACTCACCGTTGCCACCAGGCTGAGCAACAGTGCCGTCCAAACATCTATCTGAATGCCGAGTGTATAAACGGCGGAAAGCGTGAGCACTGTAATGGTAATCGCCGCGCCAGCCATATTAATGGTGGCACCGAGCGGAATCGAAATCGAATAAGTATCTTCATGCAGACCGAGCTTTTTCGCCAGCGCCATGTTCACCGGAATATTTGCTGCCGAGCTGCGGGTAAAAAATGCCGTAACGCCGCTTTCACGCAGGCAGGTAAACACCAGCGGATAAGGATTGCGGCGGATTTTCCACCACACAATCAGCGGATTCACCACCAAAGCCACAAATGCCATGCAGCCCACCAACACCAGCAACAACTGGCCGTAAGTCTGCAAGGCTTCCAGGCCGGACTCAGCCACCGTTGCCGCCACCAAACCGAAAATGCCCAAAGGCGCAAACATGATGATCCACTTCACAATTTTAGACACTGCCTCGGCTGCATCTGCCACCATGATACGGGTGTGATCCGACGCATGGCGCAAAGCAAAACCAAGCAAAATAGCCCAAGCCAGAATGCCGATATAATTGGCATTGGCAATCGCATTCACCGGATTAACCACCAGATTCATCAGCAGCGTTCTCAATACCTCCAAAATGCCGGAAGGCGGCGTCACATGCGCAGCCTCGCTGGCCGGCAAACTGATGGCCACAGGAAAAGCAAAGCTCGCCAACACCGCCACCAAGGCCGCCGAAAAGGTGCCGACAATATACAAAACCAAAATCGGCCACACAAAAGCATCATTGCCGCGCTGATGCTGCGTAATCGCCGCCGCCACCAGCACAAACACCAGCACCGGCGCCACGGCTTTCAACGCACCGACAAACAGTGTGCCGAACAAGCCCGCTGCCAAGCCGGCCGATTGTGACACCAGCGCCAACACCACACCCAACACCAGACCAATAATAATTTGCTTCACCAGGCTTACACGCCCCAGCAGCTTAAAAACAGAAGAGCCACTCATCGGTTTACTCCCAAACAACGTTAAGAAAAGAAAGGATTGTAAAAGAATCCTTATCTACCGCAACAACTACCTTCAACAATCAGCACAATTACGTCTGAATTAACCAATAAATGGTTCAAAATACCATAAACTTACTACCTAAAGAGAAAAATAATCAAAAATTCCCCACCCATACGCCAGAACAACCCTCTCCCTTGCACAGAAGCCAACCATATCCCCGTCATGCAGCCGCAGGCCAAATAATGTTAGAATCACCGCCATTACAGCCGCGTAAACAAACCTGCCGCCACATGAAACCAAATCCGTCCGTCCTCATTCTATCTGCGCTCATCCTCGCCCAACAACCTGCTTGGGCGGCCAACAATGAAGCTTACGGCACCACCGCCGACTATGTCCCGATTGTGAAAGATCCGATTCGGCCCGAAGACGTTGCCGCAGAAAACGCCAAACTGCCGTTGAAATATCCGGTGGAAATCAATGTAAACAACGACGAAATCAAAAGCCTGCTCGAAGAACACCTGCCGCTCATCACCCAGCAACAAGAAGAAACCCTAGATGAAGAACAAATGAACTTCCTGAGCGTTGATGCGCCTACACAAATCCAAACCATGTTGCGCACCAAAGGTTATTTCAACAGCAGCTCAAATATCCGCAAAAACGGCAATACCTATCAAGTTAATGTCACCACCGGCCCGCGCACCACCGTTAACAACGTAGAAGTAGCCATCATCGGCGACATTTTGCAAGACGACCAACTGGCCGAATACTACAAAAACGCCATTGCCGGCTGGCAACTGCCGATTCACGACCCGTTTGGCCAAGACGGCTGGAGCAGCAGCAAAACCGCCGTTCTTAGCGCCGTTACCCGCAAAAAATACCCGCTGGCCAAGCTAACCGCCAGTCAAGCCACGATAGACCCAACCCAAAACAGCGCAGACCTGTCCGTTACTGTCGAAAGCTTCCAACCGATTTATTTCGGCGACATCAATGTAAGCGGTACCAAGCGTTATCCTGAAAAAGTGGTGCTCGGCTTGGCGCACTTCAACACCGGCTCGCCTTATGACCTCGACAAACTGCTCGATTACCAGCAGGCGTTGGAGCAAAACAGCCATTATTCCGGCGCCACGGTGGAAGCCGATTTCAACAGCATGCAAAACAACCATGTGCCGATTAATGTTACCGTGGAAGAAGTAAAACGCCAAAAACTCGAGCTGGGCGTGCGCTACGACTCCGAATACGGCCCCGGCATCCGCGCCGCCTACGATCATTACAACGTATTCAACCGCGGCTACATCGCCTCCAGCGTATTTGATTTCGACGACTACGAAACCACTGTCGGCTTCGGCCTGAGCCAGCCACGCAACAACAACGGCCATTTTTGGAGCAGCAATGTTGCGTTCACCCGTTCCACCACCCAGAATCTAGAAACCAAAGCCAGCAGTGCCGGCCTGTGGTATGTGCGCGACCGCAACAACATCGAATCACGCCTCGGCTTGGAATTTTACAACGAAAGCCTGCGCATTCCCGACGGTAATATTGATTTAGGCAAGAGCCACGCCACCATGGTTACAGCATCATGGAAACACCAAAATATCGAAACGCTGCTGCATCCGCAAAACGGCTATTACCTCGATGCCAAAGTGGGCAGCACGCTGGGCAAGCTGCTTTCTTCCACGTCCATGCAGCGCATCCACACCCGCGCCGGCTATTATTTCACGCCGGAAAACCCCAAAATTGGCACCTTTATCGCCCGTGGCCAAGTAGGCTACGTTAAAGTGGGCGATCAAGACATGGCGCCCTCTACCTTAATGTTCCGCACCGGCGGCGCCACCTCGGTACGCGGCTACGAGCTCGACAGCATCGGCCTCGAGGGCCCCAATAATTCGGTGTTGCCAGAGCGCGCGCTGGCTGTGGCCAGCTTCGAATACCAATATCCGTTCACACGCAGCATTGCCGGTGCGGTATTCCATGACATGGGCGACGCTGCCAACAACTTCAGCCGTCTGAGCATGAAACACGGCACCGGCATCGGTGTGCGCTGGTTCAGCCCAGTGGCACCTTTCTCGTTCGACATCGCCTACGGTCACAGCGATAAAAAAATACGCTGGCACATCAGTTTAGGAACCCGATTTTAATGACGCAATCCACCGCCCAACCCACACTCATTCCTGAAGAACATACCCCGCAACCACCGGCACCCAAACGCAGCGGGCGGAATTGGTTGCGCCGTTTGTTGGTGCTGCTGGTATTGGGCATACTGTTGCTGGCCGGTGTGGTTACCTGGATTATCGGCACCGAATCCGGCTTGCGCTTCGGCCTGTATAAAATCCCCTCTTGGTTCGGTGTCAATATCACATCAAAAACACTGCAAGGCACACTGCTTGCAGGCTTTTCCGGCGACTCATGGCGCATCGAAACCGAGGGTGCCGATGTGGATATTTCCCGTTTCAACTTCGCTTGGCAGCCGCAAGAATTGTGGCAGAAAAAACTGCATGTCAACCAAATTGCCGCCGGCGATATTCACATTGAAACCAAACCGACGCCACCGAAAGCCAAAACACCGCGTTCCGGCCTACCGCAAAGCGTGTCACTACCCATTCAGGTAGCCATCGACAACATCGAAACCGGAAAAATCACCTTCGGCACACAAAAACAAACGCTTGTGGATACCGTGCAGCTTTCCTACACCTACAACCACCAGCAGCACCACCTGAACCTGCCCAAACTGCAAACACCGTGGAACACCGCCCAAGGCGAAGCCACACTGGCACTGGTCTCGCCCTTTGCTCTCAACGCCCGCATCGACAACAACGGCATACTCGACGACATTCCTTTCAACGGCCAAATCCGCCTCGGCGGCAGCCTGCGCGACATGGAAACCTATATCGACCTTAACGGCAAAGCCATACGCCTTAACGCCGAATCGGTTGTACACCCGTTTGCCCTCAAGCTCAACGACATGATTAACCATATCCAAATCAAAAGCGTCGGCTTAAATCCGCAAGATTTCACCGCCAGTGCGCCAAAAGCTGATTTGGAATTCGATGCTTTAGTGGTACCCGCCTTCGACAAAGGTTTGGCGCTTGAAGGCTCCATCGACCTCGCCAACCACCAACCCCTACCCGCTGATGCCGGCGGCATTCCGGTACGCGCCCTGTTGAGCAACTTCACCATTAACGACAACGGCGTATTGCAGCTGCAAGACACCACCATCAACCTGATACAAAAAGGCGTGATTAACCTTTCAGGCAGCCTCGATAGCTCCGCCAGCGAAATGAACTTTAATGCCGAACTCATCGGCCTCACCGCCACCGATGCGTTAACACAAAAACTCGAAGGCCGGCTCGACGGCAACATCGCCGTTAAAGGCAGCTACACCCAACCCGAAACCTCGTGGACGCTGACAAGCGGCGATACCACCGCAACCGGCCGCCTGCAAATTGCCACCGACACCCTCAGCCGCCAGCAAAGCCTGCAACTGGAAGAAGCCAAAATCACCCTCGCCGGCGGTGGCGAAACCACGCTTTCAGGTAGCCTCAACCTCTTTCAGGAACAAGCACTGAAACTGGCCGTAGCCAGCAAAAACTTCAACCCCAACAAACTCAACCGCGAATTTCCCAGCGGCAACATCAACGGCACCATCGATCTGAGCGGCCAACTGGCGCAAGGCATGAAACTAAACGGCAAAATGGCCTTCGGCCCCAGCAACCTTTCCGGCGTGAATCTGCGCGGCAACGCCGATGTGGTTTACGAACAAGCCCATTTAAGCCGCGCCGTTGCCGACATTTTGCTCGGCAACAACAGCATCAAAACCAACGGCAGCTTCGGCAAACAGGGCGACCGCCTCAATCTCGACATCAACGCACCCGATCTTTCCCGCTTCGGCTTCGGCCTCAGCGGCCTGCTTATCGCCAAAGGCTATGTGGCCGGCGAACCCCAAAAACTCGACGCCAACCTAAACGGCAGCGCCCGCAACCTCAACATCCGTAAGGCTGTACAAATCCGCAACCTAGATTTCAAACTACAAGGCTCGCCCGACTATACTCAACCGCTCAACATCACCCTGCAAGGCGACAACATTATTATTCCCGGCGGGCAGGAACCAACGCGCATCGACGCCGTTAATCTGTTTGCCCAGGGCACCGGCCGCCAGCACCGCCTGCACGGCGGCGGCAGCATGTCGCTGGCCGGCAAGCCCTACAAACTGGAAATCGACGCCAACGGCGGCCTCAACGACCGCCACCAATGGAAAGGCCTGCTCAATACGCTCGACATTGGCGGTGCCTTCAACCTGCGCCTGCAAAACCGCATTAGCCTAGAAGCCAGCGCCGAACGCGTCACCATGAGCAGCGCACGCTGGAGTGCCATGGGCGGCAACCTCAGCTTCGACAATTTCGTGTGGGACAAAACACAAGGCATCACCACCAAAGGCAACGCCAGCAACCTGCACATAGCCGAGTTGCACAACTTTTACACCCCTTCGGTGAAACACGATATGGTATTGAGCGGCGACTGGGATTTGTCATACAGCCAAAACGCCCGAGGCTATCTGAACATCCGCCGGCAAAGCGGCGACATCACCCTGCCCTACCGCGATCAAATGCTCGGCCTGAGCGCCCTCTCGCTCAATACCCGCCTCCAGAATGGCCGTATAGAGGCCGAACTTCACGGCGCAACCCGCTTCGGCACTGTTGACGGCACCGTTGCCGTCAGCCAACAGTTTGGCAGCGACATCAGCCAGGCTCCGCTCAACGGCCGAATCCGCATCGGCATTAATGAGCTGGAAAGCTTTCGCAATTTTCTGCCCGTCGGCCAAACCATACGCGGGCGCCTCAACGCCGAAGCCATTATCGGCGGGCGTGTCGGCCAACCCCAGCTCAACGGCACCCTCAACGGCGAAAACCTCTACTACCGCGGCCAGGATACCGGCGTTATCCTCGACAACGGCAGCCTGCGTTCGCGCCTGCAAGGCCAAAGCTGGCTCATCGACGCACTCACCTTCCAGCGCGGCAACGGCAACGTCACCCTAAAAGGCGATATCAGCCTTAAAGGCAGCACACCCGATGTTAACGTCAACGCCGTATTCAACCGCTACCGCGTGCTCGACAAACCCAACCGCCGCCTCACCATCAGCGGCAACGCCGCCCTGCTCTACAACACCACTGAAGGCGTTACCCTCAACGGCACCGTTAAAGCCGATGAAGGCCGTTTCGGCTTCCAAAAATCTGCAATGCCCACCCTCGGTGATGACGTCGTAGTGCTTGGCGAAGCACCCAAAGAAAAACAGCAAGCCACCCCCATCCGCATGGACTTGGCACTGGATTTGGGCGAGCACGTGCGTTTCAGCGGCCAGGGCTTAGACGTTACCCTCGGCGGCACCTTGCGCCTCACCTCACAACCCGGGCAAGACGTACAAGGCGTAGGCACCATTACCGTTTTGCGTGGCCAATATAAAGCCTACGGGCAAGACCTCGATATCGACAAAGGCAGCATTTCCTTTGTCGGCCCCTTAACCAGCCCCAACCTCAATATCCGCGCCTCACGGCGGATGTCGCCCGTGGGTGCCGGTGTAGAGATTCTGGGCAATCTCGACAACCCGCGCATACGCTTGGTTGCCAACGAACCGATGAGTGAAAAAGACAAACTCTCCTGGCTGATTCTCGGCCGTGCCAGCAGCGGCGAAAGCGATGAAGCCACGCTGGCCGCCGCCGCCGGCGCATGGCTGGCCGGCAGCGTCAACGACCGCCTCGGCCTAGTAGACGACTTTGGCCTCACCACCCAACGCACCCGTAATGCCCAAACCGGCGAACTCAATGCCGCCGAACAAGTGCTCACCTTTGGCAAACGCATCACCGATGAAGTTTATCTGGGTTACGAATACAGCATCGACAGCGCCAACCAAGCCGTAAAAATCATCTATCAGGTAACTCGCGCTTGGCAGCTTATCGGCCGTGTCGGCACGCAATCGTTCGGCGGAGAAGCCAAATACGTTATCCGCTTCGATTAACCCGGCATTTTGCACAAAGGCTACCTGAAACCACCCAACCGGTTTTGCCGGTTTTCAGGTAGCCTTACTCCGGAGAGCAAACCCATGAACAGCCACACAGGCCGCAGCGAATATAAAACCGACGAAATCAGCGCCGTGTTGGTGCGGCGCATGGCCGCCACACTGGGCAAACCCGTGCCACCGCCCGGTGCCGCACTACCCCCTTTGTGGCACTGGATGTTTTTCCAACCTGAAGTCAACGCCAGCGCACTCGGTCGCGACGGCCACCCTGCCGCCGGTGATTTTCTGCCGCCGCTCCTCGGCCGCAACCGTATGTGGGCGGGCGGCGAGCTGGAATTTATCCACCCCCTGATTGTCGGCGAACAAGCACAATGCCTGTCTACCCTTGAAAGCGTTACCGAAAAACAAGGCCGCAGCGGTGCGCTCATGTTTATCACCGTGCGCCACGAATACCGCCAGCACGGCGAAACCATCCTTATCGAGCGTCAAAACATCGTCTACCGCGAAGCCAGCCCGCCCAAAACCACCGCAGAGGCCGCGCCATCTGGCCAATGGCAACAACGCCTTATTCCCGATGCCACTTTATTGTTCCGCTATTCCGCCGTAACCTTCAACGGCCACCGCATCCACTACGATTATCCTTACGTAACCGATACCGAAGGTTACGCCAATCTGGTGGTTCATGGCCCGCTGCTGGCCACCCTTGCGCTGGAAGGTTTTCAGGCAGCCCATCCCGACAAAACCCTACGCCGTTTTAGCTATCGCGGCGTGCGCCCGGCCATTCTGCCCGCGGCCTTCGAGATTGGCGGCCGCCTCAGTAGCGCCAACAGTGCCGAAGTATGGATTACCAACGAACACGGCCTAATCCAGCACGGCGAAATCAGCTTTGCTTGAGCACATCCGCGCAAGCGTTTCGAAGCCTTTGCCTCCAAACGGCGATGCCGTTCAAGACACAGCAACACAGCATGCGCAGACATCATTGAAGATAGACACAGTGCAGGAATACACCACAAATGAGCGGCGGTAAAGGTCACTCAACCTATCCCGGAGGCTACCTGAAATGGTATCATTCACAAATCCGAATAGCCGACATGCCGCGCCACTGGTGCGGCGCTTTTAATATCAATATAATGTGAATTTTAAATAGCGTGATGCGCACCTTGTATCAGCGGTTTCACAACACAACTGTATCTCACCGAATATCTCTTAAGGAGGCTGAATGAAAGCTTTGGTAGCGGTAAAACGCGTGGTCGATTTCAATGTAAAAGTGCGGGTGAAAACCGACGGCTCAGACGTCGATATCGGCAATGTTAAAATGTCGATGAACCCATTTGACGAAATTGCGGTAGAAGAAGCCGTACGCCTGAAAGAAGCAGGCAAAATCAGCGAAATCGTGGCCGTATCTCTGGGCGTGAAACAATGCGAAGACACCCTGCGCACCGCCTTGGCCATGGGTGCCGACCGCGCCATCCATGTCGAAACCGATGCACAACTGGAACCTTTGGCCGTGGCCAAACTGCTGCGAGCCATCGCCGCACAAGAAGCACCGCAACTGCTGCTGCTGGGCAAACAGGCCATCGACGACGATGCCAACCAAACCGCACAAATGCTGGCGGCCTTACTTGGCGCACCGCAAGGCACATTTGCCAGCAAAGTGGTGCTGGAAGACAACGAAGTGCTGGTCACACGCGAAATAGACGGCGGCGTGGAAACCGTTGCCCTGAAGCTGCCTGCCGTCATCAGCACCGATCTGCGCCTGAACGAGCCGCGCTACGTTAAACTACCCAACATCATGCAGGCCAAGAAAAAACCACTGGAAAAGCGCAGCCCCGCCGACTTAGGTGTAGACATCACACCGCGTCTGCAACACACACACATGGCCGAGCCCAAAGCGCGCAGCGGCGGCATCAAAGTGGCCAGCGTAGCCGAACTGGCCGCCAAGCTGAAAAACGAAGCCAACGTGATTTAAGGAACACGCCATGACCGTATTGATTATCGCAGAACACAATAACCAACAGTTAAACCCCGCCACCCTCCATGCCGTTACCGCCGCCGCCAAACTGGGCGAGGTGCATGTGCTGGTGGCCGGCAATGGCGCTGCCGCCGTAGCCGATGCCGCCAAAAGCATCACCGGCGTCAGCAAAGTATTACTGGCCGATGCCGCCCATTATGCCGATGGCTTGGCAGAAGAACTGGCACCACTGGTAGCACATCTGGCCGGCTCATACAGCCATATCGGCGCCACCGCCACCGCCTTCGGCAAAAACCTGCTGCCGCGTATCGCCGCCTTGCTCGACTGCTCACAAATTTCCGACCTAACAGAAATTATTGATGCACAAACTTTTGTGCGCCCTATTTATGCCGGCAATGCCTTTGCTACTGTAAAGAGCAATGAAGCCAAACTGGCACTCACTTTCCGCGCCACGGCGTTTGATGCCGCTGCCGCCACCGGTGGCGAAGCGGAAGTGGAAAGTGTGCCTCCCACCGCCGCGCAAAACCTGAGCCGCTTCATTAACCGCGAGCTGACCCAATCCGACCGACCGGAGCTGACACAAGCCAAAGTGATTGTATCCGGCGGCAAAGCTCTGGGCAGTGCCGAACAATTTCATGCCTTGTTAACCCCACTGGCCGACACACTGGGAGCCGCTATCGGCGCCTCCCGCGCTGCGGTAGACGCCGGCTACGCGCCCAACGACTATCAGGTTGGCCAAACCGGCAAAGTGGTGGCGCCGGAGCTGTATATCGCCGTGGGCATTTCCGGAGCCATCCAGCATCTGGCGGGCATGCAAGACAGCAAAATCATCGTCGCCATCAATAAAGACCCGGATGCACCTATTTTCAACGTTGCCGATTACGGCTTGGTAGCCGATTTATTTACCGCAGTACCGGAGCTGACCGCTGCACTGAAAAGCTAACAACACCGCTGCTGCCAACATGAAACCTGCCTAAAACCGCTAATAAACAAAGGTTTTCAGGCAGGTTTTAAACAATCTCATGTTACAAGCCACCTGAAACCCTTATTGGCAACCGCCTTTTTTATCATCAAACATCCATAAAAATATTGACAATATAAAAACAATACCGTATAGTTTCGCCTTCCGGGTCGTTAGCTCAGCTGGTAGAGCAGCGGACTTTTAATCCGTTGGTCGTTGGTTCGAATCCAACACGACCCACCAAAAACAAAAACACGCCAACCGCTTTGCCGGCTGGCGTGTTTTTTTATTCAGCTAAGGCCATTTTCAGGTAGCCTTTTAGCTTGTACAAGCTTAATCAGCGTTCGAAATGCAGAAACTGCATATGCCGTTCATACTGGTTCAAAATATCAATGATAATCTGCTCTTTGGTATAGCCGACAATATCGTAATCTTGGCTGCCCTCGCGCAGAAACACTTCGGCACGGTAGTATTTGTCTTCTTCGTGCCGGGCGGCGATGTTGGCCGACTGGCCGAGTGCAAACACGGGCTTGATGGCTTCGACCAGATGCACTTCGTAGATGAAATCCACTTCGTCACCGTGCAACACCTCAAACGTGAATTTGCGGGCATCGGCTGCATGCAACACTTTGGTTTCGATGCCTTTGCCGTTGAGCTCTTGCGACACTTCTTCCATCGCCGGCAACAGAGTTTTCAGCATGAAGCGCAGAGCGGTTTTGGCGCTGGGGAAATTGACCAGGCGGTGCAGGCGGCTGCGCCAGTTACGGCCGTCATCGAGCACCATAGCCTTGTCTACCGAGCTGGCTTTGCGTTTATTGCCTTCCTGTTTTAGGCTTTTCCACATAGAAATCATATAGATAACCAGTACCAGCGAAAACGGCAGGCCGGCCACCACAGAAACGGATTGCAGTGAGCTGAAGCCGCCGGCAAACAGCAAGCCCAGAGTAATCAGGCCGGTAGCCGCCGCCCAAAACAAACGCAGCCAAATGGGTGCATCGGCACCGGAAGCCAAACCTTTCGAGCTGAGGTTGGCCAGCACCAGTGCGCCCGAGTCGGCTGAGGTGACGAAAAACACCAAGCCCAGCACCACACCGGTAAACGATAAAGCCGAGGCATACGGATAATGCTCAAACATGGCAAACATGCCCATCGCCGGATCGGCCAGTGCGGTTTTGCCCAGTTCAACGGCGCCGTTATTTACAAGATCAATGGCGCTGTTGCCGAAAATGGCAAACCAAGCAAAGATGAAACCCAACGGGATAAACATTACACCAAACACGAATTCGCGCAAGGTGCGGCCGCGCGAAATGCGGGCGATAAACAGGCCGACAAACGGCGCCCATGCCACCCACCATGCCCAGAAAAACACCGTCCACCACGATTTCCATTCTGCACCTTTTTCGCCCTGATAGGCATAAACATCAAAGGTTTTGCCGACAATGCCCTGAAAGTAATCGCCTATGTTTTGCGTCATGGTATTGAGCAGATACACCGTCGGCCCGGCAATAAGCAGAAACAGCAACAGCAGCGTGGCGGCCAGCATGTTGAGTTCCGACAGCCGGCGCACACCGCGTTCCACGCCCGTCATCGCCGATAAGCCCGCCGCCACAATCACCGAAATGATGATGGCCGACTGCACGAATTTGCTCGATTCGATGCCGAACACATGGCTCAAACCCGCATTCGCCTGCAGCACACCGATGCCGAGGCTGGTGGCAATGCCCAGCAGTGTACACACCACGCCGAAGGTATCCACGGTGTGGCCGAGCCAGCCGTCGGTGCGCTGCTTGCCAAATACCGGAATCAGTGCGCTGCGCAAGGCCAGCGGCAGATTGTGGCGATAAGCGAAATAGGCCAGTGTCATGCCGATGAGTGCATAAATACCCCAGCCGTGCAAACCCCAGTGCAGAAAGGTTTGCGCCAGCGCTGCCCGTGCTGCTTCGGGCGTGCTGCCTTCGCCCATCACCGGCGTGAGGTAATGCGTGAGCGGCTCGGAAGCGCCGAAAAACAGCAAATCAATGCCGATGCCGGCGGAAAACAGCATCGCCGCCCAGGTAAGAAACGGAAAGTCGGGCTTGTCGTGATCTTGCCCGAGCTTAATGTCGCCATAGCGCGACATGCCCACAAACAGCGCGAAAATGCTGTAAGAGGCCACGGCCAACATGTAATACCAGCCAAAATAATCAGATACAGAGCGCAGCGCGTTGCCGAGCAAGGCCTCGCTGGCGGCGGGAAAGAGCAGCGTAAACGCAATCAGCGCAATGGAAATCAGTGACGAGCCGATGAAAACGATTTTGTTAACCGATAAGGTAGGAACATTATCGGAGGAAGGCGGGCTGTGCATGTGGAGCGCTCCTTGTTATGGATATTGTTATCTGGGGGTGGATGAGGCTACCTGAAACACCGTGCCGGCATCGGGCAGGTATACTCGATGCCGGCACGGTTTAGCCCCGTTTCGGCGTGCCGCGCACAGGCGCACCGTTTGCCACGTAATAATCGGCGGTGGATTTTGGCAGCGGCGGGCGGTCGCGGATTTGGTCGGCGATTTTTTCGGCCAGCATGATGGTGGTGGCGTTGAGGTTGCCGGTGATGATCTCGGGCATAATTGAAGCGTCTACCACGCGCAGGGCGGTGATGCCGTGCACGCGCCCCTGGCTGTCTACCACCGCATCGCTGCCTTCGCCCATGGCGCAGGTGCAGGAGGGGTGATAAGCGGTTTCGGCATGGTTTTTCACGTATTCGTCCAGCTCGGCGTCGCTCTGGATATTAGCCGGAGGCGTGATGATGTTGCCGCGATAGGCATCCAGCGCGGGCTGGTTCATGATTTCGCGGGTAATGCGGATGGCGGCACGAAATTCTTCCCAATCCTGCTCGTGGCTCATGTAGTTGAACAAAATGCTCGGATGCTCGGCAGGGTTGCGCGACTTGAGCTTCACGCGGCCGCGACTGGGTGAGCGCATGGAGCCGACGTGCGCCTGAAAGCTGTGCGCTTTACTGGCGTTGCGGCCGTCATAGCGCACGGCGATGGGCAAAAAGTGATATTGGATATTGGGCCAGGCAAATTTTTCATCGCTGCGGATAAAGCCGCCGCCTTCAAAATGATTGGTGGCGCCTAAGCCCGTGCCTTTAAACAACCATTCTGCACCGATGGCGGGCTTGTTCCACCATTGCGTGGCGGGCGCAATCGATACCGGCTCTTTGCATTCGTATTGCATATAGAGTTCAAGATGGTCTTGCAGATTGTTACCCACGCCGGGCAAGTCGAGAATTTCGCTCACGCCCGCTTCGACCAGCCATGCACCGGGGCCGATGCCGCTGCGTTGCAAAATCTGCGGCGAGGCAATCGCACCGGCGCACACAATGACCTCTTGCCGCGCTTCTATGCTGTGCATTTGCTTTTGATGTTCGAAACGCACGCCGCGCGCGCGTTGGCCGTCAAACAGAATCACATCAGTGAGGGCGCCGGTGGCGATGGTGAGGCGTTTGCGGTGTTTGACCATATCCAGATAACCGCGCGCGGTAGAAGCGCGACGGCCTTCGGGGGTAACGAAGCGATCCATCGGGCCGAAGCCTTCCTGCTGATAGCCGTTCAAATCATCGGTGCGCGGATAACCGGCATCCACACCCGCCTGAATCATGGCTTCAAATAAAGGGTTTACACCGGCTTTGGCAGTGGTGACGTGAATCGGGCCGTTGCCGCCGTGGTAGGCATTGGCACCGGCATCTCGATGTTCGGCCTTGCGGAAATAAGGCAGGCAGTCGAGATAGGTCCAGTTTTCCAGCCCCGGTTTTTGCGCCCAATGGTTGAAATCGAGCGCATTGCCGCGGATATAGCACATGCCATTGATTAAGGATGAGCCGCCCAAACCTTTGCCGCGCCCGCAATCCATCACGCGGTTGTTCATGTGTGGCTCGGGATCGGTTTTGTAGCCCCAGTTGTAAGTGGTGCCTTGTAGCGGCATGGCCAGCGCGGCGGGCATTTGGGTGCGGAAATCGAAGCGGTAGTCGGGCAGGCCGGCTTCGAGCAGCAGCACCGACACGTTTTCGTCTTCGGTGAGGCGCGCAGCCAGCACATTGCCCGCGCTGCCCGCGCCGATAATGATGTAGTCGTAGGCGGATTTCAGGGTCATGGGTATCCTTTTTTATTCAAGCGGGAGGGCTAATACTTCTCCCGGCAAACCATCGAAACTTTTAAATTTATGATGGATAAATCTTTGTTTGGCCAATATTTTCGAGAAGGCATATTGGCAGGATCAATAATGGCATAAAGCTTCGGAAAGCTGTTTTGGCGTGCAGTGCGGATGGTTGAGGCTGCCACTGTGCTGCCGATGCCTTTGCTCCAATAGTTCGGTAGCGGTAATAATTTTCAGGTAGCCTTAAAACACCGATGTAAAACCACCCAACTCCACCTGCACTGATTTGGTTTGTGTGTAGTGCAGTAGCGTTTGCACGCCGTTTTCGCGGCCGATACCGCTTTGTTTGTAGCCGCCCACAGGCATTTGCGCGGGCGATTCGCCCCAGCTGTTAATCCAGCAAATTCCTGCTTGAATTTGGCCGATAATGCGGTGGGCGCGTTGCAAATCGGGTGTCACCACCCCGGCGGCCAGGCCATATTCAGTGGCGTTGGCGCGCACGATGACTTCTTCTTCGGTGGTGTAGGCCAGAATGCTCATCACCGGGCCGAAGATTTCCTCGCGCACGATGGTCATGTCGTCGAGGCAGTCGGTAAACACGGTGGGGGCAACATAGGCGCCGTCGGCCAGTGCGCCACCCATGCGTTCACCGCCGGTGAGCAGGCGCGCGCCTTCGGCTTCGCCTTTTTCAATGTAACCCAGCACCCTTTCCATGTGCGGGAAGCTCACCAAAGGGCCGAAATTAGTGTGTTCATCAAGCGGGCTGCCGATTTTGATGCGCTGCACGCGTTCGAGCACGGCGGCTTCAAAGGCTTCTTTCATGGCCAGCGGCACAAACACGCGCGTGCCGTTGGTGCATACTTGGCCGGAGCTGTAAAAATTGGCCATCATGGCGATGTCGGCGGCCAGATTGATGTCGGCATCGGCGCAGATAATCAGCGGCGATTTGCCCCCCAATTCCATGGTAACTTCTTTTAGCGATGAAGCCGCCGCTTGCGCCATCACTTTTTTGCCGGTGGGCACGCCGCCGGTGAACGAGATTTTGGCAATCGAAGGATGTTCGCTCAATGCCTGCCCCACGCGCCAATCGCCTTGCACCACATTAAATACCCCGGCAGGCACGCCCGCTTCGGTGAAAATTTCCGCCAGCTTCAGCGCGCCCAGCGGCGTGACTTCGCTTGGCTTGAACACCATGGCATTGCCTGCGGCCAGCGCCGGTGCGGCTTTCCACATGGCAATCTGAATCGGGTAATTCCAGGCGCCGATGCCGCCCACCACACCCAAAGGCTCTTGACGGGTGTAGACAAAGCTGGTGTCGCGCAACGGAATTTGGCGGCCTTCGATGGCGGGCGCCAAACCGGCGTAATATTCGATAACATCGGCACCGGTCACGATGTCTACATATAAAGTTTCCGACAGCGGCTTGCCGGTGTCGAGCGTTTCCAGCCGTGCCAATTCATCGTTGCGTTCGCGCAAAATGGCTGCGGCTTTCAACAGCACGCGGCTGCGCTCCACCGGCGTGAATGCCGCCCAGATTTTCTGGCCTGAGCGTGCGGCGTCCACGGCGGCGTTGATTTCTTCGGGTGTGCTTTGCTGAATGGTGGCGAGGGTTTCGCCGTTGGCAGGATTGATGCTGGCGAAAGTATCGGCTTGCGGGTTGAGGGCGGCGTAAGCGCCGTTGATATAGGCGGTGAGCGTGGTCATGCGGGCCTCCTTAAGCGGTTGTGCCCCGGCACGATGGGTTAAAGTTGAAGCCGGAGCGATGCTTTTTACCCTAACATATTCCGCCGGGCTTGTCACATCGCTGCCCGACAAGCAGGCGGCATGTAATCCATATAAAGGCTACCTGAAAACGAAAACGGGTTTTCAGGTAGCCTTTATAAAGACAGGATGGGATTTTTACAAAGGTTGCAGGCTACCTGAAAGGCTGCCGGAAACCTTGTTTGCCTTTATAATCGCCTTGTTTGTTTCCCCAAAGATTTTGCCATGTTGCCTGATCCCGCCTGTTTCCGATTGCCCGAACCTGCCGCTGCGGGCGATTGGTGCGTGTATCTGATTCTGTGTGGCAACGGCTCGTTTTATTGTGGCATCACCAACCGCCCGCAACAACGTTACGCCGCCCACGCCGAAGGCAAAGGTGCGCGTTACACCCGCATGCACAAGCCGCAGGAAATGCGCCTGCTTTATGCCGCCATCAGCCGCACTCAGGCCGCGCAAATCGAGCCGCAGATTAAAAAACTCAAGCCGCTGCAAAAACAGGCCTTATGGCACAAACTGAGCGTGTATATGCCCGAAGAAGCCGGCTGAACGATTCTCAACGAGTGGTGTAGCCAGAACAATGTTTTCAGGTAGCCTCAACGTTGACACGGTCACAACGCAGCGTAAAGGCTACCTGAAAAAGCGCCCTCGCCCTTTCAGGTAGCTTTAAATCGGCGTACAATTCACCCCATTTTTCTTTCAATACAAAGCCCTGCCTGTTTTTTACAGGCCGGCACGCATACTGATCAGGCAATAACAATGATGATTTACCCCAAACAATACGATGTAATCGTGGTCGGCGGCGGCCATGCCGGCACCGAAGCCGCGCTCGCCGCTGCGCGCATGGGTGCGCAAACGCTTTTGCTCAGCCACAATATCGAAACACTCGGCCAAATGTCGTGCAACCCCTCCATCGGCGGCATCGGCAAAGGCCATTTGGTGCGCGAGCTCGATGCGCTCGGCGGCGCGATGGCGCTGGCCACCGACATGAGCGGCATTCAATTCCGCCGACTCAACGCCAGCAAAGGCGCCGCCGTGCGCGCCACCCGTGCCCAGGCCGACCGTATTCTTTATAAAGCCGCC
>RRZU012525908.1_pt1 | contig 18981 bp, 9 predicted proteins | sample 2165561 | NCBI WGS metagenome assembly RRZU01 (sample SAMN10456909, study PRJNA506462) | wastewater metagenome | isolation source: wastewater sludge | place: USA: Moscow, Idaho | reverse complement strand
GCCACCACCGTGTAGGTGACCGTCTGGCCTGGGTTCACCAGCGAACCGGATGCCGGATCCGACGACTTCGCCACGGCCAGGCCGGGGACGCCCGGGGTGTGGGTGGTCGTGCAGTCCTGCTCCGAACCCGTCACACAGTTGGAGGGGACGTTCGGGTGGTCCGGGTTGTTCGGGTTGGTGCCCTCACCCGTCACGTGATTGACCAGCACGTCGGCCGAGGTGACATCGTCGTTGACCGTCACTTGATAGGTCAGCGTCACCGTGCCGTCGACCGGCAGGTCACCCGTCCAGGTCAGCGTCGTGCCGCTCACCGTCGGAGCCGCACCGACCGACGCCGTCTCCGAACCCGTCACGTAGGCGCTGTGGTTCAGCAACGCCGCCAGGTCGTCGTCCACCGTCACATTCGTCAGCGGGGTGTCACCGGTGTTCGTGGCCACCACCGAGTAGGTGAGGGTCTGACCGCGGTAGACCTGCGAACCGGACGCCGGATCGGCGGACTTCTTCACCGACAGGGAGGAGTCCCCCGGGGTGTGGGTGGTCGTGCAGTCCTGCTCCGACCCCGTCACGCAGTTGGAGGGGACGTTCGGGTGGTCCGGGTTGTTCGGGTTGGTGCCCGTGCCGGTCACATGGTTCACCAGCACGTCCGCCGGAGTGGCGTCCTGATCCACCGTCACCCGGTAGGTCAGCGTCACCGACTGGCCGACGGCCAGGTTGCCCGTCCAGGCCAGATCGTTGCCGCTCACCGTCGGAGCAGCGCCGACCGTCGCCTGAGCGGAGCCGTTCACGAACTCGGCGTGAGCCAGGACGCCCGACAGGTCGTCCCGCACGGTGACGTTCGTCAGCGGCGTGTTGCCCGTGTTGCTGGCGACCACCGTGTACGCGACCGTCTGGCCGGGGTTCACGACGGAGCCGGAGGCGGGGTTGGAGGACTTCGCGACCACCAGCTTCGGGCTCTGGGCCGTGTTGGTCACCGCACAGTTCACGTCATCACCGATCTGGACGATGACGTCGACACCCGCTCCGTTGTTCACCGAGGTGATCTGGTTGTCGGGGACGGCTGCCCCGTTACGGGTGCACTTCCATGCCTTCGTGTAGTCGCCCAGCGTCGAGGTGCTCCCCGCCGCCATCTGCTCCTGGAACCGCACCAACGTGCCGTTCTGGGCGGCCAGGATGGTTTCCGGAGTGGTCGAGGCGGCATTGGTACCCGAGGTGGACGCCGGCGCGCCGATCACGGTCCCGGAGTTGGCGTAGTTGGTCGACACGACGAAGTTGTCGTTGGCGGCCACCCGGTCGGTCACGATCTTGCTGGCGCTGACCTGAGCGAACATGACGGCGAACGCCACACCTTGGCGGCTGGAGGAAACGCCGTTGAAGAACTGAATGCCGACCTCGCTCGGCGCGCTCGTGGAAAGAAGCGCCGCCCCCACGGGCTGCGCGGCGCCCTCGTCGGGGGCACCCATGCAGGTGACTCGGTTAGTTCCCGCTCCCGAGAATTCCAGACCGCACGGCGCCAGGTACCCGGAAGGCGTCACGGCCGCGTAGTTGTTCAGGACCTGGTCAGACGTGAAAATCAGACCTTCGTTGGCGTTGGTCGACTCGGCATCAGCCAGCACGAACGTGTAGCCGCTGGTCACGACCTGACTCGTGTTGATGTCGGTCACGACGATGTTGCTGAAGTTGATGCTGCCGTTGTTCCCGATCTGAGCGGGGACGTTCTGCTGGTAGATGACCGGCTTGCCGCCGACACCCGCGTAGATCTCCCGGCCGAAGACCGCCTGCGACCAAGTCGGCGCGGTGGAGGCGTACACCGGCTTCATCATCCCGGTGGGGCCGGCCGTCTGCTTCGCGGTCATGGTGAGCCGGTAGTGGCCGATGTCCAAGCTCATCTGCTGACCGCCCGGCGACTGCGCCTGAGTCGAATCGAACGACGACATGTCGATCCAGCACAGGGTGCTGGCATTGGGACCGTTGGTCCCGTAATGACACCCTTCGACCTCCGCGGCCTGCGCCTTCGCAGTCGGGAAGAAGACTGCGGACAGCCCCATGATGAGCACGAGACCGAGCAGCAGCGCACCCAGACGCGACCGGCCCTCCCCCGTTGTTCTCCGACGTGGTGTGGTTTTCATCAGTTCCGTTCCCCATTTCCCCTGACGGGCCGCCCGACCCTTCGAGGTTTTCGTGGCGTGATCCCGCTTGTGTCCCCAGGCGTCATATCGCTCAATGAGCGTAAACGCCGTCATGAGCGGCACTCACTTCACGCATCGGTTGCCGATCTCCCGCACCTCGTTCCACCCCGCGACTCCCGTTCACATGAATGGCATCCGACGGACATACCGGCCTCGGCGCCCCCGGCACCGGCGGGGGCGCTGCCTGCGCGCGGGCGCTCTGCTCACGAGAGTCCCCGGTGACTCTCGGGTCTGTCGGCCCGGGCTGGCAGGCTGGGGGCGTGCACGCGGCTGACCGAGACCCCGAGGCGGGGACCACCATGCTTGCCGGGTTCTCCGCCGCGACGCGGGCCTGGTTCCTGGGGAACTTCCCCGCGCCCACTCCGGCCCAGTCCGGGGCCTGGGAGGCGATCTCCGCCGGCCGGCACACCCTGGTCGTCGCTCCGACGGGCTCCGGCAAGACGCTGTCGGCCTTCCTGTGGGCGATCGACCGCCTTGCCACCGAGCCGCCGCCCGCGGTGATGCGCCGTTGCCGCGTCGTCTACGTCTCCCCGCTGAAGGCCCTGGCGGTGGACGTGCAGAAGAACCTCCGCGCCCCGCTGCTCGGTATCGGGCACGCCGCCGACCGGCTCGGCCTGCCGCGGCCCGACCTCAGCGTCGGCGTCCGCTCCGGAGACACCCCCGCCGATCAGCGGCGACGCTTCGCCCGCCACCCCGACGACATCCTCATCACCACCCCCGAGTCGCTCTACCTGCTGCTGACCTCGCAGGCCCGGGAGGCGCTGCGCGGCGTCGAGACGGTGATCCTCGACGAGGTGCACGCCGTCGCAGGCACCAAGCGCGGCGCCCACCTGGCCCTCACCTTGGAACGCCTCGATGCGCTCCTGGACGCGCCCGCCCAGCGCATCGGCCTGTCGGCGACCGTGCGTCCGCTGGACGAGGTGGCCCGGTTCCTCGCCGGTGGCCGCCCGGTGACGACCGTCGCTCCGGCCGCCTCCAAGCAGTGGGAGCTGACCGTCAATGTGCCGGTCCCCGACCTGGCGGCGCTGGCCGCCGAACCGGCCGAGGACGGGGAAGCCGCACGCCCGTCGATCTGGCCGCACGTCGAGGAGCGGATCGTCGACCTGATCGAGAGTCATCGCTCGACGCTGGTGTTCGCCAACTCGCGTCGCCTGGCAGAAACCCTCACGACCCGGCTCAACGAGATCGCCAGCCGGCGGGCCACCGGCGCCGACCCGCGCTCCCACACCGAGGGCATGGCGCCGCCCCCGCACTCGACCGGCTACGGCACCACCTCATATGCCGCCGACGCCCCCCTCGAGATCGCCCGGGCTCACCACGGCTCCGTCTCCCACGAGCAACGCGCCCAGACCGAAGAGGCCCTCAAGGAAGGTCGCCTGCCCGCCGTCGTGGCGACCTCGAGCCTCGAACTCGGCATCGACATGGGCGCCATCGATCTGGTCGTCCAGGTCGAGGCCCCTCCGTCCGTCGCCTCCGGCCTCCAACGCGTCGGGCGCGCCGGACACCAGGTGGGGGCGACCTCGGAGGGGGTGTTCTTCCCCAAGTTCCGCGGGGATCTGGTCGCCAGCGCCGTCATCGTCGAGCGGATGCGCGCCGGCGCCATCGAGGCCCTCGCCATCCCGGCCAACCCCCTGGACGTGCTGGCTCAGCAGATCGTCGCCATGGTGTCGCTCGACGACTGGTCCGTCGACGACCTCGAGGCGGTGCTGCGGCGGGCGGCGCCGTTCGCGACGCTCACGCGCGGCGTCCTGGAGGCGGTCCTCGACATGCTGACCGGGCGCTACCCCAGCGAGGAGTTCGCGGAACTGCGCCCCAGGCTCGTCTGGGATCGGCTCACCGGCACCCTGACGGGCCGCAGGGGCGCCCAGCGGATCGCCGTCACCTCCGGCGGCACCATCCCCGACCGCGGCCTGTTCGGGGTGTTCATCGCCGGGGATGGCCCGGGCCGCCGGGTGGGCGAGCTCGACGAGGAGATGGTGTACGAATCGCGCGTCGGGGACGTCATCACGCTGGGCACCTCCAGTTGGCGCATCGAGGACATCACCCACGACCAGGTGCTGGTCACTCCCGCCCCCGGCCAGGCCGCCCGGCTGCCGTTCTGGAAGGGCGACACGCTCGGGCGTCCCGCCGAGCTGGGGGCCGCCGTCGGGGGCTTCGTCCGGGAGGTCGCCTCGCTGCCCACGGACATTGCACGGGAGCGATTGGCGGCGTCTGGACTGGACGCGTGGGCGTCCGACAACCTGCTCGGCTATCTCACCGAGCAGCGGGAGGCGACCGGCTCGCTGCCCACCGACACGACGCTGGCGGTGGAGCGGTTCACCGACGAACTCGGCGACTGGCGGATCGTGATCCACAGCCCGTTCGGAGCGCGGGTGCACGCGCCGTGGGCGCTCGCGATCGGCGCCCGGCTGCGGGAGCGGTTCGGCGTCGACGTCTCGGCCATGCATGCCGACGACGGCATCGTGCTGCGGCTGCCCTACCTGGGCGATCCCGATGCCGAGGGCGGCCTCGGCTCCGACCTTCCCGCCGACCTGCTGGACCTGATCCTGCTCGACCCCGACGACGTACGCGCCCTGGTCACCGAGGAGCTGGGCGGCTCGGCGCTGTTCGCGGCCCGGTTCCGCGAATGTGCCGGCCGAGCCCTGCTGCTGCCGAACCGGCGTCCGGGGAAGCGTCAGGCGTTGTGGCAGCAGCGGCAGCGCTCGGCGCAACTGCTGGAGGTGGCCAGTCAGTATCCGGGGTTCCCGATCGTGCTGGAGGCGGTCCGCGAGTGCCTCCAAGACGTGTTCGACCTGCCTGGACTCGTCGAGCTGATGAGCCGGGTGCGGGCCCGCGAGGTGGCCGTGGTGGAGGTCACCACCCCCACACCGAGCCCGTTCGCGTCCAGCCTGCTGTTCGGCTACGTCGCGCAGTACTTGTACGAGGGCGACTCGCCGCTGGCCGAGCGCCGAGCGGCCGCCCTGTCGCTGGATCCCGACCTGCTGGCCGAACTCCTGGGCACCTCCGAGGGGCTGAGCCTGCGTGACCTGCTCGACCCGGACGCCCTGACCCGCACCGAGGCCGAGTTGCAGCACCTGGCCGAAGGGCGCCGGGCCCGGGACCCCGACGAACTTCACGACGTGCTGCGCGTCCTGGGGCCGCTGTCGGCCGCCGAACTGGCAGCCCGGTCCGCGGACCCGCTCGCCGTGCCCGCCTGGCTGGCCGAACTGGAGGCGTCCCGGCGGGTCTTCGCCACCGCGTCCCGCGACTCGAACCCGGATGATCCCTCGGGCGTCGCCGCGGCGCACCCGGTGTGGTGGGTGGCCGCCGACGACGCGGGCCGCGTCCGGGACGCCCTCGGCGTCGCCCTGCCGGGCGGGCTGCCGCAGGCGTTCACCGATCCGGTCGCCGACCCGCTCGCGGATCTGCTGGTCCGCTACGCCCGGACGCATGGGCCGTTCACCAGCGACGACGTCGCGGCCCGGCTGGGGCTGGGCCGCTTCGTCGTGGAGTCCACGTACGCCCGACTCGCCGCCGACGGCCGCGTCGTCGCCGGGGACTTCTCCCCGTTCGGCTGGACGCGTAGCGACGGCACCGCCTCTGACGGAACCACCCGCGAGTGGGTCGACCCCGGCGTCCTGCGGATCATCCGCCGCCGCTCGGTGGCGGCATTGCGCGCCGAGGTCGAGCCGGTGGAGGCGTCCGCGTTCGCGCGGTTCGTCCCTGCCTGGCAGGGCGTCGGTGGGGCCTACCGCGGGGTGGACGGCGTCCTGCGGGCCGTCGAGCAACTCGCGGGCGTGCCGCTGCCCGCCTCCGCGTGGGAGACGCTGATCCTGCCCGCCCGGGTGCGCGACTACGCCCCCGCCCTCCTCGACGAGCTGTGCGCCGCCGGGGAACTGACCTGGCGCGGCGAAGGGGCGCTGACGGCGTCCGATGGCTGGATCAGTCTGTGGCCCGCCGATCTGGGTCCCGTCGGCGAGGGGCCGGGCGAACCCGAGGGCGACGTGGAGGCCGCCCTGCTGGAGGCCCTCCGTTCGGGTGGGGCGGCGTTCTTCGGGTCCTTGACGCACGCGCTGACCGATCCCGCCGGGCAGGGCGTCGCGGAGGCGTTGTGGTCACTGACCTGGAAGGGACTGGTGACCAACGACACGTTGGCCCCGGTGCGTGCCCGGCTGGGCGGCGGCGCGACGCCGACGCACCGGGTCCGGGCCGCCGCCCCACGGGGACGCTACGGTGGCCGCCCTCGGCTGCCCCGTACCCCGCGCGGCGATGCACCCCGGGCCGTGGGAGGGCGCTGGTCGGCGCTCCCGATCGTCACCCCGTCGCCGGAAGAGCGGCTGGTGCTCACCGCCGAGTTGCTGCTGGATCGCTACGGCGTCGTGACCCGCGGCTCGGCCCAGTCCGAGGGCGTCGAAGGGGGCTTCGCGGGGGTCTACAAAGTGCTCGCGACGGCGGAAGACGCGGGACGTCTCCGGCGAGGCTATTTCGTGGAGGGCTTGGGGGCGGCGCAGTTCGCCACCACCGGCGCGGTCGACCGGCTACGCGCGCTCGGGTCGGCTGAGACGAGCGGGCGGAGCCACGCCCCCGACACGCTGGTGCTGGCCGCGACCGACCCGGCGAACCCGTACGGCGCCGCGCTGCCGTGGCCGGCATCGGGGGAGCATCGCCCCGGACGCAAGGCAGGAGCTCTGGTCGTGCTGGACTCCGGCGACCTGATCGCCTACCTGGAACGTGGGGGACGCACCGTCTTGACCTGGTCGCAGGACGCCGACGCCCTCGCCAGGGCCGCCTCCGCGCTGGCGGCCCTGGTGCGCAGCGGCCGGGTCTCCGGGCTGACGGTCGAGCGGGTCGACGGCGAGCAGGCGCTCGGCTCCGGCGCCCCGCTGATCGCCGCCCTCACCGCCGCAGGGTTCCACCAAGTCCCGAAGGGGCTCCGGTTGCGCCGCTGACGTGGCGAGAGCGCCGCCTGGTCAGTGCTGCGAGATGCAGAACTGGTTGCCCTGCGGGTCGGCCAGCACGTACCAGCCGAAGTTGCCGTAGCTGTGCTCACCCACCAGCGTCGCGCCCGCGGCCAGCGCTTCGTCGCGGGCCGCGTCGGCGTCGGGGGCCGTCAGATCCAGGTGGACGCGGTTCTTCCCCGGAGTGGGGTCGTCGACCCTCTGCACCGCCACCCGAGGCTCACTGCCCAGGACGTAGAAGAAGGCGTCGTTGCTGTCGATGATCTCAGCGCCGAGTCGGGCGGACCACCAGCGGGCCAGGGGTTCGGGATCGGCGGAGTCGAAGGTCACCATGCTGAGGGAGAGAGCCATGCCTTCACGGTACGGCCCGGCAACGACAAAAGCGGGGGGACGGGGCGCGTCCGGCGCCGACCGGGGAAGCGCGCAGCCCCGCATGCACGCGGCCGAGGGAGCCTGCAGTGCGGGATGATCCTCCCGTGCACGTCACTCACCTCGAACGCGTCCTCGGCCTCACCTGGCCGGGGATCCACAGCGAGCCGTTCGGCGGATGGCTGCTGCGGGCCGGGCGCGGCGTCACCTCGCGCGCCAACTCCGCGCTGGTGCTGGGCGATCCGGGCGTTCCGACGGAGGAGGCGCTGGACGCGGTGGCGGCCTGGTACCGGACGCGAGGGCTGCCGCCGCGGCTGCAGATCGCCGCTTCGATTGCCGCATGCGGGTCTCTCACCGAAGCCGAGGGAGGGGACCACGGGCGGCGGGAGGCGACCGACGCGGCCTGTGCGCGGCGCGGCTGGGTCGCCTCTCCGTGGACGTGGGTGATGACGCGTCCGCTCGACGGTGAGCCGGACGCAGCGGGAGATCAGACCGTGGGACTAGGGGATCTCGAGGTGGCCTGGTCGGGGGAACCTCCGCCGACCTGGTCGCCCGAGCGAGCCGCGGAGGCGACCGCGGCACCCGCGCTGTTCGCGACCGTCCGCCTGCACGGCGAGGCGGCGGGGGTGGGACGCCTCGCGCTGGCCGAAGACTGGGCCGTGTTGACCGACCTGACTGTGGAGCCGCAGGTGCGCGGGCGGGGAATCGGAGGGGCGGTGGTCGAGGCGCTGTGCCGCCGGGCCAAGGCGGAGCGCGCTACGGCGGTGGCACTGCAGGTGCTGGCCGACAACCCGGCTCGTCGGCTGTACCGGCGGTTGGGGTTCAGCGACCATCACGCCTACCGCTATCGAACGGGCGGGTGAGGATCAGAGTTCAGCGACGAGCGGAGCGATCGCCATGGCGACGACGAGAGCGACGACGAGGAGGACGAGAAGCGTGGTGAGGAACATGTATCCAGGTTCCCCGCTGGCAGGCCCGCGCACATCGGCTCGGCGGCTCGATCGGCCTCCCCCCGGCGACGCAGGGGAACCCCCTCAGAGCCGTGCCCTGGGAGGATCGCGGGGCTAGTCTTCCGGCATGGCCCTGAGCGTCTTCGATCTCTTCTCCATCGGGATCGGGCCGTCGTCGTCCCACACGGTCGGCCCGATGCGCGCGGCCGGGCTGTTCCTCGACCTGCTGGGGGACCGCCTGGACGCCGTCGCGCGCATCACATGCCTGCTCTACGGCTCCCTCGGCGCGACCGGCCGCGGCCACGGGACCGACAACGCCGTGATCCTCGGCCTGCTCGGTGAGCGCCCCGAGACGGTCGACCCGCGCAGCGTCGCCGCCACGGTCCGTGCCACCTACTCCGAACGAACGCTGCTGCTCGCTGGCCGTCACCGCATCGGGTTCGACCCGGCCACCGACCTCGTGCTCGACGGCACCATCGAACTCCCGGCCCATCCCAACGGGATGGTGCTGAGCGCCGACGCCGCCGACGGCTCGACCCTGGCCACCGAGACCTACTACTCGGTGGGCGGCGGGTTCGTCGTCACCGGGGACGCGGCGGCGTCCGCCCCGGTCGTCCCCGACGCCGCCGATGTGCCCCACCCGTATTGGACGGCGTCCGACCTCATGGCGATCTGCGACACCACTGGGCTCTCGATCGCACGCGTCGCCCTCGAGAACGAGCGTGCGATGCGCCCCGAGGCGGACATCCGGGCAGGCCTGGCCGGCATCTGGGCGGTGATGCGCGAGTGCGTCCGCAACGGCGCCGAGACCGAGGGGCGCCTCCCCGGCGGCCTGCGCGTCCTGCGTCGCGCCCCCACCCTGCACGCCAAACTGGTGGCCGAGGGCGACAGCACCGATCCGCTCCGCGGCCTGGACTGGATCACCTTCTACGCCCTCGCGGTCAACGAGGAGAACGCGGCGGGCGGGCGCATCGTCACGGCACCCACCAACGGCGCCGCAGGAATCATCCCCGCCGTTCTCCACTACTACTGGGACTTCGTCCCGGGCGCCGACGAGAAGGGCGTCGCGACGTTCCTGCTGACCGCGGCCGCCATCGGGATGATCTTCAAGAACACCGCCTCCATCTCGGGCGCCGAGGTCGGCTGTCAGGGCGAGGTCGGGTCCGCATGCTCCATGGCCGCCGCCGGATTGGCCGCCGTGCTCGGCGGGACGCCGGAGCAGGTCGAGAACGCCGCCGAGATCGGGATGGAGCACAACCTGGGGCTGACGTGCGATCCCGTCAGCGGCCTGGTGCAGATCCCCTGCATCGAGCGCAACGCCATCGCCTCGGTGAAAGCCGTCGCCGCGGCGCGCACAGCGCTGCGCGGGGACGGCTCTCACATCGTCAGCCTCGACAACGTCATCAAGACCATGCGAGACACCGGCCGCGACATGCAGGCCAAGTACAAGGAGACCGCGCTGGGCGGGCTGGCCGTCAATGTGGTGGAGTGTTGACCCCGGCGCACAACTCGCGTCCGGCTCTGACAAGCACAGGGACGGGGGATTCCCCCACCCCCTCAGGCGCACACGCCGTTATCGGGCAAACTGACGGGGTGGAGAGGATCATCGAGGCGCAACCCGGCGACGAAGTGCCCATCTGGATCCAGGATCGAGGTGGCCGCGGTCTGCGTCTGCGCGGCCACATCGTCATCGAAGACCTGCGTCCGGTGCTGTCGGCGATCGCGACGCAGCAGGGCGCGAACGGACCCCAGAACCCGGTGACGCAATACATGCTCGCGGAAGCCTCGCACTACCTCGCCGACCGGCTGCTCGACGACGGCCAGCCCACCAACGACGGCCGGGCCTCCGTGCCCAGGACGCTGTCGAGTGCGCTGGGCCACCAGCCGTTCGTCGAGACCGTGCTGGGCATGAGCCAGCATCAGATGCTGCGCCGCTGGCCGCTCGCCTCCGACTGGTACACCGACGTCATCAACTACGTCATGCGTCCCGCCCGCTTCACCTCGCCCAGCTCGCCGCTCGCCCCGCAACTGGTGGAGCATGCGACCGGCCCCCTGGGTGACCTGATCCGGTTCTTCGTCGACGAGTCCTACCGGCTCGCGGCGGCCTCGCGCACCATTCGGGTCGCCGAGGCGCTGCAGACCCTCTGGCCGGACTACCCGCCGGTGCGGCACGCGATGGCGTCCTACCGGCACGAGGTCCTGGAGCAGTACGTCCCGCTCTACAACGCGATCATCGCGGCCTACGACCTGCGGCCCCACCGCGACATCGACCTGACGGCGATCAGCTGGGCGTTCAACGCCTTGTCGTCGCGCAACATCATCGAGCAGCTCGCCGACCAGAACCCCATCCGCGTAGACGCCCACGGAACCCCCTGGACGCTGGCCGCGTACAACTGCCTGCTGCTGGTCGCCGGGTCGTGCACCGACCACGCGGGCCGGACGCTGCCGCCGGAGGAGTTCGCAGCGTTGCTGCCGGTCGCCCCCCTCAACCTGGGCGACGCCTGAACCAGAGCGCCGCCCGCGCCCTCACAGGCTCAGGCCCAGGCGTTCCAGAAGGGGCCCCAGCTCGGGGTCGCGACCGCGGAACGTCCGGTAGGTCTCCAGCGCATCCACCGATCCGCCCGGAGCCAGCAGGGTGCGCCGGAAGTGGTCCCCGTTCTCCCGCGTGCCGCCGCCGTTCGCCCTGAACCAGGCCACGGCGTCCGCATCCATCACCTGGGCCCACGTGTAGCCGTAGTATCCGGCCGCGTAGTCGGAGCCCCAGATGTGATTGAAGTAGGCCGACCGGTAGCGCGGCGGGACGAGAGCCGAGTCGACGCCCCAGGCGGCCAGCGCCCGCTCCTCGAAGGCCTCGACCTCCTCGGCGGTCGCGGGCAGTTCCTCCAGCGGAGTCTGATGCCAGGCCTGATCGAGCAGCGTGGCGGCCATGATCTCCACGGTGCCGAACCCCTGGTTGAACGAGGATGCGGCGTCCAGCTTCGCGAGCAGGTCCGCGGGCAGCACCCGGTCGGGGACCATGGACCAGAACTCGTTGACCTGCGAAGGGAACTCCACGAAATCGCGCGGGGTGGAGGTGCCCGACCTCGACGGGTACTTGGTGTTCGCGAACAGCCCGTGCAGGGCGTGTCCGAACTCGTGGAACATCGTGGTGACGCCGTCCCAGCTGATCGTCGTCGTGGACGGCGTGTAGTTGCAGTTGTTGGTGACGACCGGGAGCGACCGGAACACGGTCGTCTGGTTGACCACCGGCGTCATCCAGGCGCCACCCTGCTTGGTGGGGCGCGCCCAGAAGTCCATCAGGAACAAGCCGATCGGGCTGCCGTCGGCGTCCCTGACCTCGTACACGTCCGCCTCGGGGGTGTGGCCGACCAGGTCGGGGCGCGGCTCGAAGGTAATCCCGTACAGATCGTGGGCGGCGACATAGACCGCCTCCAGGACCCGGTTGACGTCCAGGTAGGGGGCCAGTTCGGCCTCCTCGACGCCGAACCGCTCGGCGCGCACGAGGTCGGCGACAAACTCCCAATCCCAGGGGGCGAACTCCTCACCGGGCTCCAGGTCGGCGAACCGTGCGGCGAAGACGGCGGCGTCGGCGTCCGCCTGGGCCCTCGCGGCCCGGCCCAACGGCCCCATCAGGGCGTTGACGGCGTCGGTCGTCTTCGCGCAGCCCGCCGAGATCGACAAGGCGGCGTAGTTCTCGTATCCGAGCAGGGTCGCCTTGCGGGAGCGGGCCCGGGCGATCGACGCGATGATCGCGCGCGCGTCGTGTTCGCCGCCCAGCCCACGCGACACCGACGCCTCGAAGAGGCGGCGCCGCAGCGGTCGGTGGCGCAGCTTGGCCAGCAACGGCTGCTGGGACGTGTTGACCAACTCGATCCGCCACGTGCCGTCCCCGGCATCGAGGGCCGCGATCTCCTCCCCGGTGAGCCCGTCAAGTTCCGCGGCGTCGCTGACGATGACCGCCCCGGCGACGCGCGCGTCCCGGTTGACGCGCTGGAACCGGGCGCCCAACTCGGCCAGTTCGGTGTTCAGCTCGCGCAGCCGGGCCTGATCCTCCGCACCGAGGGCGACCCCGGCGCGCGTGAAGGCCGCCAGCGTCTCGCTGAGCAGGTAGGCATCCTCGGCGTCCAGGGCCACCTCACCGTCGCGCGCCCGGGCGTCCAGGGCGACGAACCGCGCATACAGCGACGCGTCGAGGTGGATGGCGTCCGCGTGCTGCGCGAGCAGCGGACCCGCCTCTTCGCGCAGCGCGTCCAACTCGGGGGTGCTGTTGGCCAGCCACACGGCCTCGAACGCCAGCAAGGTGCGCTCAAGCAGCGTCCCGGATGCCTCCCACGCGTGCAGAACGTTCTCCACACTCGCCGGGGCGTCGGCGGCGGCCAGCGTCGACAGTGCAGCGCGCTGCTGCTCCATGCCCGCGAACAACGCCTCCCGGTAGTCCGCAGCCGTCAGCGCCGCGAAATCGGGCAGTTGATAGGGCAGGTGCGAACGGTCGGCGAGCGGATTGTCCGAGGAGAGCGTCATGCCTCCCAACCTACTCGCGCCCGCCTGCGCGAGCCGTGCGGGTTCCCGCCGGGACGCCTGTGTCGCGGGCGCTCGTTCAGACCTGGACGCGCACCACGCTGAGGGCCGCGCGGACGCCCGCCGCTTCGACGACGCCCAGGGTGCCGTCGGCGACGGCGGCGTCCACGCGCGCGGAGAAGCGATCCAGTGCGGCCGAGGCGTCCCCGCCGGATCTGATCTGCTGGGAGGCGGTGTCCCACTGGGTTTGCAGCGCGGATGAGGCCTGCCCGGGCATCAGGGCGACCGCGGTGTCCACCCCCGCCAGGGAGGCATGCAGGACGGCCGTGGACGCGACGGCGGTGAGCGCTCCGGGCAGATCGCTGGGCAGGTTCAGGGCCGGGAGCTGCGGGGAGACGGTCCGCGACGTCGTGGTCGAGGCCACGCCGAGCGCTGGCGTCACGAGTCCGGTGCCCAGCAGAAACGTGGTGGCGAAGATCAGCGTCGCGCCGATCAGCACCGCGATCCAGGTGGTGGCCGTGCGGAAGCGCGCGGTCGAGAGGGGCGCCCCGCCGGCCTGGTCGGCGGCGAAGCCGCCGCGCTGCGCGCTGCCGGGGGTGGCGTCCGGGGTGAACGCATACCCGCGGGGCATCGCGTCGGGGCCTTGCCGCGGGGAGACGGGGATCGGCTCGATCCGCGTGGCTTGCGCGACCGCGGAACTGTTCCGGGACGCCCCACCACGCGGATCGTGGAACATCCGCGGATCGCGGTCGGCCACCGGCGGCCCGCTGGGGCGGGTGTCGATCCGCGTCATCTCGGCGGGCCGCAGGGCATCAGCGGTGGGCCAGGGTGCGGCAGCCCCGTGCGCCGTCACCCCTCCTGGCGGAATCTGGCCAGTGATCGTGGACGCGACCGGCGCAGCGCTCGGGGTCGCCGGAGCCCGCCCGATCGGGGGGACCGTCCGCTGACCGTGCGAGGGCAGCAGACCGTGGGAGGGCAGCACCTGCGTCGGCGCGTCGGCGCCCGGCCCCGGAGTCCTCACCTGCACCCCGGGCGGCTGCCCGTCCGACGTCGCGCCTGACCTCCCGACCAGCCCTGGGGCGGCAGCCGATGCACCGACCACCACGGCGGACGCTGCGCCAAGACCGCCCACGGCGGCCCCCGCAACGCCGGCCAGCCCGGCCGCACCCGCCACGGACGCCAGCGCCGCCGCCCCGGGGATCACCGCAGCGAACCCGGCCACCTCCGCCGCGGACGCCACCTCGCCCCCCGACAGGCTGCTGGCACCAAGACCCTGTGACGTCGGCAGCACCGCGGTGGAGGCGGGAGGTTCGCTGCGTCCCAGCACCGACGTCGCCGCCTCCGCGCCGAGGCCGAGGACAGCGGTCGCCTGCGAGGCATCGTCGGCGCCCGCGGGAAGCACGGCCGTCGCCGCGTGCGGGTCCCCCGCGGCGGGAAGGACCGCGGCCATCGCCTGCCCTGCCCCCGAGACGGGCAGCGCCGAGGTGGCGTCCGCATTCGGGTTGGACTCCAAGTGATCCAGAGCGGCGGCCACCACCGCCGTGTCCGGCCGCGCGTCGGGGTCCTTGGCGAGCATGCGTTCGATCAGGTCGGCCAGCGTCCCCGCGACGCCCGGGCGCAGCGCCCGCACCTCGGGAACCGGATCGTTCAGGTGCCGATTCGCCACCTGAATGGCGTTGTCACCGGAGTAGGGCGGCTTGCCCGTGAGCATCGCGATCAGGACGCCGCCCAGGGCGTACACGTCGGAGGCAGGCCCCGCCCGGCGTCCGAGCGCCTGTTCAGGCGACATGTAGGCCGCCGTGCCCATCGTGGTGGCGGGCGCCGTGAGGTGGGTGTCGGAGTCCAGCTGGGCAAGGGCGATGCCGAAGTCGAGGAGCTTGACGTCATCGCCGCTGATCATGATGTTCGCCGGCTTGATGTCGCGGTGCACGACGCCGATGGCGTGGGTGGCCACCAGCGCGGCCGCGGCCTTGCGCGCGAGGGTGACGGCACGACGCTCCGTCAGGGGCCCCTCGGCGCGCAGAACATCGGCGAGGGTCGCGCCAGGCAGCAACTCCATGACGAGGTAGGCGATCCGGTTCTCGGTGCCCGCGTCGAAGATCGTGACGATCCCGGGATGGTTGAGCCGCGCCGTCGCCAAGGCTTCGCGATGAAACCGGGGGGCGACGGTGATGTCGGTGGTCTGGGACAGATCCACCAGTTTCACCGCCACATCGCGGCACAACCGTTCGTCCGTGGCCCGGTACACCTGGCCCATGCCGCCCCGCCCCAAGCGGGCATGCAGACGGTACCGCTGCCCGATCAGGTCACCGTCACGCATGTGGGCAGTCTAAATCAGTGGTTCTGTGAGGTCCTCAGCCCCCAGCACGACCCGGCGTCCGCCCACGGTGCCTCCCCGCCCCGCCCCCACCCCGCCCCGCCGAGGACTGAGCCTGGTCCCGCCGAGGACTGAGGATCGGGCCGCCGAGGACTGAGGCTGGGCCCGCCGAGGACTGAGGGTGCGACCGCCGAGGACTGAGGGTGCGACCGCCGAGGGCTCCGCGTACTCGCCGGGACGTGCATGCACGGCAAGATGGCAGCCATGACGCAGACGCTCACCGAGCGCAGAGTTGCGCTCGTCACCGGAGTTTCGCGGCGCGGCGGGATCGGATATGCGATCGCGTGCCGACTCGCCGGCCTCGGTTTCGACCTTGCCCTCACCCACTACGCCCCCCACGACCAGGGCCTGCCTTGGGGAGGCGACGACATCGACGCCGTCGTAGCAGGCGTCCAGGAACACCTGCTCAGCGAACGATGCGTCATCGACGTCAGCGCTGACCTGGCCGACCCGGAGGCGCCCGCACGGATCGTCGCCTTCGCCCGGGAACGTCTCGGGCGGGTCGATGTGCTCGTCGCGAACCACGCCCGATCCGGGGGCGACGGTCCGTTGCTGGCCACCACCGCGTCCATGCTGGACGGCCACTGGGCCGTCAACGCGCGCAGTTCGCTGTTGCTCGCCAAAGAGGTCGCGTCCGGTCACGACGGACGTCCCGGCGGGAGGATCGTGTTCCTGACATCCGGGCAGCAACTGGGGCCGATGCCTAACGAGGTGTCCTACGCTGCCGCGAAAGCCGCACTCGCCGGGATCACGCCGACGATCGCCCACGAACTCGCCCCCCTCGGCTTCACCGTGAATTGCGTCAACCCCGGCCCGGTCGACTCGGACTCCTACGTGGACGACGACCTGCGCACAAGCCTCGCGGGACGCTTCCCGTTCGGACGCTGGGGGGAGCCAGACGATCCTGCGCGTCTGATCGCTTGGTTGGTCAGCGACGAGGGACGGTGGGTCACAGGTCAGGTGATCAACACCGAAGGTGGTTTCGTCCGCTAGGAGTGGACCGCGTTGGGCGAGCGCAAGACAGTCCTCGACGGACGCAGGCTCAGTCCTCGACGGACGCAAGCCCAGTCCTCGACCGACGCAAGCCCAGTCCTCGACCGACGCAAGCTCAGTCCTCGACGGACGCAGGCTCAGTCCTCGACGGACGCAGGCTCAGTCCTCGGCGGACGCAAGCCCAGTCCTCGACGGGCGCAGGCTCAGTCCTCGGCGGGGCGGGGTGGGGTGGTGATCGCTGCGCGGAGGGCGGCCGCAGGAGCCTTGGGGGTGCGGTCCGGCCACGCCAGACCGTTCTGTTCCTGGAGAGTGTCGGTGAGCTGCGTCCAGCAGAACCCGGCCAGCCCCGAGCCCTCCCCCACCGCTCCGGCCAGCGCCCCCACCTGCGCGACCAGCGCGGCTGGGGACGCGACGCCGCCGTAGCCCGCCCAGGCGGTGCCGTCCGCGTTGAGGGAGACGCCACCGAACTCGCTCAGCAGCACCGGTATCCCCACGCCCGACGATTCCCGCGTCCGTGGTCCGCCGGGCTCGGAACCCGGCACCCCGGCGACCACCCGCGATCCGCGGCCCGGTTCGGCCCCACCCGGAGGCGCCAGGCCGGCGACCCGCCCACCCGGACGCCAGCGCGTCACCGTCTCGGTCAGCCCGGACCCCGCGAACCGCTCCCGGAGCCGGTTGGCGTCATGGTCGTAGTCGTGGAGGGCGAGCGCGTCCCCGACGACGTGCTCCCACCCGTCGTTGCCGAGAGCCAGCCGGGACGGGTCCAGGGCCTTCGCGAGGGCGTGCAGCGCCACGACGGCATGCCGCTGGGCGACGCTGCCCTCCAGATCGGGCAGCCCCCAGCTCTCGTTGAACGGCACCCAGGCGATCACGCTGGGATGGTTGCGGTCCCGTTCGATCAGGGCGAGCAGGTTGTCGGTGGTGCGCGCGAGGGCGTCGGCCGTGAAGTGGTAGGCGGCGGGAAGGTCGGCCCAGACCATCAGCCCGAGTTCGTCGCAGATGCGCAGGAACCGCGGATCGGCGCTGACTTGATGCATCCGCAACCCGTTGAAGCCGAGGTCCCGGATGAGTTCGGCGTCGGCGCGCAGCGCCGCCTCGCTGGGGGCCGTGAAATGGGTTTCTGGCCAGTAGCCCTGATCGAGCACCAGCCGCTGGAACACGGGCCGCCCGTTGATCAGGACCGAGTCCGGCGTGACGCCCACCGTCCGGACGCCGAAGTAGGACGCGGCGGCATCCACGTCGGCGCCGTCGGCGTCCCGGACGCGGATCTCCACGTCGATCAGCCGGCCACGCCCCGGCTGCCATTGGAGTTCCTCCGGCAGCACCGTGCGTGCCGAGGCGAGGCCGATGCCGAACTCGACGCGCGGCTCGGTCGCCTCGACGGCGACGCGGGCCAGCCGCACCTCGCCCAGCCGGAAGGTGGTCTCGACCGTGAGTCCCGGACGCCAGCCGTCCAGGGTCACGGATCCGCGCACGGTGCCCAGCGCGTCCAAGGGCGTCCAGGACGCCGCGCGCACGTGGGTGGCCGCGACTTCCTCCAGCCAGACGGTGCGCCAGATTCCCGAGGAGCGCCGGTACCAGATGACCGCTGGCTCGGGGGTCCAGGCCTGCTTGCCGCGCGGGATCTCGATGTCACTTGCCGGGTCGGATGCCGCCACGACCAACTCGTGCTCGTCGGCCGTGGCCAACGCGTCCGTGATGTCGAGGGTGAACGGCACGTAGCCGCCCCGATGGTGCCCGGCGAGGCGGCCGTCCACCCAGACGCGCGCCCTGTCGTCGACGCCTTCGAGGTGCAGCAGGTAGCGGCGGCCGGGCACCGGACGCAGGGAGAACCGGCGCCGGTAGCGAGGTTCCTCGCAGGTGTCGGCGCCGATGCCGGACGCCGCCGACTCGGGCGGGAATGGCACCTCGATGGTGTGGTCGTAGCTCAGGGTCAGCGGGTCGTCGCCGGGGGTGCCCGTGGTGAACTCCCAGGCGCCGTCGAGGCTGATCCAGCCGGGCCGGGCCAGCGTCGGTCGGGGGTGCATCGCGGCGACGTCATCGTCCATGCACCGACCCTAGCGAGCACCCGGCGCCGGACGTGGGGGACGCGGCGTTGCGAGCGGCCTGCGCGCCCCTGGGGCGAGGGCTCGGGGTCGATGACGGCGGCTGAGGTGGCCTCAGCCGTGGCGGCCTCGCCGGCCGGGCAGGAGGCGTGCCACGGCGTCCACGACGGCGGGCTGACCGAGGAGGACGCCCAGCAGTAGCGCCCCGACGCCGAGCGCCTGGGTGGGGCCGAAGACCTCCCCGGCAACGGTGATGCCGAGCACGGTCGCCACCAGGGGGTTCACCAGCCCGAGGGTTCCCACCGACGCCGCGCTGAGGCGCCGCAGCCCACGGAACCACACGAGGTACGCGACGCCCGTGCCGACAATGCCGATCCAGGCGTAGCCCAGCCAGCCTGCGGGGGTGATGGCGGGCGGCGGGCCCTCCACGAGGGCGGCGAGCACCGCGAGGAACAATCCGCCCGCGACGAGCTGCCAGGTGGTGAAGGTGAGCATGTCGACGGGGGGCGACCACTTCTTGATGTAGATGAAACTCAGGCTGCTGACGGCCACCGATCCCAGGGCCGCGAGGACGCCGATGCCGTCGACGACGAACCCGGCACGCAG
>RRZU011642184.1_pt1 | contig 18985 bp, 17 predicted proteins | sample 2165561 | NCBI WGS metagenome assembly RRZU01 (sample SAMN10456909, study PRJNA506462) | wastewater metagenome | isolation source: wastewater sludge | place: USA: Moscow, Idaho | reverse complement strand
CCGCCGCCGGAGCTACCGCCGGATTGTTGCGAGGAATTTTCTTCTCGACAAGGTCATCGCAACCGAGTCAAGCCTATGCGAACTTTGTATCGCGTTGTTTGAAAGAGAAAGGCTATGAAGTTACCGGTTGGCAATGAGCGGTAACTTTGCCTGTTCGAAAGCTGATTATTTTTTGGAAAGAAGTGATACTTGCTCTCGACTACGCCAATACCTTTCGCATTGCATCGGCTAGTTCTTCTGCGACAAATTTTGCGACATAAGCATCCGCACCTACCGATTTAACGTGATTTTCGTTTGCTTCACCTGTAAGTGAGGAATGAATTATCACCGGGATGGAGTTAAATCGCTGATCGTTTTTGACGTTGCGGGTCAGCATGAATCCATCCATTTCTGGCATTTCCAGATCGGTCAAGACTAAAGCAACTTTGTCTTGAATTGTTTTACCTTCGGCTTCGGCAATATCCGACATGGATTGGATTTTGATCCAAGCCTCGAGTCCGGTTTTAGCCATGACATAAGGCACATCTAATGCTTTTAGTGCATTTTCAATCATGCTGCGGGCCAACGGTGAATCATCAGCGGCCAATATTACTTTTCCAGCAGGCAGTCTTATTTTGTTGCCAATATTTTCGGGCATGATATCACCGCAAGAGTTAGGCAAGACATCGCGCAGAATCTGCTCAACATCCAGAACCTGAGCCAAGCGAGAGCCTTCTTTATCGCCATCGAGCCGTGCGATACTGGTGACCAAGTTACCACCCTTACCGTCTGCAGCAATTACTTGATTCCAATCCAGGCGCGCAATTTCGTTGACTTCTTCGACTGCGAAAGCTTGAGTCGAGCGAGCAAACTCAGTGACCAAGAGTATCGAAGTTCCTTTGCTTGGTTTACAACCTACAACTTTCGGTAGATTGATGACAGTAATGACTTGACCACGAATATTAGCTATGCCCATTACATAGGGGGGAGCGTTGGCAATTTCGGTGATGTTTGGCATAACCAGGATTTCACGTACTTTAAAAACATTAATGCCAAATAATTCACGCTGGTTGGCACCAGGAGCTTCGCCTAATCGAAACAGCAACAATTCGAACTTGTTATTAGCAGTTAAATTGGTGCGTTCGTCAATTTCGTGCAGGGCTGTGCTCATAGTGTGCTCTCCAAATTTGTGAAGAAAATTAGAATTAATAGTCGTGTGCGGAATCGGCTAAAGTTAGAGAATCTTGAAAAATGTGGCGAAATACTTTTTGTCATGATTATTCATGAACTAAATTGGATTGCTATCAACTAGTCGGATATTTTCTTGTCGAATGAGTGAATAAGAGTGTTTCCTTCAAAAATTTCAGGTTGATACATTATCAGTACAGGGTAGGTCTTTTGATTGATTGAATAAGGGTTATTTTCATTGTTTTTTCCCTGGCTTCTGGAGAATCATTCTAGCTGGGCTCTGGCAGCAATCGTACTAAAAAAGACCGCAAGGTTCTGTCGACACCTTCATTTGGATCTGTTATTGCCGTACTTAGCCTGTTGTGTAGATTGATACTAATCCCGGAGATAAAAATGGATTTATATGCAAGTATTCCCAAAGAGCTGAAGCAATCTGGAGCAGTTAAAGAACTTCGGGTATTATTCAGGAATCTGTACTGTGGATTAAGATTACTTGCATTTCGTCGCAATATCATTAGCCAAATAACGGCTTCTTATGATCAATTCATCTTGCTCCTGGGGTTTTATGGCATAACAGCGTTTATTGCTTCTTATGTAATAACGCCTAATCCGGTTTTCGGTTTATTCGGTCTGGGATATATCGGTGTAGAGTTGTTGGGAGTTCTGCTGGTAGGATTTGTACTCGCGAAACTCTGTGAACAACAAGACCATTTATTACAGTTCCTGACAGCAACATATTGTGTATTACCGTTCTTTTATCTTTTTTCTATTACTGTTATACCCTTTTTGCCAGATGCTTACTTTGATGCTGGATACATGGTTTATACGTTATGGATTTTAAGTGTCAGTTTTTATGTTGTATTGCAATTATTAAATTGGCAAAAGATTAAAGCCATACTGGTTGTCATGCTCTGGGTGTGTGTTTCATATCCACTGACTAATGTTTCGTTGAGTTTCTGGCATGAGGATTTTGATTATTCAGAAGCACTGGCTGCTTATAACGATGATGATTTAAGTTTTGTTAATCAAGAGCAGGTTTATTATAACCAATATCAATTGTTGAATAATGCGCTCAACGTTATCGAGCCTGGTGTAGAAGGTATAACTGATCTATTTTTCATCGGATTTGGCGCTGATTCCTCGCAAGATGTATTCATGAAAGAAATTAACAATGTGCAGAACGTCATGAATCTTAATCTTGGAGTGGCAGGTCGATCTGTTGCTTTGATTAATAACCTGAAAACAATCGATACCACACCACTTGCTTCATCAACAAATTTAAGAATTGCATTGAATCATATAGGCAGTAAGATAAATCCTGAGGAAGATATCGTGCTGTTGTATTTAACCAGTCACGGTTCTTTCGACCACGAGCTTTCAGTTAATATGTGGCCGCTTGAGCTCAACGACATAGGTCCAGATGATATTAGAGCTTATCTGGATGATGCAGGGATACAATGGCGCATTATTCTGGTTTCTGCGTGCTATTCCGGTGCTTTCATTGATGCTTTGAAGAATGAAACCAGTTTAATTATGACAGCTGCAGCTTCAGACAGAGCTTCTTTTGGATGTTCAAGTGAAAATGAATTTACTTATTTTGGTGAAGCGCTGTTTAAGAATGTAGAAGGCAAATCATACCAATTCATTGATGGTTTTAATCAAGCGATAGAAAGAATCAAACAACGCGAAATATCGGAAAATCTCATTCCTTCAAACTCTCAATTGTTTGTCGGCAACTTGATGAGAGAAAAGTTAGAGCTGTTGGAACACGATATGGCCCGATATGCTCCAGAAAGATTTGGGAGTTTTTAAGCTGGGAATGATTAAACTCGCAATCCCCCGTAGTCTTGCCGCGGGGATAGGTGCAGCGCGTGCAAAGCAAATTTATTTTGCACTACCCAGTATTGAGTTAAACAGCAGGTTTATTGTATTTGATGGTTGAGCAGCATTAAAGCGAATTTGCCCGGAATGGATTAGTTCTGCTAGTCCGAGGGATAATTCCTTAGAATGGTTCTAGGTCTAGCTTAACTGTGTAGCGTAGAGTTTTTTTATCCGTTTCACTTCCCCATGAAATAATTGCATTGCAAATAGTGATCTGATTTGAGAGCTCTTTTTCATGGAGTCTGGAATGAAATCTTTTGGATTCATCATGGTTTAGATAACAGACGGGGTGGCCGTTAATATCGATATGGACCACGTCGCTGTCGAAAGGGTTGCTATTGTCGGGTATTAGATGGGCTTTCAGGATGTGCGTTTTTGTGACTGAATTGTCATCAGGATTGATGATATTTTCCTGCATCAATTGCTGAATTACTTTCTGAAACGGAGTTGCTGCAATTTTACAAGCAAATTGCCCCGATTCAGGCCAGGTGTAATAACCTTCTGCTGGTTTTGTGTGTTGCCGCGTGCTTTTTTTCGGTTGATCTGAGTTAGCGATTTTGTTTCGATTGACAGTAAGTACCAACGCAGTGATGAGTGCAATCGGAAGAATATACGACTTGTCGACACCAGCGCCGGCAATCAGCCCAATAAATAAGGACATAATCAGAATCGACAAGATGCTTATTTCTGGTTCCTGCTTTTTGGGGGAATCAACAGAGGATTGTACTTGTTTTTTCATTAGATCATTGTGTTAAAGCCTGCTCAATGGCTGTCACCACGACTGGGTCAAAAGGCTTGGTGTGCGGGCTGAATTGTGTGATGAGCTTGCCGTCACGGCCGATTAGGTATTTCTGGAAATTCCAGGTCGGATAGGTGCCGGATAGTTCAGCCAACTGCACATAAAAAGGATGTGCTTGACCTTTTTTTACCGTGATTTTCTCAAACATGGGGAATTTCACATCGTAGGTCAAGCGGCAGAAATCTTGAATTTCGGCTTCGGTTCCAGGTTCCTGCCCCATAAAGTCATTGGATGGAAAACCCAGTACGACCAATCCTTTGGATTGATATTTATCGTGCAGCTGTTCCAATCCTTCATATTGTGGCGTATAGCCACATTTGCTGGCAGTGTTCACAACGAGTAGCACTTTATCGACGTAAGCTTCGCATAAATTCACCATCTCTGATCCTGCAAGCTTACGAAAATTCTGATCCAATAGAGTGCTGTTACAAGAAAAAGCGGGATTCGTCAGAAGAATCATGATCAACGCGAGCAAAATACGCATGAGGCACCTCCTTAATTAATGGGGCAGACAGCAAATCTGAGCGCTATCTGTGTCTACTTATTAGTATATTAGAAACTGACTTGAGTTCGGAAAGAAAGCACTGAAAAATGATCCGTGCGTTCCGGTGTACCTAAACCAGTTTTTCCAATCGTGGCATCGCTCAAGTAATAATTCAACATAAACCGGATGTTCGAACGGGGATACCAATTCACGCCCAGCGTAACGACTTGAATCTGGCATTTTGACGAGCCTGTTTTGCATGGGTCTGCGGTGAGGCTCTGGTTGAAGTTCTCGGCAAGATCGTAACGTCCAGAAAACTCCAGTGCGCCCCATCGATCGTTTGGTTGAGGTTTGCCAAAAGCACCACGATCTTTCTTATAAACAGCGATTTCTCCGGTTACAAACCAGCTGGCCTGTACGTAGAAAGCTTGAATAATCGAATCCCTGTTGCTTCCAGTTGTTTGATGGGTATTGTCGAGTTTTGTGATAGCGTATTCACCTTGCAGCGTAAGCGGTCCGACGGAATACGCAGTTTCGGCGGCAATAGTCGATTGGCTATTGTGGCTAGGTGCGTTTAAACTGGTGCTGGCTCCTGCGACTCCTAAGGATTGAGTGATACCTTGGCGTCCGCCATAAACATCGACGGCTCCGGCTGATAGTGAATCTTTGGTAGCAATGTCTTGGCTGGCTGAAAGCCCAAGATGCAGAATGTGACCTTCTTCGTCGATTGGCAGCCAGACAGCGCGACCGCCATAACTGATGCCTGCAAGCGGTAAGCCAAAGTGCGACAGACTCATTACATAAATGCCAAAACCCAGATTATCCTTGATTAGTGTCCGGTAACCAATGCCGGTTAGAAATTGTCGTCCGTTGTATATTCCGGTAGATGATGTTGATGGCCGTTCCATTAAAGTGATTTCATTGGAGCTGGTTATTTCCTCCAATCCGCGGTACGGCTTGAATTGCCCAAACGTTAGCTGACCAGGCCCCAGTCTGGCAGCTACCCAAGCTTCACGAAGGCTATGGGGAAATGCGGTAGTCGCATTGACTGCGAAGTCATTTTCGAACTTAAAATTAATGTCGTAAAATTTTCCCGTGATTGTGGCATAGGTTCTGCGCCAATTGATGCCCTCACGATCATTGCTATTCAGAAGCTGGCTGCCAAACGCCGGATAATCTGGATTTGCCTGATCTGGATATAATGAATGTACATCGAAATGCCCACGGCCATTCAACCCTATTTCAAAATTGCCATCTTCGGTCTTGATTCTAGGGCCGCCTTTGTAAGTGAAATCAACCGCATGACATGACGCAATGCTCATATTTGCCAGCATTATGAGGCTACAAAACTTGATCGTGCATTTCATATATTATTTGGATTCTGCTGCGAGGCAGCTTAGAAAGAATCAAATATGCCATATTATATATCAGCCTAAACCGTATCAATGACGCTATACCTCGAGCAGTGCGGATGAAAATAATAATTTAGATGCTTTTCGACTAATCCGTGCGCAATGCATCTACTGGATTCAATTTTGCTGCCTGCATAGCTGGGATTACACCGGCGGCGAGGCCGATCAGCATCGATAGACATAAGGCGCCAAGGACATAATCCCATGGAATATTTACTGGTAGATCGCTGATGAGTAATTTGAGCAACCAAGCGATACCAGAGCCAATGAGCAACCCTGCCACTCCACCCAATGTGGAAAGTGCAATAGACTCCAACAAGAATAAAATACGGATGCGTGAACGTGTCGCGCCCAAGGCAGTGAGCAAACCAATTTCCGACACCCGCTCGGAAACCGTGATATGCATTAACGCGACCATACCGATAGCACCGACGATCAAAGAAATACCGCCCAGCGCAGCAACGGCAAACTTTAACACGCTCAAAATGGTGGATAAAGTACTGAGCATTTGCTGCTGTGATTTGACGGAAAAATCTTCGCGCCCGTGACGCGCGATCAGGATACGCTGGATATCTTCGACAACAGCTTGCACTGGCGCATCTGGAAAGTATGCCAGTTGAATTTCCATTACACCTTGTCGGTTGAATACTTCTAATGCCCGAGTTGTGGGTATGAAAACTGTGTCATCCAGATCGAAGCCGAGCACTTGACCCTTGGATGCCATCACACCGATAACACGAAAGCGCGACCCGCCAACTTGCAGAATCGCACCAAGAGGATTGGTATCACCGAATAATTCAGCGCGCACTTTGGCACCCAGTACTACATACGCACGTGGATTACGCGGATCATCATCGGGTAAAAATTGTCCGATTTCGATTTGCATGTTAAAAGCCTTGGCAAAATCAGGTCCCTGACCATACGCGGTTACGCGTCGGCTACGGCCTTGCGCACGAATTTCCGCATTCCCGACTACGCTGGCGTTGGTATATTCGGCGTAGCGGCTCTGTTTCAGCGCCATCGCATCTTCTATCGTTAATAATCGTGCGCTGCCAATAGCGCCCAGAGAGCCGCCATGTGTATTGATTTTCCCTGGTGTGACCGTAACGATATTGGTACCAAACTGAGTGAATTCTGACAGCACAAATCGCTGCACACCATCGCCAATTGCGGTCAAGAGGATGACCGCAGCAATTCCGACGGCAATTCCTGAGGCTGATAATGCGGTACGCAGCCGATGGGCTGTTAGTGACCGGAAGGAAAAATAGAAAGTGTCAATCGTGTTCATTTTGTGTTCAAGGCCGCATTAAGAATTCTATTTTTCGATTTTCAGGAGTGTACCCGGGATTTGCGACCCTTGCGAATTGTGCGTGGATTAATAATTGACATGTCGTCATTTTGACCAAATGTATGATACCGCACAGATAAAGACTGGCTTTAAAGCTATAGTTTTGAACATGTTTGTTTATTTATCTTTGTTAACTTACCTAAGGATACTTCATGAATCAGTCAACCTACACTAAACATGATATGCAAGCCTGTATCGCTGCTTGCACGCGCTGCCACCAGATTTGTCTACACATGGGGATGAATCATTGCCTTGAAACCGGTGGGAACCATATTGAATCTGTTCACTTTCGTCTTCTGATGAGTTGTGCTGAGATTTGCCAGACGTCAGCTAATTTCATGCTGAGCGGCGCTCCCCATTCTGGTGCTCTTTGCGGGCTCTGTGCCGAGATTTGCGAAGCATGTGCAATAGATTGTGAGAGAATCGGGGATATGGATGAATGTGTCAAAGCATGTAGAGATTGTGCCGAAACGTGTACGCAAATGGCGAATATGCAACATTAACAGGTCATTGAGGAACATTTTCGAGGCGGTTGATGCAAAGTAATAACAGCTAAAAAAGCGCGAGTTTATGGCATAATAAATGAGTAATTCGGGCTTGTTTTTAACACCGTAGCGAATTTTTCAGCAACCTGCTAGATAGATTATGGCTACAAGTGTAGTGTGTAGTATAAGAAGAATAGTTGAATAACCATTGTGGATTTTTTTATTGACCTAACTTAGCTGATCGTTTGAGATGAGCAATTGACAGGAGATTGAATTATGGAGCACTTCACTAGATTATTCCTTGTGTCTTTTTTAACCTTGGTATTGCTGACCGCAATAGGATGCGGATCAACTCAAAAACAGGCGGGAACGGGAGAATATTTTGATGATACTGTCATTACAACCAAGGTAAAAGCGGCCATTCTTAATGAACCAACATTGAAGGCTACTGAAATCAACGTCGAAACATTCAAGGGCGTAGTACAACTAAGCGGTTTCGTAAGTTCGTCTGCCAGTATTAGTAAGGCAATCGAAGTGGCAAGCGGTGTCGCTGGAGTAAAATCGGTCAAAAACAGCATGCAGCTTAAATAGTTGCGAGAAATAACATGGCAAGCCATTCTTGCGTAAAGGAAATGCAATTGGCTTGCCACAAAATACCATTTACCATTCTGTCGTGTGCGAATTATTATTTTTAAGCTGCAACTGGCAAATTAAACAGGCCACGGTCAGTGCGGTTTCCATCGATGATTTCTCAATGACATTATTTTATTTGCAATAATGTCATTAAATGCTCTTGATTTGAAGTTTTCTTACTCTGATATGTGCTGTCAATAATGGAAGTCCATGTAGTTAAGTAGCAACTAGATCAGATGAAAAATTACGGTGTTGCTCACCGAGAACTTGTTCCCGATACGATTCACGATACTTCTCAATACGCCAACAATCGCGCAGAGCTTTCACACACCAGCCAACCCGGGTAAAAGAGAGCGAGGTGTGCGCCGATTCAAGTCTGTGGTACAGGCACAGCGATTCCTGGGGGGCTGCCACTTTGTTAAACTTGGACGTCACCTGACGTCTGTCAGCTATTACCGAAATCTGAGACAAGGAAGCTTGCGTCTTGGAAAGATTACGTTATTAGCTTAATATCATTAAATTCAGTGTCTTGTTCACTCTGTGAGAGTTAACTTGGCAATACCATTCGAAGGCATGCAAAACTTAAGAATCAAACCTCTGCTGACTTCGCTAAAACTTGCATGCAAAATCTAGAGAAAAATGTAGCAATACCGCAATACTTGCTCGCCCACTAAATCGGATCAAGCTCAGTTTTGAACTTGATCTACAAATAAGATATTACACATCTTCAGTGCATAATAATCAAACCAGCCGTAGCGGCGGCTCGCTCATCAAAGCAATCTGCTCCCGCAGCTCCAGAACACGCTCTTGCCAATAACGCTGCGTATTAAACCAGGGAAAGGCTTGCTTGAAAGCGAGATCATCCCACCGCTGCGCCAGCCAGGCGGAATAGTGAATCAATCGCAAAGTGCGCAGCGCTTCGATCAAATACAGCTCGTGTAAATCAAAATCGTAAAAGTCTTCATACCCTGCTAGTACATCATTTAATTGCCGCGCCATGTCAGCGCGATCGCCTGACAACAACATCCATAGGTCTTGCATCGCGGGTCCCATGCGACTATCGTCAAAATCTACGAAGTGCGGGCCATTATCCGTCCACAATACATTGCCCGCATAGCAATCGCCATGCAGGCGCAGTGTTTTTACATCGCTGCCGGCCCGTTCAAAACAGTAACGGACGCCACTCAATGCTTGTTCGGCTACGCTGCGGTACGCAGCATCAAGGTCGGCAGGAATAAAGCTGTTGGATAGCAAGAAATGAAGCGGTTCGTCTCCGAAACTTGCGATATCGAGCGTAGGCCGATGCTGAAACGGCTTGGTTGCACCAATGGCATGAATGCGCCCAAGAAAGCGCCCCATCCATTCCAGTGTATTGCGGCCTTCAAATTCAGGTGCGCGTCCACCGTGTCTGGTGAAAACGGAAAAGCGGAATCCTTCGAAGCTGTGGAGCGTTTTTCCATCGACTATCAAAGCGGGTACCACGGGAATCTCTCGATCAGCCAATTCCTCCATGAAAGCGTGTTCTTCCAAGATGGCCTCATCCGTCCAGCGTCCAGGGCGATAAAATTTTGCAATTAGCATCAAACCTTCTTCCATACCAACCTGATAAACGCGATTTTCATAGCTGTTAAGCGCCAGCAGACGGCCATCGCAGCGGTAACCCAAACTGTCTAGCGCGTTCATGACGTAATCAGGGGTCAGTAAAGAAAAAGCTGGTGTGGTCACTGTGTAAGTCCTTTGCGCATTTTAATCCTTCTATACACGATTCTGCCGCGTGGGCGATTCTGGTCTTGCTCATGGTTCGTCACTTCTCTTTATTTTATCACTCCTCCTCGATCTTGCTGCGGAGCGATTTTCTTCGACCCTGTATCGCCTTACTTTCCAGGCGTTTTATCTTGGAAGCTCTGGTGGGTTGGGTAGGTGTTCGAAGCTTTTTTGGCACCATGACGCTTTGGATAATTTCCCGTAATCGATTAAGTGCATCTTCTTTGTTCTTGGCCTGACTGCTATACCGCTGCGCCTTGATGATAATGATACCTTCGCTGTTGATGCGGCTGTCCTTTAATTGCAATAGCTTTTCCTTGGAGTGTTCGGGCAGTGATGAAGCCTTGATATCAAACCGCAAATGGATCGCGGTTGATACTTTATTGACATTCTGCCCGCCGGAGCCTTGTGAACGTACCGCTTGCATTTCGATTTCGGTCAACGGAATCGCGAAGTTACTGGATATTTTTAAGTGGGTTAGGGTTTCCATTTCTATTTATCTGCTTCGATTGATCAACGGTCCATCAACCACCAGTATTCTATTGTTGAACCATGGGCAAGGCGAACATCAACGACTATCGGTGGGAATCACATTGCCGAGATCTATTTCAGACGCCGATGGGAGCTTGAATTATAATTCGCCACTACAGGTCTTTACCTCATGGAAAAGGACTACTGTCAGCATAAAGACAATAATTTCAATGTAGTGTGCCTTGCGAGAATTAATCCTACAATATCAATTCCTACAAAATAATACAGCAGAATTTGTTAAATATAACGCTAGTCAGCAAAATGCACAGCACTGCCACCATTCCTTTTAGCGACATACATTGCTATATCGGCTTGACGTAATAATTGTTGCTCATCAGTGCCATACTGCGGAAATAGAGCGATACCGATTCTGGGCAATATTTGTCGTTGACTGTTAGTCAATGTAAACAAAGGCTGTAATGACAACCGTATTTTTTCTGCTATCTGCACCACGGCAATACAGCAGGCATATTGTTCATAACAGAAGACAGGAAAGCGGTAAAAAACCAGTACCAAACGCGGCATTCCATGCGTCGTAACTTGCAAAAATATCAAGATGATTGGTTAGTTGCCCAGTCAGACCTCCGTTGCGCGGGCCGTATACCACCAGATACATCCCTAACGAAAAAATGACGATCGGCCAAGGTGCTTCACGAATTACAGTGCGAGTGCAAATGACCACGTGAAGCTATCGCAAGCAGAATCAATGCATCGGAGGCTGCTACTGCACTGACTGGCACTCCTAAAGATTGGAGACCAAAGAAGCCGATGAGCAACAGCACGAGTACTATCCAACCGGCACGAAACGTTGCCGAGCCCCGTATTGCGTCTTTGGGCGATTCGAGTTGAGTAAGGTCGTATCTCACACTGAAATAGCCCGATGGAAATAAATCATGAGCACCGTCAGACTACTTGTGATCGCTGCGATGTTGACTGGAACCATCGCAGAGACATATTTGTTAAACCTTATCTTGAAAAAGTCATCCGAAACAATATTGACTAAATCTGAAGCCACAAGCGGTAAGCTCGCCGTATCAGCTATAAAACCGGTTTGCCATAACGAATGCCAATGTCGCGACTGGAGTAAATCCGAGTGCCGGTAGCATCGCCATTACGATTGGGGTAAAGATTAATGCCGCTCCGTCATTGCCGAATAGGCTGAGGCAGCCCCGCTCCAAGTAACGCAATGAATGCGAGCAATAAACGCCCATTACTACAGCCCCATGGGGTAATTAACTATATCATTCTTAGCGGGTTACCTTGATTTCTTCCGGGTTAACTCCGAGTCGCTTGTGGCATCGTGCTTTATTGGGGTAGTCGAAGAAATCATACTGGAGCAAGCGAAAAGCCATTGATCCACGCTCTCAGTATGAGTGGGCGAGTCGATAAGATCACAGATCATTAATAAAGGGCCTGTTCGTCAGCTCACATAAGATATTTGACTGCAATAGGTTTTCTACAGGGTGCAGAAGCTTCTATCTTTCAGGCGACAAATAGCATCAACTCGCTTCTGGTTTACTTTACCAGAACCGAACTCTACCCGTATCCAGATGAACAAAATTGGACGAAGGATAATAGCCAACACCGCCTATTTGTAATGACAAAGCCGCGCTGCGTAAATCGGATAGTTTTCGTCCTGGTAGGCGAATATCGATGGCCTTTCCATGCGTATGCATGCTGTCTCTGGCAACTCCGCCGCTCTGTGCTGCCAGTTTGGCATTGGTGGCAGGAGAACGGTATGCGGAGATTACATGAAATTCTTGATTTGTTCTTAATTTGTGTTGTAGCAGATGAAGAAAATCAAATAAAGTAGGATCGATGGAATACCGATCACCAGTGCGGTGGTCACGCAGTACTTGATTAATGGAACGCATGCCCTCTGGAATATAACGACCATTGGCCCAGAAGGTTGCACGGGTTCGTTCACCGGTATGTAAATTAAGAAAGCTTAGTTTTTTCTCTAAGGGTTTTTTGATGGCGGCATGCACGGATGTTGCTGTCATTGGCAACGCTAACAAAGTACATGTGCCTAGGCCGGTTTTTAAAAAACGTCGGCGGCTGGGTTCTGTTTCTGATAAATACGCTTGATCCAGAAATTTTCGTATCATCGATTATTTTCTCCTGAAAATGCTGCGATTGTGTGCGAAAAATAATTTACCAACGAGCATAACGCAACGCACGTAAATCACGGTCATAAATATCCGGGTAGAAGTGCACTGTTTCGTGCTTATCAGCCCAGGCGGTAATATACACCAAGTAAAGCGGTAATGGTTTAGGTAAATGGGTAGTAATGGTTTTATCGCTTGCCAAATTCGCGCTAAATTTTTCCGGCAAGCTTGGTTGATTCAGGGCAAAAGCTGCTAGCTCGAAGGGTTTTTCTAGGCGAATGCAGCCGGAACTAAAGGTTCGTATATCTTTGTTAAACAATGATTTGGATGGTGTGTCGTGCAAGTAAATACTAAATGGATTGGAAAACATGAACTTGATTTTGCCCAGTGAATTGTGTTTGCCTGGATCTTGGCGAAGAAAGTAAGGGAATCCTCGCTTAATTGCATTCCAATCGATGGTATCCGGATCAATTGCTTGCGCGCCGCGTTCTTGTGCGGGAAAAACTTTGAATCCGGTGTTAGAGAAGTAAGTAGGGTCTTGCTGCTGCTTGGGTAACAAATCTTTGCGAGCGATGCTGGCTGGAACATTCCAATAAGGATTCAGCACCATATACGAGAGCGCGCCATTAAAACTGGGGGTTGAACGATAGTCCCGCCCGACAATAATGCGCATGTTCAGAACAGGCTCGTCATTCTCAATGGCGGTGAGATAGAAGCCAGCGGTATTGATCAGCAAATGGCGTTGCCCCAGATTCCTGGGCAACCAGCGCAGACGTTCCATATTGATGCGTAATTGGCGTATCTTCCATTCGAGCGGAATATTCAAGGCGTTTATGGTGTTTTTCCCGATAATGCCATCTGTATTGAGGCCATGTTGTTCCTGAAAGGCTTTGATGGCGGTAACCAGCTCACTATCGTAGTATTGGCTCTCACTGGGAGTCAGGTTGAATTCAGATAGGCCATCAGCCGCGTATGCTTGCGTCATACGCTGACGGACCAAAGGAATACTGGGATAAGTATCACCGGGCCGGATAGACGGTGAACTGGGAACACGAACCCATTCGATGGAATCTCTGAGTAGTCCTTGATAGTGTACGAGGGTCTGTTTGAGCAATTGATAATTCAGCGTTTGCGGAGACAATTTCTGCAGTGACTGCTCCAAATAACCGGTGTGTATGGCTTCTTGTAAGAATGCAACAACATCAAAATTGGCTTTCGGGATATGCCAATCCCGGTCGGCTGCAGTCGCGGAAAAACGACCGCGTGATAAATCTTTTGCTAGTCTGAATACTGCGTGTGTCGTGCGAATCTCCAGCTCAGTTGCTGCTGCTGGAGAATTTTCTGGATGCTGTAACAGTTGTGTCAATTGTTGTAATTGATAATCCTGGCTGTCCAATCCCTCGGTTTCAGCGCTGGCGATGAAGGCCAAGGCTATATTGAGCTGAGGTGATTCTGATGCTCCCGAAATCCATATCGGTTGATAATTCCGGGCAGCATAAAATCGTTGTAAATCGGCTATCCCAGTTTTGCTTAGTCCCGTGACAGGAATAGATAGCTGCCGCTCAATTTCCTTTGCATCAATGAGTAGGGCGATTGCATTGGTGGCATTCAATATGAAGAAAAGATAACAAAGAAACCGGAATGTCAGAAAAAAGGTTTTGAGTTGGTAGCGCATCACGCAGATTTCCTTTGTTGAGCCAGTGTATTATGAGATTCCAGGATTTTAACATCAATGATATGCACTGAAATACTTGCTTGAGAGGGAGAATTACCTCGCTTTTGTCGATTTTCATTGTTATTTCAGACCAAAGAACCAATGTTTCGGTTGGCAGTGCTGATTGACGCCGATAATGCTCAGGCAGCCATTTCATTGATGATCATTTTCGCTTGCTCCAATATCAATTCAGTCGCCAGCAACTGAATGTCGGACGGATAGCCGAATTGCGCTAGCGCCTTTTTGACAATAACCTCCAGCTTGGCCTTCACACTTTCCTTGATGGTCCAGTCTATCGAGGCGTTTTGCCGCACGTGCTGGCCAGTACGATGGTTAGTTCACGCAACTGGTTATTTTGCATCAACTCACGGGCACTGGTGTTACTGGTGACAGCGGTGTAAAAAGCGTACTCAAATTTGGTTAAGTCAAGTTGAATCGGCCCAACTATTCCGGACATTTTTTAGTTTGAGTTAAGTCGCATCAGCTGACCCCTCCAATTCGTTCCAGTGCATCGAGTACCAAATCGGTGTGCCATGAACAGCTGACGCGCCAGCAAACAAATACATCGCGCAAAACATCCGTGATAAAAGACACATAAACAAATCCCGTCCTCGTCGCGACAAAGGTGATGTCCGCCACCCATAGCTGATTGGGGCGCGTCGCTACGAATTGCCGATTAACTTTGTCTGTTGGTCGGTCAAGCATGTTATCCGCAATCGTTGTCCAACATTTTTTACCGCGCCTGATGCCCTGTATTCCCAGTTTCTTCATCAACCATTCGACTGTACAGCGCGCAGCGCGAATTCCTTTGCGCAACAGTTGCCGCCATATTTTGTTAGCACCATAGACTTTGAAGTTGTTTTCCGATACACGTCGTATATCGTTTTCAAGCTCTTTATCTCGTTTGATGCAATCGGGTAGTCGGTCAGGGCCTCGTTCTCGTACTTTATGCTCGTAGTAGATCGAGGAGGCAATCTGAATTTGCTTGCAGATTGCCTCAATCCATACTGCTCTTTATCTCGATCGACAAATACCACCATCACTTCAGTCGGCGGTCGAGCCTCCTTGCGCAAAATAAGCGGATGCCTTTCGTAATATCTCATTGGCACGCTTTAATTCTCGATTCTCACGCTCTAAAGTTGATAACCCGCCTTGGATACCCTGATCTGTTTCTGGCTGGCGTATCTAGGTACGCAGCGTTTCCGGTGCTATCGATTCTATAGCTGTCTACTGAGACGCGCACTCCCCTTGGGCTCATGCACCAGCAGGACAGCACGTTTCCGAACCTCCGGTGAATATCTCATTTGTTTTATCATTACTCTATCCTCTCAAGAAATAGAATCTCCGGCAATCCCGGGGCGATTCAATTTTGGTAGCAAACTTGTAAAATTTTATTACATGGAGAATCCTGTTTAGATGCTTTAGTGTCGTTTGTGGTAGTGGGGATTCATCTCAATAATCCTAATTTTATCCTTCTAAAGGGCGGAGGCTAAGTTTGACAGCCGTTCCAGCCTTCAGTACACTGAATTCAAAAGTAAAACTCACTTGGTATTTGTTTTTTCTTAACCCCAGAATAAAGCGAGAAAGGCATATTTCATGGATATTAGAGCAATTCCTGTGGGTGCCAATGTGCCCAACAATGTCAATGTCATCATCGAAGTTCCAACTGGTGGTGAACCTGTTAAATATGAATTTGATAAACCATCCGGAGCGTTATTCGTAGACCGCATTTTGCATACGCCAATGCGGTATCCGGCTAATTACGGCTTTATTCCGCATACTTTGTGTGATGATGGTGATCCATTCGATGCCCTTGTTATTGCCCGTTCCCCGTTCCTCGCCGGATGCGTGGTGCGTGCGCGGCCAATTGCGCTACTTCATCTTGAAGACGAACATGGTGGCGACGAGAAGCTTATCTGCGTGCCAGATACCAAGACTTTTCCTTATTACGCCCATGTGCGCGAGCGAGCTGATCTGCCTGACATCGTGTTTCAGCAGATAGAACATTTTTTTACGCATTATAAAGACCTTGAACCTGAAAAGTGGGTACGTGTAGGTCGCTGGGGCGATGCGGCCGAAGCGCGTGACATGGTGATGCGAGCAATTGAGATGGCGAAGGCTGCGGATTGAGCGACAGTTTTTTGGAGTAGGGCAATGATAGAAAGAGACTGGATCTTACAGTTGAGACAATTCGATAAAGCGGAATGGAAACTAGCTTCGTTTAGCATTTAGATTAGGCTGATTAGCATTTTGATACCCAAACCATAAAGCAATACAACAAAAATTGTTCTTAGAATGGCGGTCTTGGTCGAATGCGTGAGTCTTGCGCCGAGTGGCGCCGTTAACATGCTGGCAGATACCAGCCAGATTAATGCGGGTAAATAGATATAACCTAAACTGTCGTTAGGAAGTGTTTCTGACTGCATCAATCCATTTGCGACATAGCCGATGGTGCCAGCAAGCGCAATGGGAAAGCCAATGGCGGCTGCGGTGCCGATGGCGCGTTGAAGTTTAATTTTGCATAATGTAAGAAATGGCACTGACAATAACCCGCCACCAATAGCTACCAAGCTGGAAAGTGCGCCAATAACCGCACCAGCGAGCAAAAGACCGATTCTTCCAGGTAATTGAAACATCGGGCTGGGGCGAAATTGTAGCAAGATTTGTGTGGCAGCATAAAAGATAAAAATGACGAAAATGATGCTTAATAGCTGTCCCGTCATTGATCCTGCTAGAGTGGCACCGCCGAGTGTGCCGAGAAAAATCCCGGGTGTGACATTTTTCACAATCGGCCAATCCACTGCGCCATGCTGATGGTGTGTACGTAAGCTGGCAATTGATGTGAAGATGATGGTAGCCATTGTGGTGCCGAGTGCCATATGGATGATACGGTCAGCGGGAAAATCTTGGGCAGTGAACACAGTAATTAACACGGGCACGATAATAAGTCCACCACCGATACCGAGCAAACCAGCAAAGAATCCCACAAATGCGCCGGTCAGAAGGTAAATTAGCCACCAGTCCATGCTTGGCCTCGATTAGAAGTATCCAATACAATCATAGTATATCCAGGATGAATTGCCATTCTGCTGGGTCAACCGGAGTGATTGATAAACGATTGCCAGTTTGCAGCACTCGCATTCGATATAGTTTCGAATATTGCCTAAGTTCCCTGATCGGGATGAGGCGGGTTCTTTGTACTAGAGTAAGTTCAACATTAAACCAGCGTGGATTGTTTAACGATGCCTTAGGATCAAAATATTTGCTATCTGGATTGAATTGCGTGGCATCCGGATAGGCGGGTTTGCTGACAGTTGCGATACCCATGATGCCGGGATCTTTGCAACAGGAATGGTAGAAAAAGACTGGATCGCCGATATTCATCTGATTGCGCATAAAATTGCGTGACTGATAATTGCGTACACCTTCCCATGCTACGGTCTGTTTGGGTAATGCTGCAAAATCGTCAATACTAAATTCATAAGGCTCGGATTTCATTAACCAGTAACGCATTTTTGGTGGATTCTAACTATTTTTTCAAAAATACTGCACGGTAGTGTCTGGTTTCTGTAATATGCCAGAGTTTCAATCTATTCATTTTAACTATTTTAGCCATGATTAATCACTCACTTTCTGATATTTCGGTTGCTACTTGGGTGCAGGGAGGGCCGATTGTATTAAATAATTTAGTTGGCTCAGTGGTGCTGATTGAGGTTTTTCAGGTAAATTGCCCCGGATGTTTTATTTATTCATTGCCTAGAGCTATCGATCTGCATACACGCTATCATCAACACGGATTGGTTGTGATCGGTTTGGCGACGGCATTTGAGGATTATGACAAAAATACGTTCGAGAACTTGCAGAAATTGATTACAACCGGAGAAGTGATCGGTGAAACTCTCAAAGCTCTGAATCAATATGGCATATTATCAGAAGGTAGGTTGCCATGGAAAATTCCTTTTGCGGTGGGCATGGATCGCGTTGTGGCGGAAACTGAGCCTGTAACTGATAAGCGAGTTATAAGCTATGCTGTTGAATTTATTCCTGATTTTGAAAATCTTGGCGATGAACAGAAAAGATCGGTGCTGCAGCAAGTGAGGCAGTATTTGGAGCAGAAATCGATGAAAGCTGAAACTTTCGAGCACTTTGCACTGCAAGGTACGCCATCGTGTATTTTGTTTGACCGCAAGGGTCAATTAAAAGATGTTTCATTTGGCCAGATTGATTATAAGCAAGCAATGGTTGAGCACTGTATTAAAGAAAAATAATTGTTCCTGATTTTGCCTGTTGTTGATTTTTGAAAAGTGCGATTGGGGAATATAAAAAAAGTGGAGTTGTCCCAATTTGACGGACATTTTTTTCATGGAGTCGAGAGAGTCTCGACCTGTGAAAGCGGATTGCAGTTTATCGCGATTTGATTTTTCTCATTCAGTGTTCTCTCAAAATTGTTTGGTGATAAGTATCCCAGTTCAGAATGCCTGCGAGTTGGGTTGTACCATGACTCGATCCAGGTGAATATGGCCAGCCTTGCTTCAGTTTTATTTTTCCAGGAGCAGCGCTTATCGATCAATTCACATTCTAGGCTGGCAAAAAAGCTTTCAGCCATCGCATTGTCGTAAGCATCCCCCACACTGCCCATGGAGGGACGCACACCCATTT
>RRZU012335756.1_pt1 | contig 18999 bp, 20 predicted proteins | sample 2165561 | NCBI WGS metagenome assembly RRZU01 (sample SAMN10456909, study PRJNA506462) | wastewater metagenome | isolation source: wastewater sludge | place: USA: Moscow, Idaho | reverse complement strand
TATTCGGGAGAGGATACAGTTTATTCTCCGGGGAAAGAAAAAGTAATTGTAAGCTACAAAGGTTGGCGTATTTTATTGCAGGTTTGTTACGATCTCAGATTTCCGGTTTTCGCAAGAAATAATGGCGATTACGATGCAATATTATATGTTGCCAATTGGCCGGAGATTAGAATCGATGCATGGAAAACTTTGCTAAAAGCAAGAGCCATTGAAAACCAATGCTACGTTTTTGGTTTGAACAGGATTGGGACCGATGGAAATAATTTGAATTATCCTGAAAGTTCTTATTGCTTCTTTGCTGATGGAAGCGTGGTTTCTACGCTCGAAAACAATATCGTTTCCGCCGAATTTGATGCTGAAAAATTAAAAGCGTTCCGAGAAAAATTTCAGTTTTTAAATGATAGAGATTCGTTTGAAATCAAAGATTAATTGGCAAATTTTTTTAGAAGTTCCGTCAATGTATTCACATCATGAACGCCGCTTTCTTTCCATAACAATTCGCCGTTTTTGAAAACCGCCAAAGTGGGTACGCCGCGAACTCCATACTCTGCTGCAATAGCAGGGAATTGATCGACATCAATTTTTACGATTCTTGCCAATTCACCAACATTTTCTTTTACCGTTGTTAAAACGGAGGACTGCACTTTACACGGACCACACCAAGTGGCGAAAAAATCGATTAATACAGGTCTTTCCGAGTTGATAAGTTCTTTAAATTTTTGAGACATCGCTTATTAAATGATAATTGATATTTTCTGCAGCAAATTTTAGTCCAAATACCTTCAACTAAGGTTTTAGTTTTGATGTTCGGAATCTTTTTTCTGAAGGGGAATTTCACAGTTTCCCGATGCACATCCGAAACGGAAAACCGCCATCGAAATGAAATAGAGTCCAAACGGAATCATCCACCAGGTTCTGTCGTTAATTGCGACTAAAACGAAGAAAATTCCACCAATCAGGTAAATAATTCTTCTAAAATTCCAATTTGACAAGTAGTTTTTCATGAGTTTAATTTATTTTGAAGTGAATCCCAACCTCCTCCATTGTAAGCTTCGAAACCGTTTTGTTTGAGGATTGCTTTTGCAGACGCGCTCCTCATTCCGCTTGCACAACACGTAACAATCGGTTTTTTCAAATCCAATTTTTTCATTTCTGCGGCAAGTTGTTGCAACGGAATATTTTTGGAGTTTCTGATATGTCCATTAGAAAATTCTGCGGGAGTTCTCACGTCAATAATTTGAGCGCCGTTTCGCACCAATTCTTTATAATCAAAAGATTTTCCGCCGAATAATTTTTTTATGAAATCAAGCATTTTCTTTCTTTTTAGCATTATCAAACATGGAGAACAACAAATAACCCATCAACATTCCGTACACTGAAGAGTTAAAAGGTTTTGAGGTAATCGCACAACTTCCTGTATTACAACCGATGAAGTGATAATAAGCGTAACCTAAAATTCCGCCGACAAAAATCCCGATAATCCCTAATTTATATTTTTGAATAAAGTCTTTCATTTTTACAATACTTGGATTACGGTAAATAAATTTTCATCGGAAACTCCTACAACTTCGTGAACCACATCCACAGGAATTTCAAAAGTATCGAATTGTTTTAACAAAATTTGCCGGTCGTCAAAAACGAAATCTATTTCTCCTTTTAAAACCAACAAAGTCGCAGGAAAAGCGGTGGTATGTTTTTTCAAAACCGCATCCTTTCCCAGTGCAACTGCAAAATATTTTATTTTGTCGTTTTTTCGGAGATGAAAAACATTCGCCTTTTCTGTACTAAATTCTATATTTTCTAAAATGTTCATTCTTTTTGATTTTGAATTGCCGATACATTTTCTACTGTTTTTGCGCTATAGACATTTTCGATCCCGTGTTTCCGAAGAATGTCTAAAGCTTGTTGCGCCTGAAATCCACGATTGCAAAATAAAACGGTTTGTTTTTGCTTTCTAAAAAAATCGAGATTACTTTCAATTTCCGCTAATGGAATATTGACTGCGTTTTTTGCGGTTTTCTGTTCAAATTCTCCCTGCATTCTAACATCAACTAAAGTTGTTTCAGAATTTTTAACCATTTCAACCATATCTTTCGGAGTTTGATTGGTTGAAACCACTGTCTTGCAAGATGTTGCAAAAAGTGCAAGAATTATCATTGCTGCAAAAAGGTTCTTTTTCATCATCTTTATTTTTTTATTTACCGCAAAATTCACAGAAGTTAAGTGTAAAATTAAGTATTAAAAAGTCTTATAAAGTCGGCAAAATGGATATGAAACTCTTATTATTTCATTAATGAAATAACTTAGAAAACAAGACTTTTGTGACTTTTGCGGTTTATAAACGTCTATAGCGTTTTGCTTTGACAAACGAAATTACTTTTCGGAACCGATGTTTCCTTTATTTTATTAAAACCGCCTTCAACTTCTGAAAAATTTCTGATTCCTCTTGAATTCAAAATACTTGCGGCAATCATACTTCGGTAACCTCCTGCACAGTGAATAAAGAAATGTTCATCGTTGTTCAGCGAATTTGCCCACTCATTAATATCAGAAAGCGGTCTTTGAAAAGCTTCGTTGACATGTTCCGCTTGATATTCGCTTTCTTTTCTTACGTCGATCACTTTTGAATTTTCATCAAATTTTTGTGCAAATTCGTCCGCAGAAATTCTGTTAATCGTATCAATTTCCTTTCCTGAATTTTGCCAAGACTCGAAACCGCCATTCAAAAATCCAACAATATTATCAAAACCAACTCTAGAAAGTCGGGTAATAGCTTCTTCTTCCGTTCCCAAATCGGTGACCAAAAGAATCGGTTGCTGTACATCCACAATCATGGCTCCAACCCACGGTGCGAAATCTCCCTTCAAACCAATATTAATCGAGTTCGGGATAAATCCTTTGTGGAATTCTGCCGCGTTTCTTGTATCTAAAATTAAGGCACCGCTTTGTTCCGCTACATTTTCAAAGTCTTCGACGGAAATTGGGTTTTTCCCTTTCTTCATCACATTTTCAAAACTTTCGTAACCGCCCTTGTTCATGGCGACATTCATCCCGAAATATTGTGGTGGTGCAGAAAGTCCGTCTAAGACTTCTTTTACAAAAGATTCTTTGTTTGGTTGATTCAAAGCGTAATTGGTTTTTTTCTGATTTCCCAACGTATCCACCGTTTCTTTCTGCATATTTTTTCCACATGCAGAACCTGCTCCGTGTGCAGGATAAACGGTGATTTCATCGGAAAGCGGCATGATTTTGTTCTGCAAACTTTCATATAAAATTCCCGCCAATTCTTCCTGCGTCATGTTTGCGGCTTTTTGCGCCAAATCAGGTCTTCCAACATCGCCTAAAAATAAGGTGTCGCCACTGAAAATCGCGGTTTCTTTTCCGTTCTCGTCAATCAAAAGATACGTTGAACTTTCCATCGTGTGTCCAGGTGTGTGCAAAACTTTGATTTTGATTTTCCCGATTTCAAAAATTTGGTTGTCTTCGGCGATAATCGCGTCGAATTCAGGTTTTGCGGTGGGTCCGTAAACAATCGGTGCTCCTGTTTTGTTCGACAAATCAACGTGTCCCGAAACAAAATCCGCATGGAAATGCGTTTCGAAAATGTATTTCAACTTCACGCCGTCTTTTTCAAGTCGGTCGATGTAAGGTTTTGTTTCTCTTAAAGGGTCAATAATTGCTGCTTCGTTTTCGGAAACAATATAATACGCTCCCTGAGCAAGACAACCTGTATATATTTGTTCTATTTTCATAATTTTATTCTTAAAGTTTTGCGCAAATTTCGGCATTAATTATACCAAAACAGCGATATAAAATTTAATTTCAATTGATAACATCAATCGTTCTAATTTTTCTATCTGTATTCGGAAGAATTTCCCGCTTTGTCGGTCAATCTTCCTCCTTTTCCTTCCTGCGTCATTTCCCACATCCATTCTTCGTTGGTGAAAATTGGATTTCCGTTGGAACTTGTAGATTTTGCGGAAAGTTTTTCTTCTTTTGCTCCTGTTTTTTGCAGTTTTACGGCGACTTCGCTTCCTTCGGCAAAATAAGTTACCGAGATTTCTTCTCCCTTGTCGTTTTTCAATTTCACTGCATCTTGCACCAAACTCACTTCTTTAGAATTCGGAGTCGAAGTTTCTGTTTGTGTTTGAGCTTCCTTCTTACAAGAATTCAGCAAAAACAAACCGAAAATTAATAGTGCTAATTTTTTCATTTTTAAAATTGTTGTTTTAGAAATATTTCTTTAATAATGATGAAAATTCCCATTGCAAGCACAATCCAACCAAAAAGTGGCTTCAGTTTTTTTCCGTCCATTTTTTTTGAGATTCCCGTTCCTATAAAAATTCCTACGACAGATAATGCGCTGAATGTCAACAGAAAAGTCCAATCGTGTTTCACCATCTTCATGGTACTGAGAAATCCTAAAGTGGAGTTCATCGCGATAATAAAAAGTGAAGTTGCAACCGCTCGTTTCATATTCAAGCCGAGCAACATGACTAAAGCGGGAACAATCAAAAATCCGCCACCTGCACCGATTAATCCTGTGATAATCCCTACCAAAAGTCCTTGAGAAACCAAAATGGTGTAATTGGTTTCGCCATCTTTGCTGAGTCGTGGTCTTTCAATTCTGCGAATCATTTTAAACGACGCAATCAACATCAGAATTGAAAAAAGCAGCAACAAAAACATGTCTTTTGTTAACGTAATTCCCCATCTGTTGATGATATAATGGGGTAAATGCGGCAAAACCAAACGGCGTGAAAACAAAACTCCCAAAATCGAAGGAATCCCGAAAATAAATGCCGTTTGAAAATCGATTTGTTTCTGTTTTATAAATCCCGCACTTCCAACCAAACTTGTAACTCCAACCACGAAGAGCGAAAGTGCAGTTGCCGTAACCGCATCAAAACCAAATACATACACAAAAATCGGAACACTTAAAATACTTCCACCACCACCAATTAATCCCATAACGAGTCCGATGATGATTGCGGAAAGATATCCGATGATTTCCATTACTAATTTTTGGCAAAGTTAAACTTGAATTTAAGGTGTGAATGTGACCGAGGTTACAAAAGTATTTTTAGTTAAATGATTGAATAATAAGCTTATTGTCGCCAATTTCGACTGTATCTCCTATTTTTTTTCCCTTTAGTTTTGCAAAAATCGGAGCTTCCTCCGAAAAAGAAATCACCTCTTTATCGCCAATTTTGAAAACAGGAACAGAAATCCCCACGAACAGAAAATTTTTGTCTGTTTCAACGACGCTTCCGTTTTCGATTTCACTGTGGAGCATTTCTTTTTCGTTTTCTAGAAATACAAGGTTTTGATTTGCATCGCCCAATAATTTTTCATAACGCAGCTGCATGTCTTTCGCCTCGCTTTGATGGGAAAAATCTTCAGGATCGTGCGTGCTTTCTTCATCCATATCTGAAGCTTTGCGGTAGTTCCCAACGGTTTCTTCCAAATTTGAAATGATTTTATTTTGCTCAGCGATTATTTGCTCTAAAATTTCTGTCCTTTTCATTTTTTAAGTTTTCCTATTTAACAAATTTACTGAAAAATTACAACCGAACTTCAATCATTAGAAATGCGATAAATCATAATTAAAAGTTATAATTGATATTCACAAAGAAATTTCGTCCCGGTCTCGGAATTCGGTTCCAATCGGCGTAAGTGGTGTAATTTCTGTCCAAAAGGTTTTCCACACCAAGTTTAGTAAAGATTTTACTGTGACCAAAATCGAATTTGTAACCAAGATTTGCATTCAGCAAGACATAATCAGAAACAGGTTTTTCGCCATAAACTGAGGCGTAACTGCTGTTTTTCAAATTTCCGTTTACCGAAACTTCTGCATTGAATTTATTTTTTTCAAAGAGAATTTTAGACAAATAAGAAATGGGGCTTATAAAAGGAAGGTTCACGTTTTCAAAATCTTTTCCGCGACTGTAAACAACTTGGGAAGTCCATTTTAATTCAGGCAAAACCTTAATTTCAGCATCTAAACTGATGTTAAAAATGGTGGCATAATCCAACGCGGAATACAGTTTTACTCCTTTCGCACCAATCGTCATGGGAGCAAAATTAGGGTTGACTTTCCCTACAATATAATTTGAAATATGGAAATAAGACGAAGAAATTTTGCCAAAGAAATTGGTCTTTTTCAAACTTAGATAAGCGTTGGCTTCAAGAGAAGATTCATTTTTTAGATTTGGATTTCCGATATAGTCGTAATTTTCAGCACTGTTGAAAAGATAAAATCCGTAACCTTCAGAAACGGAAGGCGCTCTATCGCCGTAACCAACGCCGATTCCGTACTCAAAACCAAACTGATTTCTGCTATAATTTGCGGAAACACTTTTTAAAATACGATTGTTTTGCGCCATCATTTCAGGATAAAAAATTTGAAGACTGTTCAAACCAAAATCGCTTTGAACCTTATTGGAATGATAACTTAAAGAGGCCGAAAATCTAAATTCAGAAAAATCGTCGAGCTGAAAATGGTCTTCAAGAAAAATTCCCTGATTGAAAGTTCTCACATCGGGCCATGTGTACATGAACATTAAATTTTCCGTTGGATTGGTAGGATACATCGTCATTTCCGCAACCGATTGATTGTAAAATCCGTTCAAATTTAAATTGAAGTGATGTTGATTCAAAGTCGTTTGCAGTTTTGAAAAATATCCCGCTGTTTTGCTCCAACCGGGCATATCCATGTGAATGGGAACGGAAGGACGTTTCGTATCGTCCATTCTGTGTGTGATGGTGTTGAAATAAATTTTGGTTTCCCAATCAGAAATAAATTTATTTTTTGGAAGATATTGAAATTTCAGCGAGGTAATTAACGCTTCCGCTAAAGAAACGTCCATCGGTAAAGCAGGATAACCAACATCATTGGCTTTGTCGTAAATCACGGACGCTTCAAGAAGTTTGTTCTTTCCTATTTTTACTCCGCTGATTCCTGAAATGTTAAATTTTCTGTATTGCGAAAACCGAATTTCTTCACCGTTTCCTGCTTTATAATTTTCCGCATCTCGGTTCATGAAATTCAAATCGGTGTAAAATTTTGTATTTCTGTAACTTACGGATGAGCCGAAAATTTTCTGAAGATTCACGCTTTCAAATCCTGAATTGAGTCCGAAACGAAACTTTTCGTCGCCAAACGTACTTTTTTCCCGCACCAAATCTATGGAACCACCGATGGTACTTCCGTGCGAAGAACCACTTTGTCCTGAAGAAATTTCGGCTCTTGAAAGATTGGAAACCTCAACATAAGAAGTTACAGGATCCATTTTGTCGGTACATGCACCGAAAATCCGCATTCCGTCAATCGTTACTAAAGTTCTTTCAGTAGGCATATTGTTCAGTATCGGTTCCCATGCATAAGCACCACGTTTCAACATATTGATGTTTGCGGATTGTTCTAAATATTCATCAATGGAACTCAAAGGTTTCGATTGTTTTTGAGAAATATCTTTCGTTCCAATTACGATAACTTCCTGAATATTGCTGTGTTTCAACGAGTCGTGCTGAATATCCTGCGCAGAAAAATTCAGATAAAATACCGACAGAAAAAACAGCGGAATTGTTTTTTTCATTTTTGAAAAATTAGGTAAAAAGCAATGCTTCACAATCATCGGAAACATTGCTTTTGAAAAAGTGATTTTAGAATTCGATTTCGTGATAAAGCGAACTTGCAGGATTTGCTTCCGTTACAGGTTCTCCTTTCAAAACAGTTCCATCAGCTTTTGTAAGTTGCAGGTTTAGTTTCCAATAACCAGTCATTGTGAGTGAAAGTTTTCCGAAATAAAATCCACCAGCTTGCACTTGTTTCGCATCTACATTATTAGGCGAACTGTGATTTCCCATTCCGGGCATTCTTGGGTCTAATTTCACGGTAAGTCCGTCTGCAACAGGGAAATTCATCATATCCTCCATTTTCCAAACTCCTACAACCCAATCGTTTACGGCAACTTTTGGCGATTTTGGTTCGATGTAGGCAACGATGTATCTGCTGTTATCCGAACCCAAAAAAGAAGTTACCGTTTTTTTGCTTTCCAAAGGAACAGAAATTCCTGTTGTAGCTGTATAAGAAGCTCCATTAATTTGGTAATCAATTTTCAAATCCCAGTATTCGGAAGCGTTTTCTGCCATTTGAAACACGATATAACCTTCGTATAAAGTACCATCAGTTGATATTTTCTTAACCGCAGATTTCGGGCAAGAATGCGACATGGAAGTCATGTGCATTACAGGCATCCAAGAAATTGTCGCGCTTTTTTCGTATTGATTCGTGGATTTATTTTTTATTCTGATTTTAAGGTTGTTGTAACCCATTTTTGCAGTTCCCGATGCGGAATACAGTTCGATAACGTGAGTATCATTGGAAACTTCTTTAATTTTATTTAATCCATCTAACTCGTTTACGGTTGGAGTTACAGGGTCATCGGAGGTTCTACAAGAAGTCAGGAAAAGTGTCATCGCAAAAAATGCAATGAATATTTTAAGTGAAAATTTCATTTTTTTTAAATTTTTGATTAAAAAAGGTTGATGTTCTTAAAGTCTTTTAAACTTTAAAAAAAAAGGTTAGATTCCATTCAAAAAAAAGTATTGAACAGAAAGACAGAAAATCAAAAATTCACATCTGCGGCGGATGCGGAAGAATATTGAAAAAACCTTTGTTCAAAACAAAATTTGAAACGGTGTTGAACTTTTGATATTCCTTCACAACTTTTACTTTCTTGAAACTGAATTCTAAAGCTTTTGTCTGAAGAATATTGAATTCAAAACTTTTCACCACTTTGAAAGGCGAGTTGGTTTTTTCGCTTTCTTTTTTCATTTCGCATTTTCCGTGGCAGTTCATTTCGGGTTTTGCCTTGTTGATACAGTGGATTTCATAGAAATTTCTGTTGATTTTATAATCAATCAAAAGCAAAGAGTTTTGGAAGCTTGCCAAAAATATAATTGCGGATAATATGGAAAGAAAAAAGGTTTTCATTTCGGAATTCAAATATAAGACTTTTTAATCCGAATTCATAAATGATATTCGTCACTAAAAACTACGTTCTAATTCTTTTTAAAAAATGTAATTATGGTTCAATATTTTTTATCTTTATCCTTTCAAATTTTTTAAACAAAATGGCAGACAAGGCAAAATTCATTGCAGATTTAAACGCAAGATACACTCCGAAAGGTGAACACATCATCCTCGGAAAAGGAATTTTCAACGGTGAAGTAGTACCAGAAGTCAACGTCACACTTCCTCTAAAAACCATTAACCGACACGGATTGATTGCAGGTGCAACGGGAACGGGAAAAACCAAGACGATACAGGTTTTTGTGGAACAGCTTTCGCACGCAGGAGTTCCGTCTTTGGTTCTTGATATCAAAGGAGATTTTTCGGGAATTGCAGAACCTGGTCAAAGAAACGCCATTATTGAAGAACGTTATGCGAAAACGCAACTCAATTGGGAAGCCCAGAGTTTCCCTGTGGAACTGATGACAATTTCAGGTGAAAGAGGCGTGAAACTTCGTGCAACCGTAACTGAATTCGGGCCTGTTTTGCTTTCAAAAATTTTGTTGCTGAACGATACACAGGCAAGTATCATGTCCATCGTTTTTAAATATTGCGATGACAAAGGTTTGCCGCTGATTGATTTGGATGATTTGAAAAAAGTTTTGCAATATGTCACCGATAATCCACAAGGAAAAGCCGATTTAGCCAATAATTACGGCTCCATTGCTCCTGCTTCACTGGGTGCAATTCTCCGTTCCATCGTGGCTTTGGAACAACAAGGCGCGACGAATTTCTTTGGGGAACCAAGTTTCGACGTGGAAGATTTATTGCAACAGAGAGACGGAAAAGGGGTGGTAAACATTTTACGAGTTGCCGATATCCAGACGCAACCTCAGCTTTTCTCAACATTTATGCTTTCACTTTTTGCGGAGATTTACATGACTTTCCCAGAAGAAGGCGACGTTGGAAAACCAAAACTCGTTCTCTTTATTGATGAAGCACATTTGATTTTTAAGGAAGCTTCAAAAGCTCTCCTTTCCCAGATTGAAACGATGGTGAAACTCATTCGTTCAAAAGGGGTGGGAATTTATTTTATCACCCAAATTCCAGGAGACGTTCCTGAAAATGTGTTGTCGCAGTTAGGTTTAAAAATTCAGCACGCATTACGTGGATTTACCGCAAAAGACAAAAAAGAAATCACCAAAGCTGTTGAAAATTACCCAATTACGGAGTTTTACGATGCCGCAAATCTCATCCAAAATTTAGGAATTGGAGAAGCTTTCGTCACTGCATTGGACGAAAAGGGCATTCCGACACCTTTGGTGGATACTTATTTAATTTCGCCCGAATCAAGAATGGACGTTCTTACCGATGCTGAAGTGGCAGATTTAACTTCTCGTTCCGCATTGGTTGCAAAATATGAAAATGCCGTTAACAAAGATTCTGCCTACGAAATGTTGACTTCACGAATGGAACAGGCCGTTCAAAATGCTCCCGCAACAGTGAAAACAAAACCTGTGAAAGAAGAACCAGGAATGGTAGAACAAGTTTTAACAAGCCGAGCCGGAAGAACTTTCACCAATACTTTGATGAGAGAAGGTGCAAAAGCGATTTTAGGAATGTTTGGTTTGGGTGGAAGAAGAAGATAATTATGCAAGAGCAATCGACAATCAAAAATTTTTAGTCGAAAGCCGAAAGAAGAAAAATGTATTCAATAATTGATATAGAAAGTAACGGCGCAGGTTTCAGGAAGGAAAGCATTATTGAAATCGCAATATATAAATATGATGGTCATGAAATTGTGGATCAGTTCATTTCGTTAATCAATCCTGAAAACGAGATCACCCCTTTTGTGCAAAAACTGACTAAAATTTCACCAAAAATGGTAAAAACTGCACCAAAATTTCATGAAATCGCCAAAAGAGTTGTTGAAATTACGGAAGGCACCACTTTGGTTGGACACAATATCGACTTTGATTACAGGATGCTTCGCCAGGAGTTCAAAAGATTGGGTTACGAGTTCAAAATCAACACTTTAGACACCATTCCACTTGCAAAAAAATTGATTCCCGAAGCGGAAAGTTATTCATTGGGAAAACTGGTAAAATCTTTGGGAATTCCGTTAAGCGACCAACACCGAGCGGGAGGTGACGCAAGAGCAACTTTGGATCTATTTAAGTTGCTGATTATTAAAGATAAAGATTCAGAAATCATCCAGCAACATCACGAAGAAGTTAATGCAAAAACTTATCTAAATAAAGTTCGCGATTTAACACAGGATTTGCCTTCAGAAAGAGGAATCTTGTATTTCCAAAATTCGGATGGCAAAATTATTTTCTCGGATTTTGTGGAAGATTTAAACAAATTTGCAAAATCGGTTTTCAACACGAAAAAGAAGCGTTGGGAAAAACTTCAGGAAGAAACCGAAAATATTCAGTACGAATTAACGGGCAATGATATTTTAGCAAAACTGATGATGAAAACCAAAGGTTTACGAAAACGGGAAAACCTTCCTTTTGGGCTCTATCACAAAAACGACAAATATTTTGCCGACCGAATTATCAATCAAAAAGAAGAAAAACCACTGCTGAAATTCAAATCATTTACGCAAGGTTTAAAAGCCGTAAGTTTTATTAAATCGAATGAAAAGTTTGACGATATAAAAGAGTTAACAAAACTAATCAACCTCAAAAAACGCAATGAAATTTGGCTTTCTTCAGGAAGAACATTAGGGGAAAAAAGTTTTCTGCTTTTTGAAAATGGCAAACTGACTTCTTACGGATTTTATGAATTCCACACCCAAATTCAATCCAGAAAGAAAATTAATCAATTGAAGATCGATATCAAAACTTCAACCGTTGATTTGCAAAATGATTTAAAGTTAGGTTTATTGCGTGGCGATTTTGAAATTCAGCCACTTCCGAAATAATTTTTCTTCAAAAATTTCTACATTTGCAGTCTCGAATTTGAAACAAAGTTTTCATCTTCCGTCTTCGCACTTCAAAACTCAAACTCATCAAAATGACCAATAAAGATTTATTAAAAATAGCCGACCAATTCGGCACTCCAACTTATGTTTATGATGCAGAAAGCATTAAAATTCAATACGAAAAACTTACTTCTTCTTTCCATAAAAGCACACGATTTTTTTATGCGTGTAAAGCACTTTCCAACATCAACATCTTAAAATATGTAAGAAGTTTGGGCGGAAATCTCGACTGTGTTTCCATCAACGAGGTGAAATTGGGTTTAAAGGCAGGTTTTGAACCGAGTAAAATTCTTTTCACGCCAAACTGTGTGGATTTGGCGGAAATCGAGGAAGCAATGTCGCTGAAAGTTCACATCAATATCGACAACATTTCCATTCTTGAACAATTTGGAAACAAACATGGCGATTCATACCCTATTTTTGTGAGAATCAATCCGCACATTTTCGCAGGTGGAAACTACAAAATATCAACAGGTCACATCGACTCAAAGTTTGGAATTTCTATTCACCAACTCCGTCATATTGAGCGCGTTATGAAAACCACAGGAATTAATGTTGAAGGTCTTCACATGCACACCGGAAGCGAAATAAAAGATCCTGATGTTTTTCTTCAGGGCTTGGAAATCATGTTTGAACTGGCGGAACATTTCCCGAATTTGAAGTATCTCGATATGGGAAGCGGTTTCAAAGTTCCTCATCAAGATGGCGATATGGAAGCGGATGTGAAAACTTTAGTCAAAAAAGTAGAGAAATCGGTTTCAGAATTTTCGAAGAATTCAGGTAAAAAATTTGAGCTTTGGTTTGAGCCGGGAAAATTTTTGGTGAGTAAAAGCGGACATCTTTTGGTAAAAACCAATGTGATCAAGCAAACTACAGCGACTGTTTTTGCAGGAATCAATTCCGGTTTCAATCATTTGATTCGTCCGATGTTTTACGATTCTTACCACATTATTGAAAACCTTTCCAATCCAAAAGGTTCGGAAAGAATTTATACCGTTGTCGGAAATATCTGTGAAACAGACACTTTCGCGTGGGACAGAAAAATTAATGAAGTTCATGAAGGCGATATTTTGGTTTTCAGAAACGCGGGAGCTTATGGTTTTGAAATGAGCTCTAATTTCAATTCAAGGCTAAAACCTGCAGAAGTTCTTTGGTTGGACGGAAAAGCGCATCTCATCAGAAAAAGAGATGAATTTGAAGATTTATTGAGAAATCAAATCGAGGTTTTGTAGATTTTTGTTAAGTTTGGCTTAAAATAGATCAAACTTTAAAATGAAAAAACAACTTTCTGCTTTTTTGTTATTTGCATTTGTGACTACTTTCAGTCAAATAAAAAACTGGGATGCAGATCCATACTATAAAGAAGGTTCCGATAAGTATTTTGCTGAATTTAGAAGAGCGCTAACCTATGTGCATCAAGACTATACGGTTTTTGGAAAAATGACATTCTCTGTTTTCGTTGACGATAAAGGCGTGGCAAAAATTGTAGATGTAAAGCCGAAGGTGAAAAATTACGACCTTTTCCTTACCGATATTAATTACGTTTTACGTAAGACAAACAAAAAATGGATTCCTGCTCAAAAAGATAATAAACCCGTAAGTTCAAATTATACTTTTATCATCAATTTCAATACGGAAGTTTATGACCACGATTAAGTAATTTAAAATGAAAAAAAAAATCTCAGTTTTATTTATCTTCTTGGCAGTCTTTGGTTTTTCACAGCAGGTTTATGAAAACTATCCTCCTGGTCAAACCGACTATGTTGGTGGAAACGTTCAATTTTACAAAGATTTCAAAAAGGTTTTGATTGAAAAAAACATCAAGCCTTGTGAAAAAAACGAGCACTACCTCTTTCGATTGGTTATTTATCCCGATCAAACAATTAAATATATAAAAGAAGAAGATCAAAAATATCTTGAGGAAAACAAATGTGCTTTCGAAATTTCTAGAGAAGTTGCAAAATATCTCGACGGATGGAATCCTGCAAGTGTAGATGGAAAAAATGTGGCAGCAATAACTAGTTTCTGGATTTTTCCTGACGAGTTGTTCGCTGAGTTACCAGAAGGCTACAATCCGGTGAACGACATGATTTTGGCGAATTACGAAGGTGGAATAAATAATTTCAGGAAGAAAGTTGTTCAGGATATTGATATGAGGAGATTTACTTTTAACGGGAAATTTCGCATCGAAGTAACTTTTGTAATAGAGAAAGACGGCAAAATGAGCAATGTGCAGCTTGCACAGTCATCTGGTTTAAAAGAATTTGACGATATGCTGGTTAATCGGATAAAAGGTATTAGAAACAAATGGACTCCTGCAAGTATTCATGGAGTTCCTATAAAATATCGGTTCAGATTGCCCTTGCTTTTCTCAGCAGAATAGTATTGACTTTTACCAACAAGAGTTTTCTGCCATTCTGTCACAAAAATTCTTATCTTTGCACCCAAACTTTTGGTTTGATATCATTTGATTTGGTTTGATATTGTTCAAACGACTTCAAACGACTTCAAACAATTTTCAAACCTTATCAAACTATTTTGAAGTGCAAGAAAAATACATAGACGAAACCAAGCAAGGCGAAGCATTTGCCATCGCTGAAAAACCCGAAAATTCCAAGAAATTATTTTTGGAAAGTTACGGTTGCCAAATGAATTTCTCCGATTCTGAAATCGTGGCTTCTATTCTCAACGAACAAGGTTACAACACGACTTTGAATGTAGAAGAAGCGGACTTAATTCTACTAAACACTTGTTCCATACGCGAAAAAGCGGAACAAACGGTAAGAATGCGACTTTCGCAATTTAAAAATCAAAAAAAATCCAATCCCAATCTTACAGTCGGCGTTCTTGGTTGCATGGCAGAACGTTTGAAAACCAAGTTTTTGGAAGAAGAACACTTGGTGGATTTGGTTGTTGGTCCCGATGCCTACAGAGATTTACCGAATCTTTTAGCACAAACAGAAGACGGAAGAGACGCCATCAATGTAATTCTCTCAAAAGAAGAAACTTACGCGGACATCAATCCTGTTCGTTTAGGCGGAAATGGCGTTACAGCGTTCGTTACGATTACTCGTGGTTGCGATAATATGTGCACATTTTGTGTGGTTCCATTTACTCGTGGTCGCGAGAGAAGTCGCGACCCACATTCCATTATTGAAGAATGTAAAGATTTGTGGGAAAACGGTTATAAAGAAATCACTTTGCTTGGTCAAAACGTAGACTCCTACCTTTGGTTTGGCGGCGGAGCGAAAAAAGATTTCAAAAACGCATCAGATTTACAGAAATTAACGGCGGTAAATTTTGCGCAATTGCTTGATATGGTGGCAACTGCAGTTCCCGAAATGCGGATTCGTTTCTCTACTTCCAATCCTCACGATATGACGACGGATGTTTTTGAAGTGATGGCAAAACACGACAATATCTGCAAATACATTCACCTTCCTGTTCAAAGTGGTAGCGACCGAATTTTAGAGAAAATGAACCGTCAACATACCAGAGAAGAATATTTGAACTTGATTAATAAAGCCAAAGAAATCATGCCCGAAATTGCATTTTCACAAGATATGATTGTTGGTTTTTGTGGAGAAACTGAAGAAGACCATCAAATGAATTTGAGTTTAATGCGAGAAGTGGAATACGATTACGGTTATATGTTTGCCTATTCCGAAAGACCTGGAACTCCCGCCCACAAAAAAATGGAAGATGATGTTCCTGCAGATATAAAACAAAGAAGATTGACCGAAGTGATTGCGCTGCAAGGCGAACTTTCCCGAAAAAGAATGGAATCTTATGTTGGAAGAAATCATGAAATTTTGATTGAAGGCACTTCCAAAAAGAACGAAAACCAATGGAAAGGAAGAAATTCCCAAAACGCAGTCTGTGTTTTCGATAAAGAAGAAGGACAAAAATTAGGCGACATTGTGACTGTTTTTGTTCACGGAAATACGCAGGGAACACTTTTGGGGAGAACGGTAAATTAAATGGATACTCAGCAACTGAAAGATTTGATTAGAATTATACGGGATGCTTTAGAAGATAATGTCATAAAAGAAGATGATCCTGAAAGCAAGTCTAGAAAGTTTGCTAGTTATCTTCCTTTTTGGGCGTAGTTTTATGTGATGGTTATGTGATAATTCAATTAATTAGTTTGAAAAACCCCGTTACAAAGGCAAAATCTTATGTGATGGTTATGTGATAAATATTTATTTAATAAAAATGAACGAACTACAATCCATAAAAAACCGCTTCGGAATTATCGGGAATTATCCCGCCTTGAACCGTGCTTTAGAAAAATCCATTCAAGTTGCACCAACCGATATTACCGTTTTGGTTATCGGCGAATCTGGAACAGGAAAAGAATTTATTCCCAAAATTATTCACGCGGAATCCAAAAGAAAACATCAACCGTATATCGTCGTCAACTGCGGTGCAATTCCCGAAGGAACGATTGATTCTGAACTTTTCGGGCACGAAAAAGGGGCGTTTACAGGTGCAACTTCCACCAGAAAAGGTTATTTTGAAGTTGCAGACGGCGGAACGATTTTTCTTGATGAAGTTGGCGAACTTCCTTTGCAAACGCAAGTTAGGTTGCTTCGTGTTTTAGAAAGTGGCGAATTTATGAAAGTCGGCTCCTCGCAGATTCAAAAAACGGATGTGAGAATCGTTGCTGCAACGAATGTGAATATGATGAAGGCGATTCAGGACGGAAGATTTCGTGAAGATTTGTATTATCGCTTGAATACCGTTCAAATTGATATGCCGCCTTTAAGAGAAAGAAAAGGCGATATTCACTTACTTTTTAGGAAATTTGCCATCGATTTTGCAGAAAAATACAGAATGCCCGAAATTTATTTAAGTGATGATGGCGTTGATTATTTAGAAAATTATTCATTTCCCGGAAACGTTCGTCAATTGAGAAATTTGGTGGAACAAATGACGGTTGTGGAACAAAATCGTGAAATTAATTCCACAAAATTATCGGAATATATCCCGATGAATGCAAATCTTCCAGCGGTTGTAAATAAAAATCACGGTTCAATCTCGAATTCAGAATTTAATTCGGAAAGAGAGATTATGTACAAGATTTTGTTCGACATGAGGAACGATTTGAATGATTTAAAATCCTTAACTTCGGAACTGATAAAAAATCGTGGGAATAACGAGTTCAGTCATCAGGAAAAGAATTTGATAAATAGAGTTTTTACGCAGGAAACGGCTTCACAAAATCCAAATTCGCTGCTGTTTTTTGAAGGTAATAATCCGGCTCAAGTTCATCATCCAACTTATGTTTCAGAACAAAATCCTGAATATGAAGATGTGGAAGATATAGAAATCGAGGAGGCAAAACCCGAAACACTGTCCCTTCAAAACAACGAAAGAGAACTGATTGTCAAAGCATTAGAAAAACACCGAGGTAGAAGAAACAAAGCCGCCGATGAATTGGGAATTTCTCAGCGAACGCTTTACAGAAAGATAAAACAGTATAATTTAGAAGAATGAAAAGTTTGAAGTCCGAAGTCCGAAGTCCGAAGAACCATTTGAAAGTCTTATTACTTGGCTCTTGGCTCTTTATACTTGGCTCTTGTTATTCCTTCACCGGCTCTTCTTTAAGCCCGGAAACCAAAACTATTCAAATCAATGATTTCCCAAATAATGCGGCATTGGTGAATCCAAGTTTGGCGCAACAATTTTCTACGGATATTCAAAATAGGTTTTTGCAGCGAACGACTTTAAAGGGAACCAAACAAAATCCTGATATTTTGATTGAGGGCGAAATCACGGACTATTCGATTACTCCAACCACGATTTCGTCTGCACAAAATGCTCCCGGTGGAATGATTCAAGCCGCACAAAACAAGTTAACCATCGCAGTTAAAGTTCACTACGAAAACAAGATAGAACCCGATAAAAGTTTCGACAGAACCTATTCCGATGAAGCGGTTTTCAGCAGTGATCTGGACATCAATGCTATCGAAGCATCGCAGGTAAAGGTGGTGAACGAAAGAATTATCAACAAAATTTTTAATGATATTGTAGCCAATTGGTAAAATGAACGCAAGAGTTTTAGAATTAATAAAGAATCCGGAATTATTTCAAATCAATGATTTGCAGTTGCTGAATCAAGAAATTGAAAAGCATCCTTATATTCAGAGTTTTAGAGCGTTGCATTTGTATGGAACGCATCTTTTCAATCCGGAAAATTATCAGTCTGAACTTGCAACAACTGCTGCCTATACAACGGATAAAAAGATTCTTTATCAGTTAATCAATAAAAAAACGGTTGAAACAAAATCGGATTTCGTTGAGGAAAGGAAACCAACTGAAACGGTTAAAAGTATTTATCACGAAGTTGAAGTAAAATTGGTTGAAGCACCAAAACCGGTAATCGTAAACGGTGAGGTGAACCGAATTCTTTTTGAGGGTGAAGAAGATTTTCTTGAAAGACCTTCTGAAATTATCGATTTGGAATCAACTTTAGAATCGGGCGTAATCGTTACTCAATCTGTTGAAAACAAAGAATTAACATCTGAAACTCAACTTGCAGAAACGGATGACGCAGAAAGTTTTTCTAAAGATATCGTCATTAATGAAGACAAAATCACTGAAGAAAAACCGGAAATCGAAAACAATTCTGATATCAGTTTTCAAGAAACGCAAGAATTTTTGCCCGATGTGAAAGTTCCGAACGAAACGGGAAGTGAATCTACTACATTTGAAGAAGCGAAAGACGCGGAAGATTTTTCTAAAGAAACCGTTATTAAAGAAGAAGTTATTTCTACCGAAGAACCGATTATTGAAAATCCGGCGCAAGTTAGTTTTCATGCTTCTGAATCTTTCCTTCCCGATGTTAAATTAGAAACAAATTCTTCAAAATCAGAATCGTATTCGGTACCAAAACCAACCGTAAATCGTCACGAAGAAGAAATACAGCGATTGATTGCGGAAGTGGAGGCAAAAATGAAGTTGGGCAAAAAATCAAAAATTAAGGAAGAAG
>RRZU011438336.1_pt1 | contig 19001 bp, 16 predicted proteins | sample 2165561 | NCBI WGS metagenome assembly RRZU01 (sample SAMN10456909, study PRJNA506462) | wastewater metagenome | isolation source: wastewater sludge | place: USA: Moscow, Idaho | reverse complement strand
CTTTAAAAAGTCTAAGCAATAGTAAAGATAAAAAGTCCACAGTATTTATGTAATAAAATTATACAAATAAAAAACAAAAAATCAAAGAGAGGAGATGTATGATAAATATACAGATATTTCTATATACTTATCATACAAGTTGTATATATGATAGAAGTAATATTGATAGATGTAGATGATACATTGTTTGATTATCAAAAAGCAGAAAAATACGCACTATTTAGTAGTTTGAGATATTTTAATGTTGAAGGAAATTTTATTGATATACAAAAAAAGTACAATGAAATTAATAAAAAGTTATGGGCAGATTTGGAAAATAGAAAAATTGAAAAAGAAGTATTAAAGTATAAAAGATTTGAATATTTATCAATAGAATGCAATCTTGATTATAATCCTATAGAGTTTAGTGACTATTATTTAACAAAATTAGGGGAAGGAACATTTCTAATTGATGGATCAGAGGAAGTTTGTGAATATTTAAATCAAAAATATAAACTTGTCATTGTTACCAATGGAGTAAAGGAAGTTCAATTATCAAGGATAAATAATTCAAAAATAAGAAATTATATATCAGAAATAGTTATTTCAGATGAAATAGGAATAAGCAAACCAGATTATAAGATATTTGAATATGCACTAAATAAGGTAAACTATACTGGTAGCAAGGATAGAGTTATTATGATAGGTGATTCATTAACTGCTGATATACAAGGTGGAATTAATTATGGAATAAAGACATGCTGGGTTAATTTATTTGATAAAGAAAATAATATAAATATTAAGCCTACATATGAAGTAAATAATTTATATGATTTGAAAGATATATTATGATGATATAGAGTCAAGATAATTTAAAATCTTGACTTTTTATTTTATTATAATTCTTGATGGCAATAATCTTTCAAAAAAAAATGAAATAGTATTGGAATTGTTTATTTTATTTTACATGGTATTATTTATATTGAAAGGTGAGTCTAATGATAAATAATAGAGAAATTGAAATCTTAAATAATTTAATCAAAGGTGAAAAGTATAGTTTTAATGATATAGCTCTTAAATACAATATATCAAATAGATCAGCTAGATATTACGTTGATAATGTTGATGAAATTTTAAAATATTTGGGATACAGTAAAACTGAAAAAAATAAGAATATAATAAAACTAGACACAAATCAGGATTTTAAAAAATTATATGATATTTTTAATAAAACTCAAAAATTAACATCAAATGATAGAATTATGATATTAAAAATTATTTTGTTTTTTCATAATAAAGGACTTAATATAACAGAAATATCAAAAAAAATAAAAACATCAAGGACAACAATAAAAAAAGATTTGAAGATATTGTATAATGAATTTAAAAAAAAGGATATTAGTTTATTATATAGAAATAAAAATGGTTATTTTGTTAATGGTGATTTTCAAAAAATATTTTTAGAAAAGATAGAGTTAGTTAATCAAATTTTGTTACTTATAAAAAATAAGGATAGTTTATTGTTAATAAATTCGTTCTTATTTGAATACTTTTATATGAATATAAATCAAGAGATGCTAGAAACTATAGAAGAGTTTTTATTTAATATAGAAAGTATCATGAAATTAAATATAAATGAGGAAACTTATATTAATATTTTTTCTTATTTACTTATATTACTTTATTTCAGTAAAGAAGATGAAGAAAAAGAGTATGTAGTTTCAAAAAAATTTCTTATAAATACAGATGAGTATATTAAAGTAAAAAGTGTGCTTAAAAAAATATTTGGTCAAAAGTATGAATTTAATGATGATATTTTAGTCAAAATTACAGATTTAATAATGGGTCTTAGTATAAATGGATTTAGAAATAACACATTTGATGACTGGATAAACGGAGAATTAATAATAAAAAAAATGATATCAAAATCTAGTAAAATTCTTAGAATAGATTTAACTCATGATGAAATTTTATACAATGGATTACTCTATCATATAAAGCCAGCAATACATAGAATAAAAAATGAAATTAAAATAACAAATTCGGTATTTAAAGATCTAATATTAAATAATGATCCAATATTGGATGTAGTTAAACAAGTTATATCTGAAATAGAGAATGTTTTTGATTTTAAATTTCCAGAAGATGAGATAGCTCTTATTGGATTTCATTTAAAAGCTTCTATAGATAGAAATACTATTGATAAGACTAAAAAAGTTATACTTGTTTGTGGTTTAGGATATGGAAGTTCAAGATTATTGGAGCAAAATTTAAAAGAAATATATAATTTGGATATATTAGACATTTTACCATATTATTTAATGGATACTTTAGATTTAAATTATAAAAATATTGATTTAATACTATCAACAATTGATTTAGATAAAAAATATGATGTACCTGTAATAAAGATAAATCCAATATTAAAAGAAGAAGACTTTAAATTATTATCAAGGTATGGAATACAAGTAAATAAATCTAAAATTTCATTAAAAAAATTAATGGAAATAATTTCAGATCATACTAATATTAAAGATAGGGAGTTATTAATAAAAGAATTAAAAATTAAATTTGAGAGTAAAATTATTGATGATATATTAGATAGTTCAAATGTATTAGCTGAAGCCCTTAATAATGAAAATGTAAAAATAGTTGAAAATGTAAAAAGTTGGAGAGATGGGGTTAGAATAGCCGGTGAAATTTTAGAAAAAAATAACATTGTAGATAAAGAATATATTAATGAAATGATAGATCTTATTGAGAAACATGGTTCTTATATAGTAGTTGAAGAAGGATTAGCATTACCACATGCAGGTATATCAGAAAGTGTATTTATGACAGGAATTTCATTATTAATAGTAAAAGAAGGTGTCTTATTTCCAAACAATAAAAGAGTTAATATATTTTTAAGTTTTGCTACTATTAATAGAAATGATCATGTTAAAATTTTAAATGATTTATTTGAATTGATAACCAAGTATAATTTTATAGAAGATATAATTAATGTTGATTCATATGATGAACTTCAAAAGTATTTTAAAAATATAAGTTATAGAAAGGAAAGTTATGTTAAGTGAAGTATTGGATGGAAATATTAAAATTGTAGAATCAGTTGAAAGTTGGGAAAATAGTATAAAAATAGCCTCTAAGCCACTGCTTGAAAAAGGAATGATTGAAAAAAAATATATAGACGCTATGATAAAGAGCATAAATAAAATGGGGTTTTATGTAGTTTTAAGAGAAAGTTTGGCAATGCCTCATGCTAGGCCAGAAGATGGTGTAATTAAAACTGGTCTTAGCTTATTAAAAATAAATAAAGGCATTTACTATGGAACGATAAAAGTACAAATAGTAATTATTTTAGCAGCTAGTGATTCAAATAGTCATATTAATATTATTATGCAATTATCTGAGCTTTTACAAAATGAAGATGATATTGACAATTTAATCAAATCATTTACAGAAAAAGATATACTTTCTGTATTAGAAAGATATTAATAAATAAAATTATAGGAGGTAAGTATTATGAAAATTATGGCAGTTTGTGGTTCAGGACTAGGGAGTAGTTTCATGGTTGAAATGAATATAAAAAAAGTCTTGAAAAAGTTAGGTATAGAAGCTGAAGTAGAGCATTCAGATTTAGCATCGGCAGTACCAGGAGTTGCAGATTTATTTGTTATGGGAAAGGACATAGCTATGAGCTCTAGTTTACCATCAGATAAACTAATAGTATTGGATAGCATAATTAGTATGTCTGAATTAGAATCAAGATTATCAAACTATTTTAGTAAATAAAATTCAATAAAAATGGAGGTATCAAAATGTTAGAGTTATTAAAATTTTTAGTAGATATATTGAAAGTCCCTTCTATACTGATAGGACTAATTGCAATGATAGGGTTATTAGCACAAAAAAAATCTGCACCAGATGTCATTAAAGGTACAATTAAAACAATTTTAGGGTTTATAGTTTTAGGTGGTGGTGCTGGATTAATTATTTCATCTCTTGCACCGATGAGTGCTATGTTTGAAAAAGCTTTTCATATACAAGGGGTTGTTCCTAATAATGAAGCAATTGTATCAATTGCACTTAAAGAATATGGAACAGCAACATCGCTAATAATGGCACTAGGAATGCTATTTAATATATTAATTGCAAGATTTACAAGATTAAAATATATATTCTTGACAGGTCATCATACATTGTATATGGCCTGTATGATAGGTATTATGTTAAAAGTTGCAAAATTTGAAGGAGTAGCATTAATTTTAACTGGGGGATTATTATTAGGATTGGTTATGGCTATATTTCCAGCTTTAGCACAACCTTATATGAGAAAAATTACTGGTAATGATGACATTGCATTAGGACATTTTAGTACATTAGGATATGTTTTATCAGGATTTGTTGGCTCAATTGTCGGTAAAGGATCAAAGTCAACAGAAGAAATGGAGTTGCCAAAAAATTTAAGTTTTTTAAGAGATAGTTCAATATCAATTTCATTAACTATGATGGTAATATACATAATTTTAGCAGTTATATCAGGTAAAAGTTTTGTAGAATCTACACTTAGTGGGGGAGATAATTTTCTAGTATTTGCAGTAATTCAGGCAATAACATTTGCGGCTGGTGTATATATTATTCTTTCTGGAGTTAGATTAGTATTAGCTGAGATTGTTCCAGCATTCGTAGGATTTTCTGAAAAAATAGCACCGGATGCTAAGCCAGCATTAGATTGCCCAGTTGTTTATCCATATGCTCCAAATGCAGTTTTAATAGGTTTTTTATTTAGTTTTTTAGGTGGTTTAGTTGGATTATTTATACTAGGTGCATTAAATCTAGTCCTTATATTACCAGGTGTAGTTCCTCATTTTTTCTGTGGTGCAACAGCAGGAGTTTTTGGAAATTCTACAGGTGGAAGAAAAGGTGCAATGTTTGGAGCATTTGCAAATGGTTTATTGTTAACATTTTTACCTGCAATATTATTTCCATTATTACAAGGATTAGGATTTGCTAATACAACATTTTCAGATTCAGACTTCGCAACTGTTGGAATTATATTAGGTAACATGGCTAAATATAATGTTAGTCCAGCTATAATATCTGGAATAGTTGTATTAATTCTATTAGTATTAATTGCTTTTGGATTCAAAAAAAATAAAAATTAAATATAGTAAATACGTCTGCTAAATAAATATAATTAGGAGTTGATAAATTAATGAACTATGATAAATTAAGAAGGTTTGCATCTGAAATTAGGATAAATACTCTTAAAGAATTAACATACCTTGGATTTGGACATTATGGTGGGAGTTTATCAGTAGTTGAAGTTCTGGCAGTTTTATATGGTGAAATAATGAATATTGACCCTAAAAATCCTAACTGGGAAGGAAGAGATTATTTTGTGTTATCTAAAGGTCATGCAGGTCCAGCTCTATATGCTACATTAGCATTAAAAGGTTATTTTAAGAATGAAGAGATATATACACTTAATCAGAATGGAACTAATTTACCTAGTCATCCTGATAGATTAAAAACTAAAGGAATTGATGTGACTACTGGATCACTAGGTCAAGGAATATCTATAGCTTCTGGTATAGCTATGTCATTAAAGATGGATAATAAGAAAAATAGAGTTTTTGTAATAATAGGTGATGGTGAGATTAATGAAGGTCAGTGTTGGGAAGCATTTCAATTTATTTCACATAATAAATTGAATAATTTAGTGACTTTTTTAGATTATAATAAGCAACAATTAGATGGGTCGTTGAATGATATTATAAATCCTATTTCTTTTAAAGATAAATTAGAATCATTTGGATTTAAAGTCATTACTGTAAACGGAGCAAACATAGAAGAAATATATGAAGCATTAAAAATAAGAAGTAGTATGGATGACTTACCATTACTTATAATTCTTGATACAAAAAAAGGACAAGGTGTTAATTTTATAGAAAAAATGAATAATTCTCATCATTTGAGATTAACGGATGATTTAAAGGAAGAGATAGAAAAAGTTATTAAAAATTTAGAAAGTGAGTTGGAGTAATGTACACTTTATATAAAGGTAACTCAAAGAAAGATGATATAGAAATGAGAAAAGTCTATTCCACTAAGCTTTTGGAAATTATGAATATACATGATAGAGTAGTTGCTCTCGAAGCAGACTTAATGAGTGCTATGACAGTAGATATTGTAAAAAATGAAAAACCGAATAAAGTTATAAATTGTGGAATCATGGAAGCAAATATGATAGGTGTAGCAGCAGGTATGTCAATAGCTGGAAAGTACCCTTTTGTACATACGTTTGCTCCATTTGCAAGCAGAAGGTGTTACGATCAGTTATTTATGTCAATTTCATATCAAAAAAATAATGTTAAAGTTATAGCTTCTGATGCAGGGATAACAGCATTGCATAATGGTGGAACGCATATGTCATTTGAAGATATGGGTATTGTAAGGGGACTTGCTGGTTCTATTGTGTTAGAGGTAACTGACGAGGTGATGTTTTCTAATATATTAGATCAAGTTGCTGTTAAAGATGGATTTTATTGGATTAGAACAATAAGAAAAAATGCTGATAAAATATATGAATATGGATCTACATTTGATATAGGTAAAGGTAATATTTTAAAAGATGGAAATGATATAACGTTGATAGCAAATGGTATAATGGTTAAAGAAGCATTGAATGCTTCGGAAGAATTAGAGAAAAAAGGCAAAAGTGTAGCTGTTATAGATATGTTTACATTAAGCCCTATAGATGAGGAATTAATAGTCAAATATGCAAAAAAAACTAGAAGAATTGTTACATGTGAAAATCATAGTACACATAATGGATTGGGAAGTGCTGTCGCAGAGGTAATTGCAAAAAATGGAAATGCTAAGATGAGAATGATAGGAATAAATCAAAAATATGGTCAAGTTGGTACATTAGAGTTTTTAAAAAAAGAATATAATTTAACATCTGATGATATTTGTAATTCTGTAATGGAATTATTTTGAAAATTTTATTATAAAATTTATAAATATAAAAAATTAAAAGAATTGACATTCAATGGTCTACAATATATAATACCTATAAATAAAATCCATATAAGCCTGTAATATGGTCAGGTGTCTCTACGGCTAACCGTAAATTAGTCTCTATGGGTGATAGGTTGTCTTTTTACTTACACTCATTTTTTGTGTAAGTTTTTTTATAATTAAAATTTAGTTGTTATAATTTAATTATTTAAATTATTTCAGCATTTATTGTGAATTTAAAATTATGGAGGTAAAATGAAAATAAATCATATTGCATTATATACAAATAATTTAGAAAAAATGAAAGAATTCTACATTAAGTACTTTAATGGAAATTCTAATGAAATGTATCATAATAAAATAACTGGATTACAGACATACTTTATTAGTTTTGATGATGATACAAGGTTAGAATTAATGACAAGATCTAATTTATTACCAGTTAACAATGAAGATATGAGAGTAGGATTTATTCATCTAGCTTTTAGCGTAGGCAACAAAGAAAATGTTGATAAATTAACTAGAATGTTAACTGATGATGGATATGAGCATATAAGTGGACCTAGAGTAACTGGTGATGGGTATTATGAAAGTTGTGTAAAAGATCCAGATGGAAATTTATTAGAAATAACAGAATAAATAAAAATTAAAAAAATGAGGAGGAAAAAAGGTGAGTCAAAATTCAAAAATTGTTATGGATGGTTTAACATTTGATGATGTTTTACTAATACCACAAGCATCTTCTGTATTACCACATGAGGTATCTTTAAAGTCTAGGTTAACTAAAAATTTAGAATTAAATATACCTATACTAAGCGCGGCGATGGATACAGTAACTGAGTCAGATTTAGCGATAGCTATAGCAAGAGAAGGTGGGATAGGGTTTATTCATAAAAATATGACTATTGAAAGACAGTCTGAGGAAGTTGAGAGAGTAAAAAGATATGAGAGTGGAATGCTAACTAATCCAGTTAGTTTATCTAGGACTAAAACATTAAAAGAAGCAGACAATCTTATGAGAACATATAAAATTTCTGGATTACCTGTTGTTGAAGATGATGGTACATTGGTTGGAATATTAACAAATAGAGATCTTAAGTATAGAGAGAATTTAGATATTAAGGTTGAAGATATAATGACAAAAGAAAATTTGATAACAGCTTCTGTTGGAATAACTATTGAAAAAGCAAAAGCTATATTATTAGAAAATAGAATTGAAAAATTACCAATAGTAAAAGGTAAGAAATTAAAAGGTCTCATAACAATAAAGGATATTGATAATGTAATTAATTATCCAAATGCTTGTAAAGATTCACAAGGAAGATTAAGGGTTGGTGCAGCAGTTGGAGTTGGAGCAGATACAATTGAAAGAATACAAGCATTAGTTGATGCTGGGGTAGATATAGTAACAGTTGATTCTGCACACGGTCATTCAGCTGGTGTTGTTAATAGAATAAAAGAAATAAGAAAGAAATTTCCAAAATTAGATTTAATAGGTGGAAATATAGTCACAAAAGAAGCAGCGTTAGACTTGATTAAAGCTGGGGTTAATGCTGTAAAAGTCGGAGTAGGTCCTGGGTCTATATGTACTACAAGAGTTGTAGCAGGTGTTGGAGTTCCACAAATAAGTGCAATAATGGAAGTAGCAGAAGTATGTAAAAAAAAGGAAATAGGACTTATAGCTGATGGTGGAATAAAATTATCTGGTAATGTTGTTAAAGCGATTGCTGCCGGAGCAGATTGTGTAATGCTAGGTGGATTACTAGCTGGTACTGATGAAGCACCAGGAGAGGAAGTTTTATTCAATGGTAGAAAATTTAAAACATATGCAGGAATGGGATCACTTGCAGCTATGAAAAGAGGAAGTACAGATAGATATTTTCAGTTAGACTCAGCAACAGAGAAATTAGTTCCAGAAGGAATAGAGTCTATGGTTCCTCATAAAGGTAAGCTTAAAGATACAGTTTATCAATTATGTGGTGGATTAAGATCTGGAATGGGTTATTGTGGAACACCGACAATATCAGAACTTAAAGAAAAAGGAAAATTTGTTAGGATAACAAATGCAGGATTAGCAGAAAGTCATCCACACGATGTAATAATAACAAAAGAGGCGCCAAACTATCAAAGCTCTAAACACTAAAAGAATAGGTGATAAATTATGGGTTATTTAAATGGGAAAAATCTTGTTTCATGTGAATGGGTTAAAGAAAATATTGACAAAATAGGTATCATAGATTGTAGATTTAAGTTAGGTGAACCAAAGTATGCTAAAAATGCATATGATGATTGTCATATTCCAAAAGCTGTATTTGTTGATTTAGAGCATGATTTAACTGGGAATATACTATCATCTGGAGTTGGAGGAAGACATCCTTTGCCAAACCATCATGTATTTAAAGACAAAATTGAGAATTTAGGTATTGATAATTTCACTGAAATTGTAATTTATGATGATGGTGATTTAGCAGGAGCTTCCCGTTTGTGGTGGCTATTTAGATATTTTGGAAAATATAATGTTAAGGTCATGAATGGTGGAATAAATGAATGGAAGCGATTAGATTATGATACGACAAAGGAACATTTTTCAATAATATCTAATGCTGAATTGGATAAAAAAGTAGAATTAAAAATCAAAGAAAATACAGATTTAATAGCATTTCAAGAAGATGTTAAAGATGCAATTTACAATTATAAAATCCAATTAATTGATTCTAGGGCACCTGAAAGATATAGAGGTGAAATAGAGCCTATAGATAGAATACCAGGACACATTCCTAGTGCCATTAATGTTCCGTTTAATTGTTCTTTTGTAAATGGTTTAGTGCCAGAATTAGAGGAGCTAAAAAAATTCTATTCTAATATAGAAGATTCAAAAAGTCAGATTGTATATTGTGGTTCAGGAATAACAGGAGCCGTAAATGTGCTGTTGTTAGATGAACTAGGAATAAAATCAAGATTGTATGCTGGTAGTTATAGTGATTGGGTAAGCAATGTTCATAATAAAGTTGAAATTTGATTTTTAATGTTAAAATATGATATAATTAAATATCATTATACAAGGAGATTAGCTATGAAAAAAATATTAATTTTATTTGGATTTATATTGATGTTTTCAATAACTTTTTCATATGAAGATAATTATAAGAAAGTATATATTGTAAAAATATCAAAGTCAGAGATATATGATAAAATGAATTTAACTGATGATCAAAAGAAAAAATTAGATAAATTATTTGAGAGTTATAAGAATAGAGTTAAATTAATAGAATCATCAACTATCAAATATTCAGTCAAAAAAGAAAAGATTGATAATATTGAAAGAGAAAGATATGAGGACTTATCAAAAATATTGGATGCTGATCAAATGTTAATATTTAATAGTTATATAAATACTAAGAAAATGGAATTTTCTGCTAAAAATGATAAAATTTCTAAAAAAATGGATCAATTAAATCTCAGTAATGATCAGAAAGCAGATATTTTAAAGGTAGAAAGAGATTTCGATAGAGAACTTGACAAATTAACTGTGAATTCAATATCATCATCAGATTTTATTGAAAAATACGATGAATTAAAGGAAGTAAGGAATAGTTCTATATTAGATATATTGACAGAAGAACAAAAGAAAGTATTAGATTAATAGATATGTTGTATTAAAATAATATATCACAAAAAATATTGACTTATTGTTAATGATAAACTATAATCAATATATAAATTAAAATAAGAATAAAGGCTATGATTAGGAGAGTAACATTTAACAGAAGCTAAAGCGAGTTGGGGATGGTGAGAGCCCAGTAGTGGAGTTAATTGCGAAGAACACCTAGGAGCTGCCTACCGAAAGTACTAGGAATTATAGTATTAGTAGACTAGGACGTTATCCAATTACGTTAGTATTGGCGGGTATCGAATACTTAATATAAGTATTTCCGTATCATGTAACTAAAAATGTTTTAAATTTAGTTATATAAATATAGGTGCCCGCTTGTTGCGGGTTTTTTTATTCTTATTATGATTCTAGATTTATAAATAACTTATATAATAAGATTGGAGTGAAAGAAATGTGTGGATTTGTATTTTCATCAGATGAACATTTGGATAAAGAGGGTTTTAAGAAAAGTTATGATAATATTTTTCATAGGGGACCAGATAATCAAAGCCTGTCAGCAGAAAAAGGAGGGCTATGGGGATTTCATAGACTTTCAATAATGGATTTGAGTGCTAATGGTAATCAACCATTTTTGCATAATAAAAAAGAATTAATGTGCAATGGAGAAGTTTATAATTTTGAGCATTTAAGAGAGTTAGTTAAGGATATATATAATTTTCATTCTGAAAGTGATTGTGAGGTATTAATACCATTATATGAAAAATATGGATTAGAAATAATGCTTAAAATGTTAGATGCTGAATTTGCTATGGTTTTATATGATGGTGAAACAGGTCAAATAATTGCAGCAAGAGATCCAATCGGGATTAGACCATTATTTTATGGATTTACTAAAACTGGAAGTATATCATTCTCATCAGAAGCTAAGGGGCTTATAGAGTTTTGTGATGGGGTTCAACCATTTCCTCCAGGTTACTATTATAGAGATGGTGAATTTCATTTATATAATGATATAGCTGATCCAAAAATGATAATAGATCAAGAAGAAGAAGTTATTGTAAAGAATATTAGAGAAAAATTAGAAGCGGGTATAATAAAAAGGTTACATTCGGATGCACCATTAGGATTTTTGCTAAGTGGTGGATTAGATTCATCACTAGTATGTGCAGTAGCACAAAAGCATTTAAATAAACCAATAAAGACATTTGCAGTTGGAATGGATACAGATCCAATAGATCTTAAGTATGCTAAAGAAGTTGCTGATTACCTAGGGACTGATCATACTGAAGTTATTATGACAAAAGATGATATACTGAACTCACTTGAAAAAGTTATATGGCATTTAGAAACTTGGGATATAACTACTATAAGAGCTAGTATGGGTATGTATTTAGTATGTAAGCATATACATGAAAATACAGAATTAAAAGTTTTATTGACTGGTGAAGTAAGTGATGAGATATTTGGATATAAATATACTGATTTTGCTCCAAATGCTGAAGAATTTCAAAAAGAGTCACAAAAAAGAATAAGAGAATTGTATATGTACGATGTATTGAGAGCAGATAGAACAATAGCTGCAAATTCACTTGAAGCTAGGGTTCCTTTTGGCGATTTAGATTTCGTTGATTATTGTATGAGCATAAATCCAGCTAAAAAAATGAATATTTATGGTCAAGGTAAGTATCTTTTAAGAAAAGCATTTGAAGGGCTTAATTATTTACCAGATAGCATATTATACAGAGAAAAAGCAGCATTTAGTGATGCTGTTGGACATTCTATGGTAGATTATTTAAAAGCATATGCTGAAGAAAAGTATACAGATGAAGATCTAGAAAATGCAAAAGTAAAATATACGTATGGAACTCCATTCACAAAAGAATCTTTATTATATAGGGACATATTTGAAAAATTTTATGCTGGAAAAGCAGAATGGATAAAGGATTTCTGGATGCCTAATAGGACTTGGGACGGTTGCAATGTAAATGATCCTAGTGCTAGAGTATTATCAAACTATGGAGATAGTGGTAAATAATAGAATGGGAAAAAATATAAAAAATACAGAAAATATTAGAACAATGACTATAATGATGTTTTTTATAATTTTAATATATAATATGGGACATCCAGCAACACCTGGATTAATTGAGTTGAGAAGACTTCCTAAAAGTATATCGGGAGTTTTTTTAGCAGCAATGAGTTTAACAATGTTCTTATCATCACCGTATTTAGGCGCTATAGCTGATCAGATAGGTAAAAGAAAAGTTTTTGTTTTTTTACCATTAGGGTATGGCTTGAGTCAAGTAATGTTTGCATTATCAGGAAGTTTACCAATGATGATATTATCTAGATTATTTTCTGGTATATTTGCAGGAGCAACATATAGTGTAGCTTATGGATATGTAAGTGATATTAGTGAATTAAATAAAAAAACATCAAATATAGCTAAGATAAGTTCGACATCAATAATAGGTGGTGCGATTGGAGGTAAAATAGGTGGTCAAGTTGCACTTTTAGATACAACTTTTCCATTTATATTACAATTGATATTGGCTTTAATTATAACGGTTTTATTGCTCTTATTTTTAAAAAATACAGAGGAGGAAAATCAAAATATTGGCTCTAAAAAAATATCTGATCTAAAAGGGTTAAATCCACTTTCAACGTTTACGTATATAAAAGAATTAGATTTTAAATCAAAATTTTTTGTATTGATAATATTTATTTCAGGAATAGGTATTTTTAGCTATAATAGCTCTATTATTTATTTTCTTAAATTCTATAAAAATGTTAGTTCAAATACAATAGGAACATTTACAATGTTTTCATCACTTTTAGCATTCTTTGGAACAAGCCTTTTATTAAAGATATTACTAAAGAGATATAAAGAATTATCTTTATACATGATGTTTGTTGGATTAGGAATTATTATAATGATATTTGCAATTATTATATTACAAAGAAACCTAATACCGTATATATTATTTTCAATCTATACTATGTCGTATGAAATTGTTAGAACGTTAGGAAATAGTATTCTTGCATATAGATATAAAAAGGATCAAGGTAAAATACTTGGAATTGCAACAGGCATGGGATCATTAGGAATGGCAATTGGATCTTTAATATCAGGATATTTATTAGTGATCAATTCATATTTTCCATTTCTAGTAAACATTATTATAATGTCATTAGTTTTAGTATTGCTACTATATAATAATTTTAGAATGAAAAAGTGAAATATTAAAATAAAGAGGCTCTGATTGTATTAAATTCAGAGCCTTTATAATTTTTCGATTTTAGATAGAATACTTAAATAATCATTATCTAGTATAATGCTGTTTAATTTATCGTTAAGTTGAGGAAAATCTATAAAATAATATTTTATAAATTTATTCATTTCCAAACAGGTTAATTTTTCTCCTTTATTTGATAATGATAATTCATAATGTTTAATTACAATGTTTTTTATATCATTAATTGATGGAAACGTTTTAATAACTCCAAATGTTAGTTTTTCTCTTAGTTGATTTATTAACCAAGGATTACCAATTATTCCTCGCGCTAATAAAACTCCGTCTATATTAGAAGAATCTATAATATTAGTTATTTTTTCAACACTAAATAAATCACCATTTCCAATAAAGTCAATTTTACGATCAATCATACTTAGCTGAGACACTAAATTCCAATCTGCATTTCCAGAATATTCTTGCTCTCTTGTACGACCATGTACGCATATATATTTTAAATTAAGTCTATTTGCAAGATTAACATAAAATTCAGGTTCATTAAAATCTTTAAATCCAGTTCTTATTTTTATAGATAATTCAGTTTTATCATTTAGAGTAATTCTCAATGTTTCTAGTAATTTTGTAACAAATTCTTTTTTTGGTAGAAGTGCAGATCCTGCACCAGTTTTAACAATTTTAGATTTAGGACATCCCATATTTAACTCTAAATGCTGTATACCTAAAGATTCAAGTTTCTTGAAAGCATTAATTAAGCTATCCATTTCTGATCCAAAAACTTGAACAGATTCATTGTTGTTTCTTTTTAGTAGTTGGTTGAAAGTATTATAATCATGTTTATTTACGAGGTTAGCATTAACCATTTCTGTAAAAATTATATCTGGATTGAAATCTTTAAGAATACTTCGAAATGAATAATCTGTAATCCCAGCCATTGGAGCTATATATATTTTCATCTAATTAACTTCTCAATTCTTTGATTTATTACTGAGATTATAACAAAATAATTATTTCAAATCAATGAATATAATTGAAAAATATATTAAAAATGTTAGTATTATAAAAAAGGATGTATAAGGGGATATATTATGAAAAAAATATTTATTATGTTAACGCTTTTATTATTATTTAATTCGTGTAAGTTAAAAATTTCTGATAAGTTAAAAAATGGTATAAAGGACACAAAATCAAGTTCACAAAAAATCATAGATAATGAAAGCAATATTGATAAATTTAATGCATATATTGACTTCTATTCTGAACCATTGCAATATTTTAATTATCAATTATATTCTTATGGACTTGAATTTGGTAAAGATAAAGAGCTTAAAGTTAATTCTGATGATCCATCTTTTGTTGCATCAGATATTAAACCTGACATAGAAGTATTAAAAAATTTTATTGGTAAAGGGTCATCTTTTACCAATCTAGATGAAAAAGCAAAAAAAATGCTACCAGTTTTAGAAAAATTAAATGATGTCTTTATTGAAGCATCCCAATATTATAAGGGTGGAGATTACAGAGAGGATAATTATAAGAAGGGGAAAGAGTTACATACTAAAATAATGGCTTTAATTGGTGAATATTATAAAGCATATGATGAATACGAAAAAGCAGTTAAAGAAAGTGCTAAAGAACAGCATAAAAAAGAATTAGAAATAGCCGAGAGAGAAGGGAATATGATAGCAGCTAGCCAGTTGAAGACATATATGGTTATGAGAGAAATAATTGATGAATCAAATAGAGAAGATTTAAATGGCTCTAACTTTACGGAAAAAGGGGATGCATCTAAATTACAGCAACTTTATGATAAATTTGTAATTGCTCAAGATGAACTGAGAAAAGAAATAAGTAATCCTGAATCTCTTAAAAAAGAAGGGTTCGATGAGAGTTATGTTAAAGTATATATTGATTCAATTATTGAGTTTAAAAAGTCAACATACACATTAATAAATAGAATTAAAAATAAGCAAAAAACAAGTGATTTTAATATAGAGCGAGCTCAAAAATATGGTCAAATGACATTTTTAGAAAATGATGAGGGAACACCGGAAAATTTGTATAAAAAATTTAATGAGGCTATGGATAATTATAATAAAGTTTATGATTATAAATTATAGCATATAAATGTATAGAATAACTTAAAAAATGAGGTAAATTTATGGAAAAAAGAAGAGAATTTAATATGTTTAATTATAAATTATTCGGAACAGCTGCTTTATTAGTTGCGTGTGCTGACTTACAAGCTGTGGAATGTACAACTACTGCTATAAATATGTCATCTGGAACATGTAATGCTAGTGGAAATTGGTATAATGAGATTCATGTAGATGGTACAGGAACTGTTGTAGAGGCTACATCAAATGATGTAACAGTAGATTACAGTTATGCTTCTAATTCTTTGATTGCGGTGGATAACAATGCTGAATTAAAATTTGATGGTAATTTAACTGTTGATGCAGGGGGACCTAGACATGCAATAGCTCTTAATTACATTTCTTATGGAGCATTGACTAAAATGACTGTATCAGGAAATCTTACAACTACTGCAGATGGTGCAAATGTAAGAGGAATATATATGAATACAGGTAGTACAATGGAAATAGATGGTGATTTGATTGCAAATAGACCTGGATATTCAAGTCCGTATGGACGTGGTGGATCTTCTGTTCAAGTTGAAACTGGAGCAACATTAATTGTAAATGGAAAAACATTTATGACCTCAGACTATGCTAGTGGATTAAGATCAGGTGGTAATTCCTTATTTAAAGATAATGTAGATATTAACACAAAAAATTATACTGCTGGATTACACAATTGGGGAAATGTAATATTTCAAAAAAATTTAACAATAAATACAGAAAATGCTTATGGTATAATGACAACTAATGGTTCTATAGAAGTTGATGGTGTAACAGAAATTACAACACTAGGATCTGGATATAATGGAATATATGCAACAGGCGACAATGTTTTGGTTGCATTGGGAGATAGTTCAACAGTTAGTCCTGGAACAAAAGTATTATTAAAAAATACAACTGTAACAACTATGGGATTAAATGGATATGGTTTATTTGTACATGCTTCTTTAAATGCTAATGATAAAAAATCAATAATTTCAGTAGATGGAAGTAGTAGTATAGTATCTAATGCAACAGCAATATATGTCACTGGTGATACATCAACAATTATAAATTCAGGTAATATTTTAAGCTCATTAGGAAATGGAATAGATGTTAGCAATATAGTAAGTGGTTCAATAATTACAAATAATGGGAATATAACTGCATTAACACCAAATTTAAATGCTATATTAGGAAGTCCAGCACAAGATACAATAACAAATACATCTGGAACGATAAAAGGTCAAATAGATGCTAGTCTTGGTGATGATAATTTTATTTGGACTGGTGGATTAATAGATAGCTTTATAGGAAATGATGGATCAGATACAGCAGAAATCACATCAGTTAATTATGATGGTACACAGTTATTAGATGGTGGTGATGATGTATCGACATCAGATGGATATATTGATACTATAACTTTTTCAAATTATAGCAATGTAACAACTAGTAGCACAAAATTAATAAATTGGGAAAAATAGTTTTAAATTCAACAAAGATGTCATTATTAGATAATGCATTAATAACAGGAATGGATGTCAATCAAGGTTTATTCTTAACAAATGGATCTACATTAGATGGAAATAATTCATTATCGCTGAATGGAAACTTAGATATAGATTCTACATCAATATTTGATGCAACAGGTGGAGGTTCAGGGGTATATAATATTTCTGGTTATTTCAATAATTCTGGAATATTAACTACAGAAGATAGCTTTGTTGGAGATATAATTAATGTTACTGGCGATTATATTGGGATTTCTGGAAGTTTGTTTAGTATTGATACTTATTTAGGTGATGATACATCATTAACAGATAAGTTAGTAATAACTGGAAATACATCAGGAAACGGAATAATAACAGTAAGACCAGAAATAGGCTCAATAGGAGCGCAAACTGTAAATGGAATAAAAATAATAGATGTATTAGGAACAAGTGGAGCTGTATTTACATTAGGTTCACCATTACAAGCAGGGGCATATGAGTATGTATTAGGTAAGAATGATAGTCAGAATTGGTATTTAAACTCATATTTAATACCAGTTACTCCAGTCACACCAGTTGTACCAGTTCCTCCAGTTCCAATTTATAGACCTGGCACAAGTAACTATGTATCAGGTCAAGAAGCAAATCTTGAGCAAGGATTCTTATCATTAGGAACATTACATGAAAGGATGAATGAACAACAAGTTGTACCAGCAGACAATCAAACTTGGACAAGATATTATGGTAATGATGAAAGTAATAATGGTAAATCGAGATTTAACTATAATCAACATATAAGTGCATTTCAAGTAGGTCAAGATTTGTATAGTGGAGAAAAGACTAATGGAAGTAATGTTCATAGTGGAGTATTCTTTGATTATTCACATGCAGAGGTTGATTTTGAAGATAGAATTAGAGAAGATGCGTTATTGGATAAAGGAACAGGATCAATGGAAGGTAACAGCTATGGTATAGGTGGATATTACACTTCATTAAAAGAAGATGAATCATATTTAGATGTTGTAGGAATGGTATCAAGATTAGAAAACAAATATGAAGATTCATATAATATGAAATCTGAACAAAAAGGGTATAGAGTAGGTATATCAGTAGAAGCAGGAAAGAAAATAGTAGATTTATGGAAATGGAAGTTGGAAGGACAAGGACAGTTAATGTATCAACACACTAATTATGAAGACTTTGATGATGAGATATCAAAAATAGAAGGATATAGTTCAGATTCATTGAGAGGAAGATTAGGAGTAAGAGTGTATAGACATTTAGAGTCAACAAAGAATATAAATCAAATAGATAAAGCACAGATATATGGAGTAGCAAATGTAATTCAAGACTTTATAAATCCTGAAGATGTAACAATTGGTGGGACAAAAGTAAGAGAGAATTATGATAGAACAATGTTAGAAGTTGGTGGAGGCTTTCAAGTACCAATAAGTGGAAATACATATATTTATACAGATGCTAGATATGATAAATCATTAAATGGAAGAAAAGAAGAGGG